>Ga0105359_10003673_pt1 | contig 12465 bp, 9 predicted proteins | sample GOMGulsemesocosm_6_FD_83659 | JGI IMG/M metagenome (GOLD analysis project Ga0105359, IMG submission 83659) | Methane-oxidizing microbial communities from mesocosms in the Gulf of Mexico - GOM8C Gulf of Mexico | ecosystem: Environmental > Aquatic > Marine > Cold seeps | place: Gulf of Mexico... | reverse complement strand
CCCATATTAGGATCTATTTTAACGGTAGTCATCATCGTTATTTCTGTACCTAAATCATAATCTTCATAAATCTCTAGTCGATCTTTTGCCACTACTGAATAACTAAATAAAACACATAATAAAGTAATTAATGTATTTTTCATTTTGTTTCTCCGGTTAATGAAATACAAGGTGTCGCATGTTCATATACGAATAAACCGTAAATAAACGCGGCTTAAGTATAGATCAACAGGAGTATTACGAAGACATAATGAAACATCACACTCTAACAGCTATACCTGCAGTCAATATAGCTATCGTTCTTCTACATCAATAGGGCTAGTTTGTTAATACACCATATACAACCATTTCTTCAGCTGTCATCCAATGATTACCCTCAGCCGGAGCAGCTTCAAGGGTATACCAGTAAAAGTCAGTAGTTATGCCGATAGCATTATAATAATCAAGATAGATAACGTGTGCTTGATGATCACGAGGGTAATCTAGTGCAGCTTTACCACTGCCATCATCCCATGAGTGAACCCCTATTTTAGCGCCCGTTCCAATAGTGCGTTTAACGCCTGCTAAAAACATATCTGTGCCGCCAGAGGCAACCATGCCGCCCGCTGGTATATGGGTATTGATACCGCGGTTTCTAATTTCCATTGAGGCTAATAAATTAATTTCATCATCCATAGATCCCGGGACATTTTGCATTTCCAGCACTTTAATTTGTGGGTAGTTATTAAATAAGCCCTGCATCATCAATAAAGTATCAGCGCCGATAACACCATTCATATAAAGAGTGTCTGAGCTGGTATCTCCATTTTTAAAAGTAAAGCTAGCCATTTTTTCTTCGCCATCACCTTCAGCATAAGTAAGTTCAGGAATTTGTTCTACACAACTAGCATCAACGGTTTTATTAGGCTCAGCTAAAAAGTCACTCGCTAGTGTATTAAAACAAGTAGAGTCAGAAAATAATTGACCATGGCCACCTTGTGGATTAGTAAAACTTTGTGCATTAGGCATCTTTTTCGCAGCCAATGTGCCCCATGCTGCTGGCGTTTGTGTATCTTGTAGGCCGTTAAGCAACAAAACAGGCAAACTACTTGATACCGCTTGTGTTTCTATTTCATTGGCTGCACTTACATTCCAAGCTTTACATGAGGCTTTATCAAAGCCCATATGATGCATTTCACTTACTGCGACTTGTGTACTTGCCGACCAGCCATCGCTATTATCACCCGTTAACGCGGTAATATTTAAAAATGGATATTCTTCAGCACACACAGTAGATAACCCCATGGCCATGTAAAATCTGTCTTCTCCCCCCAGCCCCTCCTCTTCTTCATCTCCTTGCTCAGTCATAATAGTTTCAACAACTGATAAATATTTACTCACATCTTTATTAACAGCTAATAAGTAATCAATGATCATTGGGCTTGTACCCAGTTCGAGTAAGATTTGAACAAATACACGACTCTCTTCAACCATGCCTTCATTATGCATGCGAGCAATAATATCTTCGATAATTCCTTTAAGCCCATCAGCAGGACAATCATCAGTATTGCCACAGTTTTTAACTATTTGATTTAACGCTTCATAGTTTGCCCACGGTGTATCAGTAATGCCGTTCACTTCTATCGGGAACATACCATCGAGAATAACACTTCGAATACCTTCGCTATTTTCTCGCATAATCGTTGTCGCAAGACGAGTACCATAAGAGATACCATATAAATTCCACTGTGGAATATTTAACGCTTTTCTTAGCTCAACAAAGTCCATGGCACTTTGCACACTGCGATAAGCATTCAAATCAACACCTGATGCTTCAAGTCTTGTTTTACAGGCTTTTACCTGTTCTGGTGTACCTGCCTCATCAATCTCAGTACAAAATAATGCAGGTTTTGAATAACCCGTACCGCGTTGGTCAACTAAGTAGACATCCCTGTCATTGAGAAAGGTAGCATCTTCAACAATGTACTCAATACTTGACGTTGCACTACCGCCTGGGCCACCTTCTAAATAAACAACAGGATCTGCCTGTTTATTGGTTGAAGTAGAAGCTAATTTAACTACCGCTATTTCAATATTTTTTGTTGAGGCTGGCTTGCCATATAAAGCATGCTTTTCAGGTACAGTAAGGTAACCACAACTAGAGCCCGACGTTAATTGAACTAGCTGAGATACGGATAACATGTCGTTACAGGCAACGTCTTTATATGAGTTAGCTTGTTGAGTAACGTCAGTACCTGGTGTTGGTGTAATTGTGGTTGTGGTTGTCTCTTTTTTACTATTAGAGCCACCACAAGCAGTTAATAAACTTGTAGTCATGATTGCCAAAGCAATAAGTGATTTATTCGTCGTTGTCATAAAATGTTTCCTTGTTTACTTATCAATATTCGCTATATCACTGTCATTTTCTCATCAGCCATTTGTTGCACTGATTTAATGTGTGATTGTTTTCTAAAAAGTGTGATGAGCTATTATTAATTAAATAATCAGGATTTAGGGTAAGCTTGAGTAAGCCTATGTAAGTATTGCGGGGATTTGTAAGCTCGTGTAAGCACGGCTTTATACGTTGGAACTTTTGCGTTAAATTTAAGTCGCTGAATATATTTGATACTAATTACATTAATGTAAATAGTATAAGCTCGACTAAGGAACACCATGGACAAAACACAAGTATTACTTATTGAAGATGATGCTGAAATCTCTCGCCTGACCTCAATGTACCTAGAAGTAGAGGGCTTTAGTGTAAGCATTGTTGACGATGGTTCGCTAGCATTGGACGCTATTAGAAATACCAAGCCAGATGTTATTATCCTTGATTTAATGCTGCCTGGCATGAGTGGCATTGAAATATGCAAACTTGCCAGAGAGTTTTACCAACAACCTATTTTGGTTCTTACCGCATGTGATGACGATGTAAGCGAAGTAAGCTTATTAAAAATGGGCGCTGATGATTACTTAGTAAAACCATTACGCCCTCATGTACTTGTTGCCAGAATCCAAGCTTTGTTAAGACGAAATCAACTCTTATCCAGAAAAGAGCAAACTAAAGAAACAGCCCAAGAAGAATCCTTGATCATTAATGACGCCAGCAACAAGGTCAGCTTTGGCGGCAAACTCTTAGCACTAACAGAAGCCGAATATCAAATGCTAAAGTTACTGCATAAAAATGCTGGCCAGGTTATTTCACGTGAGCAATGCTGCCAAGCCTTACGAGGCATTGATTATGACTTTAGTAATCGCTCTATTGATATGCGCATCTCTGGTTTGCGGAAAAAGCTAGGTGATGATCAACAGCCATATCAAGTAATTACTACAATCAGAAATCAAGGCTACAAATTAATAAATGAGTAAATTAATTAATGCCTAAGTTAACAATAAAAAGTCTATCGCTGCCATTATTCTCTCGCCTCTATCTAGTTATCGTTATCTCGGTAGTCATTAGTATTTCGCTAACGAAATATTTTATGGATAGTTATGACGAACAAAAAGACTTTAACGAGTATATTTCAGAAATGAACTTTATTTTCAAAGAAATTTCCGTAAATGCCCAAAGACAAATAAATACCGAGCAAGAAGCAATACCACTGGGTTTTCCCCTAGATAACTTTCTTAGCGCTAAACTCGTTAATCCTGACATGAATAATGAAGTTTGTCCTTCATGTCAATTACTCACTCGCATTAACAATACTTATTATTATCAAAGAGATGATGGCGGGTATTTAACCGAATTTAAGCTACCTCACGCAAAAAGTAATATTATTATTATTGAAAAAAATAATAGTGAACTCAAGCCTGAGGACTTACCTAAAGACTTAGCTGAAGAGTTGGCCGAAGATATAGCTGAAGAATTAGCTGAAGATACAATATATGGTCAGGAGATTGATTTGATATTCCTATCATTAATACTGGTCACTTCAGTATTTCTTGGCATTGCCATTTATTGGCCTATCAAAAACCTACAAAACCAAATAAAAGCACTGATTGATACTCACCAGAAATTTGGCTCAGGCAATTTAACCGCCAAAGCTGATGAAGATATTCAAAAACCCTTAGATAAGCTTGCTCACAGTTTTAATGAAATGGCACAAGCAATAGCTGATAATGTTAAAGAGCGCGATACTTTCTCCCAGGCAATTCCTCACGAAGTCAGAACGCCATTAAGTCGTATTCAATTAGCTTCTGGCTTAATACGTCGTAAAAGTACTGATTTAGACATATTGGCACTGGTTGATGATGTCGATAACTATGTTGTAGATATCAATGAGCTAATTAGTCAAATAGTTGAATTCTCAAAAATAAACTCAAGTAAAGAAGAGGAAGAAGATCAATTTCAAACCATTGAACTGAAGGCATTTATCCAGTCTAGATTTCAGCTTTTAGCTAAAAACCAAAAAAAAGAATACACATTAAACATTGATGAATCCGTAGAAATGACCACTAACCCTTTCTATTTAAGATTACTCGTAGATAATTTTATTAAAAATGCTTTTAATCATGCTCAAGAAAAAATAAGACTCTCTGCCACCTTAGACAAGAGCCAACGACTATCGATTACTGTAGAAGATGACGGTATCGGTGTTCCCTTTGAGGATAGAGAAACTATCTTTATTCCCTTTGCCAGACTTGATAAAAGCCGTAGTAGAAAAACCGGCGGTTTAGGTCTTGGTCTTCCTATCGCAAAAGCTGCAGCAACAAAGATGTCTGGTAAGATTAGCGTCACTGAATCACCTTTAGGCGGGGCAATGTTTTCTTTTACTAAAGGTATCTAATGCAAATACTAAGCTGGAAACTCTTATTCAAATTAACTTAATGGTCCATTAAGGGCTTTTATCACTATACCTTCGGAGTATCAAAAATATGAAGGTATGGTGATAAATGACGATCAGGCTCTTTATTTAAATTCTATCCTTTAGCCTTAAGGTATGTCAGCGCATCTAAACGTGTTGCAAAAACATGTTCTGCTGGGATTTTATCGAGTAATTTTAATTTATTAAAATCATCTACAACACGGTCACAAACACTTGATAATAAAATATCGCGTCCTTGATTTTGATAACTAACAATAATTTCTTCAATAGCAATAGTGCTAGTAATACCAACAAAACGAGCATCAGTTAGATCAATTAACAGTGCTTTATTTTGGTCTGTCTCAGACACACTTTGCTTCAGGCCACGCGCAACACCAAAGCCAATAGGACCAGAAATATTAAGTAATAGAACACTATCATCCATGGCATCAAATAACTGTTTTTCTGCATCCGTTAAATGCTCTGCCTCTTTAGCGGTACACAATTTAATATTATCCAATTGAATCTCTGATAAGCGGCGAATGGTCACTAAGTTTGCTATAAAAACACCAACTAAAACGGCGGTGACTAAGTCAAAGGCGACTGACATCACCATGGTAGAGATCATCAAACCGACACTAAATAGCGGTACTTGATGAAGTCGTTTTAGGAAATTCCAGTCAATAATACTAATACCTACATGCGTTAAAATAGCGGCAAGTACAGCAACAGGAATATAAGCAGTGTATTCTCCGGCCCATAGGACAATGGCTAAAATAAATAACGCATGCAGAATCCCCGATAAAGGCGTAGTACCACCGGCCCTTAAATTGGTTACTGTACGCATAGTTGCGCCACCACCTGGTAATGCGCCAAATAAACCCGCAACAATATTACCAATGCCCTGACCTACAAGCTCTTGGTCTGAGTCATGTAGCTCATTAGTTATACTGTCAACAGTTAATGAGGTCATCAAAGAGTCAAGAGTACTTAATGTGGCTATTAATAAAGCTGATTTGATCATTTCACTGGCTAAAGCATTGTCCCAAATAGGCATGCTAAGAGAAGGTAGTTCACTAGCAATAGCGCCAACAACTGGCATATCGATACCAGCAAAGACATAAAATATTGTTGCGCCAGTCACTGCGATAATACTTGCAGGTACAACACGGCTGTATTTTTGCGGCCATAAGAACAGCACTAACAAACAAGCCAAACCCAATAAGGTATTGGTACTAGTTAACGTACTTAATGAAGGCTGTAATTCTGCTAAAGAATGACCAAACAATGGCTCTATTTGCGAAAGAATAATGAGTACGCCAATACCAGAGGTAAAACCCGAAATAACTGGGTATGAAACTAAAATAAAGTATTTACCGAGCTTGAAAATACCAAATAACATTTGAAATAAACCGGCGAGGCTTACCACAGTAAATGCCGCTGCAATACCATTCTCGGGAGACTGGGCAACAAAACTCGTTAATATTGCCACCATAGCGACAGTTAAGCCGGTATTAGGGCCCGAAATTTGCTGATTAGTGCCACCAAATAAAGAGGCAAATAACCCAGTTAAAATGGCACAATAAATACCTGCACTAGCACCTGCCCCCGAAGTAACACCGAAGGCTAAAGCAAAGGGTAGCGCGACAATGGTTGATGTCAGTGCACCAAAGATGTCACCTTTAATTGTTTGGCGATTAAAATGTGATAAAGAAAGCATGACTACCTTATTTTTTGTTTCTTAGTTAGTGGCTTTTTACTTGCGGTGATACGCAGAAAAATGCCTTTAAAAACTCTCATATTTAAACTTAACACAACAAACAGAGCTAAAATAAGATAAAGAGTCATTGTTGAATTGTACACTAAAAAACAATTTCTTGACACTATTGACAAGTTTTCTGGTTTAAGTATAGGATTAATGAGCTGATTACAATGTAAGCAAATAGAATGCGAAATTGCACATATGCTACAAATAAAGCTATCAAAAGGGTAAAATAGCTCCGTGAACAAAACTGAGACTTTTTAATTGCTTTTAGTTGTTTTTAATCAGATTTAACTTGATTTTACACTGTGAAATTAGAGTATTAAATTTGCTTACCTTGTCTTTAGCTAGGGTAACCTTATGGGCTGTGAGATAAATTTCACCCCTTATAAAAATTTCATAATATGAAATCAGCAAAAAGTGTTACTTGTTAACTTTGGCTTTTATTTATGTATAAATAAGTCAGCTACTATTAAAATTGGCTTCAATACCAAGTGAATTTCTAATCAGTAGCAATCGCTAGTACAGCGACAAGAAGGTAAACGATAAAATTATTACAAGCAGGTCAAAATTAAAAAATACAAATAAACGACCTAAAATATCAATCAATGAGAGAACTGTAGTTATGGAACAGGTTAGTGAATCTTGCGAAAATGAAGAAAAACAAACTAAGGACGTCGGTCTAATAGAACGTCTTTTTAAACTATCAGAGCATAATACCTCAGTAAAAACTGAGCTCATGGCAGGTCTCACCACCTTCGTTACCATGTCTTATATAATGTTTTTAAATCCAATTATTATGTCCAAGACCGGTATGCCATTTGATGGTTTATTCCTTGCTACCTGTTTAGGTGCTGCTATTGCCACTATTTTAATGGGCATGTACGCCAACTGGCCTGTTGGCCTTGCTCCCGGCATGGGCTTAAACGCCTTTTTTACTTTCTCTGTCGTCGGCTCCATGGGCTATAGCTGGCAAATTGCTTTAGGTGCTGTATTTCTTTCTGGTGTTATTTTTGTCTTAATGAGTGTCACCAAGTTAAGGGAATGGATGTTAGATAGCATCCCCTTAAGTTTACGACTTGCCATGACGGCAGGTGTTGGTCTTTTCCTAGGTTTTATTGGTTTACGCTTTACCGGTATTATTGTACCTAACGCTGATAACGTTGTTGCACTAGCAGATCTTACTCACTTTGGTTTTGGTCAGTTTGGCCCTGAAGCACCTGCACTAGGTTTCTTAAGTTTCTTACTTATTGCTGTACTTAGTTACCGAAAAGTATTTGGTGCCGTTTTAATTGGCATCGCGGCAACAACATTTATTGCTTTTGCGATGACTTGGGTATTACCAACTGACTTCTTTGTTGTTGCTGAAGTTGCAAAAAGCTGGGCTCCTTCTTCAGGCTTTGTTGCTTATAAAGGCATACTTGCAGTACCAGAATTCTCAGCACTTGAGCCTATCTTATGGAAAGCTGATATTGTTGGAGCTTTCGAAGTAGCACTAATCCCTGTTATCGTAACCTTCTTATTTGTTAATATTTTCGATACTGCGGGTACCTTAATGGGTGTTGCAGAACGTGCAAACTTACAAGATGAAAATGGTAAAATCCACGGTTTAAGTAAGTCATTAAAAGCTGACTCTGTTTCATCAGTAATTGGTACCGCATTTGGTTGCCCTCCGGTTACTTCATATGTTGAGTCTGCTGCAGGTGTTGCTGTTGGTGGTCGTACCGGTCTTACTGCTGTGACTATTGGTTTATTATTTGCTGCTGGTATGTTCTTCTTACCTCTTGCACAAATGCTTCCTGGTTTTGCTGTTGATGGTGCACTTATTTATGTTGCTATGTTAATGATGAGCTCACTTCGAGGCTTAGACTGGGATGATTTAACTGAATACGCTCCAGCAGTTTGTACTACTGTTATGATGGCATTCACCTTCTCAATTGCTAATGGTATCGCCTTTGGTTTTATCACTTACACTGTATTAAAAGTGGGAGCAGGTAAATCAAGTCAAGTATCTAACGGTGTTTGGGCATTAACAGCATTATTTGTTGCTAAGTTCATATTCTTAAATTAATCACCTTGTTATGAATGATTTAAGTTAAATACTACTTAGCCATTAGTTAAAAGCCTTTGCTCGCAAAGGCTTTTTTGGGTTTTGAAGAATAACAGCGCAAAGCTTGGCAATACTTTAGAGCTCCTCGTCTAAATACAGTGAGAGTTAGCCACTCACTACCCTTAAATATTAATCAATCAAAAAAGAGAAAACCATGAAACATACTATTGAGGTTATGATCTCAGAAGAAGAAATCAAAGAACGTGTTGCCCTTTTAGGCAAACAAATTAGTGAACATTATCAAAATAGTGATAATTTAGTGATGGTTGGTTTGCTACGTGGCTCTTTTGTTTTTATGGCCGATCTAGCAAGAAAAATTACCGTTAATCATAGTGTTGATTTCATGACTGCATCGAGTTATGGCAATAATATGGAGAGTTCTCGCGATGTTCACATCCTTAAAGATCTTGATGATAATATTGAAGGTAAAGATGTTTTACTTGTAGAAGATATTATTGATACCGGTAATACTTTAAGCAAAGTGGTAGAGATTTTAAGTTTACGTGCGCCTAATTCTATTGAAATTTGTACCTTATTAGACAAACCCAGCCGCCGTGAAAAAGTGGTTGATGTACAATGGATTGGTTTTGAAATACCTGATGAGTTTGTTGTTGGTGTTGGCATTGATTACGCACAAAAATATCGTCACCTACCTTATATTGGAAAAGTTATCCCTAGTGAGTAAGTCTCAACCAAGTAAAAATAAGTTTAATTTATTTTACAAAAAAATCCGACACTAAGTCGGATTTTTATTGCATAAAAAGTATTGTCAAAGCTTAAAATCCAGTAGAGAATTAACGGCGTGAACGTTTATGTTTCATTGAGCGAAACTTCTCTAGTTGCTCTTCGGTAAGTACACTTTTCATGGCAAATTTACTTTTCGCTTTAATTAGTGCCATTGACGCAAATACATCCTGATTGCTGGCTTGTAATTGAATAAAAGCTTGTTCATCGAAGCTTTCTGCTGACATTAATACCTTAACTTGCTCTTTAAAGGCAATCATAGCTGGCTTTAACGCTTGTATTTTTGTTTTTTCATCGCTCCTGAGCACCTTAATTTGTGCTTGCTGGCTTTCTGATAAATCAAGCTTCTTTGATAACTTCGCGAATTTTTTCTCACTCATTTGTTGATGGTTATTGTCATGACGGTTTAGCTCGTGGCTATCGTTACCTGCAAAGCTGCCCGTTGATAAAACTAAGGCAGAACAAAGTGAGCTTGCTATTGCTATATTTTTAAATGTAATTTTCATTGAGTTAATCCTTATTAGGTCTGTTGGTTTTTCTTAATTGAACATAAGCCTATAAAATAAGAGCTGTGCTAATTTCAGTTTTAGTATATCTAACCTTTGTGCAAAGCAGTGCAAGGCTGTGTAAAGCTATGTAAAGTTATATTCTCACTGACTAATATCGCGTAAACTAATCATATTACGCCCTTTGGCAACGAGCCATTCACGAATATAAGCGCCTACTCATATGACACAAAATCTAAATAAGCACATTTTATTAATAGATGATGATGAGGAACTCGCCGAGTTGCTAACCGAGTACCTTGCCAGTGAGAATATTCAAGTGACTTCTTGTTTAGATGGCGCAAGCGGCTTGGCTAGGGCGTCTGATGACAACTTTGATTTAATTTTACTTGATGTCATGATGCCTAAGCTCAACGGCTTTGAAGTACTAAAAGCGCTTGGTGGCAACCATAAAACACCTATTTTGATGTTAACCGCTAAAGGTGATGAGAATGATAGAATCTTGGGGCTTGAGCTGGGCGCAGATGATTACTTGGCTAAGCCTTTTAAACATCGTGAGTTATTAGCGCGTATTAATGCTATTTTTAGACGCATCGCTATTGTTAAAAACCAAAACCCCACGGGTCCTGTCGCAACTAGCAAACCACTGATAATAAACCAAGTAAGAGTTAACCAAGCAACACGTGAAGTCTATTGCCAAAATATCCTGCTTGAATTAACGGGTACTGAATACCTAGTATTAGCCTATATGTTAGAGCACCATAGTAAAATTGTAAGTAAAGCCGAAATATCTGAGCAAGTATTACAACGTAAGCTTAGCTTGTATGATAGAACTGTAGATGTACATATAGGTAATGTACGTAGAAAGCTAATAGCCATAGACCCTATTGATAAATTCAAAACCGTACGTGGAGCAGGCTATGTGTTTTTACAAGGGGACTTGTAAATTATGCTGAAACAATCTTCACAATGGTTAAAAAACTTTTCCTTAGGTATTAGCTTAAAGCTATTTCTAACATTTTGGTTAGTTATTCTATCATCGGTGCTGATCAGCTATTTAGTGACAATGCAATTTAGGCATACCCCCACTCAAGAGCAAGCAACCCCACAGCAATTAGAGATATTAGTAAAGTATCAGCAAAAATTGGCGGGGAAAACCCAGGTTAGACTTAGAGCAATTCAACACAGTTTCCACCAAAAACATCAGCAGCATCTAGTCATTAAAAACTTAAGCAATAACAATGTTTATACACCCAGAGGACGTATATGGGGGAAAATAAAAGGCTATTTAAAAAGGCACGCTTTAGAAAACCCAGTATCCATTGATTTTGCTTTCACTCAGGTTACAAGTTCCCAGCCAATAATGCTCAATGGCCAGCGCATGCAGTTATTTATTGCCAGTGAGCCTCAGCGTAAATACTTGGTTAGCTTAGTAAATCAACTGCCTTTTGCTATACGATTGATATTGTTGCTTTCTATTAGCTTTTTGTGCTGCTGGTTGCTGGCCAAAAGCTTTTCTAATCCTTTAATTGCGATACAAAGAGCAAGTAAGGATATAGGACAAGGTAAATTGGCTACGCGCATAGAAAAGTATGATCAACGCAAAGATGAGTTTGGTGCTCTTGCCCGTAGTTTTAACCAAATGGCTGAGCAATTAGAGAATAATATTAATGCGCATCAACGATTATTAGGCGACGTTTCCCATGAACTTAGATCGCCATTAACTCGCTTGCAGCTAGCGGTAGCACTTGCTGAAAAAAACATAGGCAATAAAGATGAGCAACAAAAACACTTATCCCGCTGTGAAATGGAAGTTGACAGGTTAGATGAAATGATAGCGGACGTACTCACCCTTTCCAGGCTTGAACATAGCAACAATGCTTTTACTGCCGATGAGATAGAGTTAAATAGTTTCGTAGAGCAAGTGATTAATGATTGTCAGTATTTTGCTAATAGTAAAAATGTCACAATCTCTTTTAAAGGGGGTGCAAGTTGTCCTAGTTTAGCCGACATTAAATTACTCGCTAGTGCCATCAGTAACGTTATTAACAACGCAGTAAAGTACTCACCAAACGATAATGTCGTTATGGTTACTTTAAAGCAGCAGGTAACTGTACAGAACAAGCATGTACAATTAACGGTATCAGATCAAGGTCCGGGAGTTCCTGATGATATGATCACTGAACTTTTTAGTCCCTTTTTTCGTGTTGCTGATGGTAGAGAGCGAAGTAGTGGAGGCACAGGGTTAGGATTAGCCATTGCACAGCAAGCAATTCATTTACATCAAGGTGAAATTTACGCTCAAAACCTTCAACCTCATGGCTTAAAGGTAAACATCATATTACCCTTACCAATCAGGTAAGAGACATGGTTTATGAACTAAATTACATGCAAATAAAAAGGATGCCTAGGCATAATGTCGAGCAGTTAAAAGAGTGATCGGCATTACACCCTGAGTGAATTTTTTCTTTGTAGGCGGGAATTTATTCGCGCAATCGATTAAGGCAACAAGCGCGACTGAAGTCACGCCTACATTGCTATTGCCCATATTCTTCAGTG
>Ga0105359_10003672_pt1 | contig 12467 bp, 10 predicted proteins | sample GOMGulsemesocosm_6_FD_83659 | JGI IMG/M metagenome (GOLD analysis project Ga0105359, IMG submission 83659) | Methane-oxidizing microbial communities from mesocosms in the Gulf of Mexico - GOM8C Gulf of Mexico | ecosystem: Environmental > Aquatic > Marine > Cold seeps | place: Gulf of Mexico... | reverse complement strand
CTCTTTCCCCGACCTTAACTCTTAACTAATCGATACAATAATTTAACATACAGTCAAAATACAAATCCCTTCCCTGATCTAGCTAAAGAAATATGCCCCCGCCACTTGCAATCAAATCCTTTTACATCTAGCTGCTAACAGCTCACACCTGGAACATCACCTATTCAGATTCACAAAGGGTTCTCTGCGTACTCAGAGTTATCTATACCGGTACATGGACATTATAAAAACTAAAGTTAAATCCATTAGATTAGTCCCGACAATATTTTCTTATGTCTTTCCTCCATACCCAACAAACATCAACAACCTTGTTAAGGTATGAATTAAGCACAAATAAACCAGGAAATTAAAACAGGTTAAAAAATAGAAGCTGAACTAAACAAGAAGTAAAAACAGAAAATAAAAGCAGAAAGAAATATACAGAAGGTAAAAAACAAACCATCTGCCTAGGCTGATGGTTTGCAGTACTTAATTAACGTTTACCCCTGCGGCGAATGGCAGCGGCTGTGAAGAATTTACGTTTTACCACGGAGCTAAAGTCAAAGGCATTACGCTCTTCGTTGTTTAGAGACACCATGTAACGGCCCGAAAACAAATCATAGTTAGTGGTAGAGGCATACCAGGAGGTATTGGCATTCACAAGCTGGATAGCATGGCCTTCCGATACACGCCATAACTCACCGCGGCGATCGTAATGATCGGCAATTGCCACCTGCCAGGTATCTTCATCTATGTACAATGAACGCTTGCCATAGATATGACGGGCATCTTCTTTAAGCGTGGCTTCCACATGCCATACACGATGCAATTCATAGCGAGTGTAATCCTGGTTAATATGGCCAGCACCTATGATGTCCTCATACTTGGCATTTTTATCGATGAGCTTATAAGAGTTATAAGGAATGTAGATTTCTTTTTTACCCACTAGCTTCCAGTCATATCGGTCCGGAGCACCGTTAAACATGTCCACCTGATCGGCGGTACGCATGCCATCGGTATTCGGGGCGTCATAAGCTACTTGCGGGGCACGACGAACACGACGTTGGCCGGCATTATACTGCCAGGCTTTACGTGGCTCATTCATTTGGTCAATGGTTTCATGCACCAGCAATACGTTACCGGTTAATCGAGCCGGTGACTTAGTGGCTGAGGTGTAATAAAACAAAATGTTTTTATCTTCTTCAGCGTCAAAGCCGCCTTTTAAATACTGGGGCGGGGTGAATTGCGCATGCTCCTTAATGGCAGTGTAAGAACCGTCACGTTGTACCGGCACGGTGGCCTGATTCAATTCTACGCTGCCACCACGGAAACGAGTCACGTGGTTCCAGATGACTTCCAAACCATTTTGCGGGATGGCAAACGGAACGGTCTCATCAAAGTTGGTTAAACCGTTACCGCCTGCCAATAATTGTGCAGAGGTGGCGTTCTTTTTAGCCTTGTCCAGGATGTTCTGCGGGTAACTGGCAGTACGGTGAGTGGGGTAAATGGGCATAGTATAAGTATCGGGATACTTTTCAAACATGGCCAATTGACCGACGGTTAAATTGTTCCTGTACTGAGCTAGATTATTTTTGTTAATCACAAACAAAGGCTTTTCGTTAGCGTAAATATTGGTGTATGGATCAGCACTGGCATCGTGTGATAAACCACCTGTATAAGCCGGAATAGTGCCCGCCGCGTTGGCGGCTTTTTGCGCGCCCATAAGGGTTAATTCACCGCCCAGTTTAGTAGCCTCCTGGTTGCTTACTTGCGCATAGCTGGTGTGGGTGGTCATGGCTAATGCCAGGAAGGTCGCGCTAAATTTTATTATGTTCATTTATTTTATCCTCGCTACACCAGCGTAATGCTGGTGCGCATTTTTTATTATTTTAAAGGGGGCTTAAAACTGCATGCCCACTGAGATGGAGGCGAAGTCTCGGTCAGCGATTACACCGCCCGTGTACTGAGTGTAAGAGATCGCTGCGGAATAGGTATTTTGGTATTCAGCATTCAAGGTGAAACCCAGTACTTCCTGACCTTCGATGAAGTTTCCACCGGGAGCAGGAGAAACCCCCTCTACATCTTGGCTCCATGCGAGTTCGGGCGACAAATTGACACCGGCAAACACGTCGTTGTACTGGCCAACGATAAGGCCGCGGTAGCCCCAGGAACTTTCGGTGACGGTGTCGTTCAGATCGCCGTCGCCATCAAATTTAAGCGCATCGTTTTCGTCGAAATCATGGGCGTAGGTGTAACCGGCTTCGGCGACTATGGCAAAGCGGCTAGCACCTAATACCTGGTCAATTAATTGAATGGCCGTTACCTGAACCTGGGTAACATCAAAAGTTTTATACCCTGGTAGCGTGCCACCGTCCGCCAGGAACGCGGCTTCGACTGCAAACGAATTTGGTAGTTTAGCGATAACGGCGTCTCGAACACCAGGAATAGCTAGGGCATCTGCTTCAGACATAGCAGAAAGACCTGCCTCGGCAAGCACCAGGGCCTTGGTAGCGTCTGCCGTTAATACCGCGTCTAACAACTGGATCGCATTAATTTGGAAGGGCACGTCAAGTTTATGGGTGACCTCACCCGACAGCGCAATGCCTCCCAGAGTGGTAGCAAAACTAACACCTGCTAGTTGCTGATCTTCAGGGTATTCAATTAAATAATCCGGGTTAATACCCGCTAGTCCTGCCACCGCGGCGTTATAGATTGCTGATTCGGTAGTTAGCCCTGCCAGCGCACCACCTGCTACTAGTCCTGCGTAATCACTAACCAGGTCTATGGCATCCGCGTTACGAGGGTCGGCACCATTGGCAAACGCCGACTCCACATCACTCCAATTTGCAAACGCATCAAAACCAGCGATTGCATTAGCCCCTGCCACCACAGCCGTACCGGCCTCATTTTTTGCGCCCGTGAAAACTTGACCTGCAAAACTTGCCGGGTCTGCCGTTAAAAAACCCATTTCGTCAAACGTTGCCTTATTACCACCAATCAATGGCAAGCGACTATGAATGTTCATGGCATAAAAACCAAATTCAGTGTCGAGTGATTCGGAGAAGTAACGCAAGGCCACACCAAATTGACCCTCACTATCGGGCACACGATCAGCATTACGGCCTATAATTCCAGCCGGCGTTCTTACCGGACCGCAACCTTCTGCCGCATAATCGTTGGAGGAAAAGTAAGTGCCGCAACTGGTGATAACGGTCTCTTGAAAATCCAGCTGGTAAAAAACTTCTGTACTTAAATTTTCGGTCAAGCCAAGACTGGCAAAGGCCATGTTAACCGGGATTAACCCTTCTTTAATTTCAGCGCCAGGGCGACGAAAAGACGACACGTCATAAGGATTAATTTGGTTAACCCCACCCAGGATAAAGGTTGATTCACCCCAGCTCACCACTTGCTTACCAAGGCGAACATCAAGCGGCATGTTTAATACTTCAAACTCACCGTAAACAAAGGCATCCAGTATTTCAGCCCCTGAAAATTTGGCTAAATCGTTATTATTTGAATCATCCAAAGCGCTGTCATCTTCAAGAGCGGCATCGTACCAGTACTTGCCACGTACAAATGCACCATAATTGTTGTAGCTCACTTGCAAGTCATGGCTGCCTTTAAAAATTTGCGAGAAGGCGTCGCCGTTCTGATAATTAAGATCGCCGTTATTTTCATTTTCTGAATTAACATCTGCGTCTTTCATTTCTTCAGTAAGATCAAAATCCTGTTTTTCCAGGCGCCAGCTAGAACCCATGGAAACCTGACTATCCAGACTAGCCTCTACCTCGCCCATGAAAAATTGAAAACCCTGAACTTGTGCCGCCATGATTAACGGCATGGCCGCTGCCAAATACTTTTTACGGCCGAAGGCCTTGTATGCTTTTTGAAAGATCATATTTGCCACTCTAGTGTTATTTTTATTAATATCGGCCGCGCCGATAGTGCCAACAAAGTTATGAGTCCTGCCTTTGAGCTTTCAAGTTTAGTGCAATGACCAGCAGACTAATTGCACAAATTCCTTTATATTTTGTACATATTCAGTGCTAAGTGCAGATTATGAATAAAATAATACTTAACTCGATAGACGAAGCACGCCAGCAATTTTGCCTATTAATGGTGCTAGACGATTTACACTCTTGGGTGAAGGATGTTGATGGTCATTTTGTTATGGTTAACCAGGCTTTTTTAAATTGGAAAAACTTTCAAGATGTGGATCAGGTCATAGGTAAAACTGACTACGAACTGTCTCCCACTGTGCACGCCGATCAATTTAGAGCCGATGATCAACTGGTTTTATCCGGTCGAATTGTTAATGACCGTTTAGAAGTTATACCGAGCAAAGAAAGAGGTAACATTACCTGGTTTACCACCTCTAAATGGCCTATTTATAATCACGACAAAAAAATCATTGGTTCATTTGGTATTAGTCGGCGCATGAAAGATGCACAAGAAGATGGTGTATCCGCCCGCGAGCTGGATGCCAGCATTGCCTACATTGAAAGGCATTACGCTGATAAGTTAACGGTTGAAACTTTGGCTAATAAAATGAACTTATCGGTCAGTGCCATTGAACGTCGATTTAAAAAACATTTACTGCAAACCCCAAGACAATACATTACCGAGGTGCGTTTAAATCACGCCCATGAGCTGCTGCTTAAAACCAATAAAGCCATCAGTACCATTGCTCAAGAAACAGGGTTCAGTGATAACAGCCACTTAACCCGGTGTTTCATTCAGCGTTTTGCCATTACCCCAAGGCAAGCCCGCATTAATTTTCAATAATCAAACTTAAATAAAATATTTTAAATATTAATTCGTAAATTATTTATACTTTTTTATTGTTAACTCGCCTTGCCAACACACAGCCGCATTAAGGTTGTGCGTTCAGCGCCCAGACCATTGATTTGTTAATCAAGTCCCGATACTCAGGTATTTGATAGGTCGCTGGGGTGTGACCAATGGCGGAGTAAAACACCCGTCCTTGTCCTTGCTTATGTCGCCAAACCAAAGGGTGTTCACCGGCCATGCGATCTCGCATGCCAAAAAAATCCTCCCCTACGGTAATGTAAGAGCTTTCATCTATGGTCAGCAAAATTTCGTAACCTTGCTCCCTGGGGTTACGGTCAAAGGCGTACCACTCCTCCTGGGTGACGGTCCAACGTTTTGGAATATGCGCGGTTAATAACACGTTTGAATCCGCCACCAGCACCTGGGCATCTTGAAACTGTGGGGACATTGTATGGCCAATAAACTGTGCACCGAGCAGGGTATCCACGTACCAATCCCACTCATAACTGAAATCCCCTCCAGATGCGTGCAAGCCAAGCCAACCGCCGCCCTGCTCAATCCAATTTTGCATAGACTTACGCTGCTCAACAGTCAATACGTCACCGGAAACGTTATTCCACACCACCAGCTGAAAGCGGCTCAAGTCCTGCTGGTTATGTACCGCAGCGTTATCGGTAATAAAAACATCCCAGCCCTGCTGCTTTGCCAATTGAGTCAACATTTCGTCGGCGGCCGGAATGCCATCGTGATGTATAAATCCGTTAGTCTTATTGAATACCAACACCGCCGGCTTCGAAAACGTGGGCACCTGGGGCGCCACCGACTCATAAATATGTCGCGGAATCATTCCATAATAGCGAGCATAAAAAAATGCAGCGATGGCCAGCGCCACCGCCAATACCAATAAAAAACCTGCAACCCGTTTCATTATTACCATGACTTTATACCCATAATTTTCAATTAAATTTTTCCCGCAGCCAATTGGGCCACGGCATAATCACAAGCCCGGGCGGTCAAGGCCATGTAGGTAAGTGAGGGATTAACACACGACGAAGAGGTCATACAGGCACCATCCGTTACAAACAGGTTAGGCACATCGTGCGCCTGATTGTGGCCATTTAACACCGACTGACTGGGGTCACTGCCCATGCGAGCGGTACCCATTTCGTGGATGGCAGAACCACCCACGGCTTCCAGTTTTTCTGTTTTAAGTGAAAACACCGCACCGGCCGCCTTCATTAAACGCTCACCATTGTTCGCCATATCTGTCCAAATGGCCTTTTCATTCTCTGACCACTCAAATTCGATGGCCACCTGGGGAATGCCAAAACGATCCACCTTGTTTTTATCCAGAAATACGCGATTGGATTTTCTCGGCAGGCATTCTGCAAATCCAGTCAGTGCCCAAATCCATGGACCCGGCTTGCGCAGACTGTCTTTAAGTGAAACACCAAAACCTTTCTGGTTCAGGTTCAGTCGCCAGTCCATGCGCAGCACATTGCCCTGGAAGCCATAACCTCGCATAAAGTTTTTGTCCTGTTTTTTGCCCGGCAAATTTTTAAACCTGGGAAGGTAAGTGCCATTGGGACGATTGCCATGATAGTAGCTGTCCATGTCGTCCAAAAAGGCACCGATAGCCACTTCACCGTGGGCATGGTCCATCAAATAATGGCCCAGTGCGCCACTGCTATTGGCCAATCCATTTGGAAACGTATCACAGGTGGAATTAAGTAAAATTTGGGTACTGCCAATGGTGGAGGCACACATAAAAAACAGGCGGGCACTGTAACGATGTCGCTCGCGGGTTTCACTATCGATGACTAACACGTCACTGACTTTTCCGCTCTTTTTGTCGTAAACCAGGCGCTCTACCACGGCATTGGCTTTTAGGGTCAGGTTGCCGGTTTTTCTAGCTGCCGGCAACGTTGAACTTTGTGAGCTAAAGTAGCTTCCGGTTGAACACCCTCGGTGGCAAGGACCACAATAATGACAAGCACCACGACCGTTGTGATTTTTGGTAAGAATCGCGGCTCGACCCATAGTCATAGTGACTTCTGGTGCCTTTTGGGCCAGTCGTGCTTTGATGGTTTTCTCGAGGGCAAACATTTCCATGGGCGGCAAAAATTCACCATCGGGTAATTCAGGTAAACCTTCCGCCTCACCGCTGACGCCGATGAATTTCTCTACGTAGCTGTACCAGGGTGCAATATCCTTATAGCCAATGGGCCAAGGGATGCCCTGTTGATCCTGACCATTGGCGTTAAAGTCCTGCTCACTAAATCGATAAACCTGTCGCCCCCATAATAGCGATCGGCCACCCACCACATTGGCACGCATCCAATCGAACGGTTTATCGTCGCTGCGAATATAAGGGTTGGCCTGGTCGTTATTAAAAAAGTGACGAGTGGCCTCGCTAAAAGCATAACTCTGACTTTGTATTGGGTACTCCTGGGCATTGCGGATTCGATCGGCTTTTCCCTGAAACGGCATCTTCCAGTCCGGCGCGTGTTCACCCAGGTAGTCGACCCCGTGGCGAATATCGCTGCCACGTTCCAGCACCAGAACTTTAAGGCCTTTTTCAGTGAGCTCCTTGGCCGCCCAGCCACCGGTTATTCCCGAGCCAATTACGATGGCATCAAATTCTGTTGTCTTCACAATACGCTCTCCACTGCCCTTTCACTTTGTTATTTTTATTCACACTAGGCCGGCCAAAGTTAAAACTCGGTCACTGATAACGCCCAGCTGCTGTGCTCTGGCTTTAACGGAATATCCCCATCAAAACTCATGGGCATAGGGTTGTAACGCAACACCTGTTTGGCTCCCACTTCGGAGGTGAAAAATCCCCACACCGTTAACTCCTTGAGCTGACATATGAATGGGGCATCACTGATAAAGTCTCGCAACACGTTACCCAATTCATACCAGGGTGAATCACTGGCAGCGCTTTCGAGCTGTTCCAGTAAGGCCTGCTGATCATCGACAGCCAGGTCCTCAAAATTCATTCCGTGGTGAGCCATCGTGTCACGTTGCAGGGTTTCAAGCCCGTCCATAAAAATGGTGCGTTCCTGTGGGTTAAACCAGTCGGCCACCATTAATTCGATAAATCGCGAAACCCCAGCCTCTTTAGCCCCGGGAGTGTCCGTGGCAGGAATAATGACTTCGCTGAGGGACACCACCAGTTGCCGTTGCTCGTGGCTAAAAAACTGAATGCCGCGATCCGCATAACTGGCGGCAGCGGCCAGGTATACTCGCTGCTCGGCAGAGAGGCTAAAAACCATCTGACTGGCACCCACACCGGACACCAGTAACGCGGCACACTTCATAAACTCGCGACGATTCATTTAGGGTCCCCACCGTGTTGTCGGTTTTTACATAACCAATAGATTAAAAAGGTGGCCAGCCCCACCGCCACACACGCCACACTCTGGTACGACCAAATGCCAAAATAATAACCGGCTGCCTTAAACAGGCTATAACCCCAATAAATGGTATCGATGCCGGTGGCATGGTGAAGCTCATAAAACAGGGTCGCCGTTGGCGTCAGCAGATATTTAAAAAACACGCTCAATGACAGCGCAACGATCAACCCGTTTTTGTATCTATTCACCCATGTCATAAACATTTTAATAACCTCCTATTCGTGGGTGTTCTCTGCCATCAACACGTTCACTCAGCCACCACCACGGCCGACACCTGACGGCGATCCAGTAACCAGACAATACTAAATATGGGTAACAACGCCAGGGGCACAAAAGCAATGGCCTGGAAGGATTCCACCGCGGCGATGCGTAACACCTCTTCCATGGCCTCGCCACTGAGGCCCAGCAATTGCTCCGTGCCCCCGGCGGCCACAAGCTTGGCTTGGTCAAAAATTCTGCCCAATTGTGGCAATACAAAATAAATGGCCATGCCGCCGGCAAAACCCGTCAATCCCAGAAACAGCGCGCCACCACGAGGAAAACGTTCGGACACCGACGCCAGCATGGTGGGCCACATGAAACACACACCGGTTCCCCAGAGGGTTGCCGCGGCCAGGGCCGTTAAAGGGGAATTAGCCAGACTCAAGCTGTACAAACCCACGGCGGCCAACAAACTGGATAACCACAGTAATCCCACGGCAGACAGACGACGGGCAATGGGACCGGCAAAATGGCGCATCACAAACATCAACACGCTCACATATACCAACAATAAAATGCCTTCTATTCCCACCTGGCGAGACAGGGCCAGATCCACCCATTGGCCTGGCGCTAACTCGGAGGACGTGGTTAGCACCATACAAATGAGCCACAACACAAACAGCGGCTGGCGTGCAATTTCCTTAACCATATCCGCATAACTCACACCACTGGCCACCCGTTCACTGACCGGATATTCCGTGCCCAATACCAGCCAAGCCAGCACCACCGCCGGCACAATTAGCAGTAGCAGGTTAGCCGCCCAGGGTAATTCCAAAACACCAAAACCCACCCCAACCAGGCCGCCCACTACAATCCCGGCAGGCCACCAGGCGTGCAGCACATTCAGACGATGAGTCTTATCATCTGGATAGAGGCTGGCCACCATGGGATTGGTGGCGGCCTCCACCGCCCCCCAACCGAGCCCGGTGAGTAGAAAAGCAAACGATATCAGCCAGTACGAGAACTCGCTGACCGGCATGATGGCAGCAACGATCACCAGTAAGGAGCCTAGGATATAGCCCAGCGCCGACAGCAACAGTAAGGGTTTCATACCGACCACATCGACGATGACACTGCCAAACAACAAGGTGAACGCAAAACCGGCAAAGGTAATGCCCAGCGCCTGCCCCACCATGGCGGCAGAATTAAGCGGGTCGATCAAATCAAATAAGTCTGCCTGCAGGTCTGCGGCAATATTGGCTCTCACGGCAAAACCCAACCCAATCATAAAGATGGACAGCTTGCCAATCAGCATCAAACGCGATCGATTCACAGAACTCTGGACACTCATAATGCTTCACTCACTCTAATTATTGTTATGGTGCTGTTACGTCAGGCCGAGCCGTTAATTCAGTCCGAGCAGCGCTCGATTTAAAGACGGATTCCTATCCACACTGGCAAAGTCGTCAAAAGCCTGGTCTGTGGGCTCGATCATATGCTGACGGATAAAGGGCGCACCCTCGGTGGCACCGCGCTGCGAACTCTTCAAGCAGCACTCCCACTCCAATACCGCCCAGCCGTCGTAACCATACTGTGCGAACTTGCTGAAAATGCCTGAAAAATCCACCTGCCCATCACCCAAAGAACGAAACCGCCCGGGTCGATCCACCCAATCCTGGTAACCGCCGTATACCCCACTGCGGCCGTTGAGACGAAATTCAGCGTCTTTAACGTGAAATGCCTTAATACGTTCGTGATAGATATCGATGAACGCCAAATAGTCCAGCTGCTGCAATACAAAATGACTGGGGTCATAGAGAATCTGCGCACGGGGATGCTGATTGGTTGCCTGTAGAAAACGCTCAAAAGTAACGCCATCGTGCAGGTCCTCGCCCGGGTGCAGTTCAAAACAAACATCTACTCCCGCCTCGTCAAAGGCGTTTAAGATGGGCAACCAGCGCTGCCCAAGTTCCCTAAATCCTTCCTCTACCAAGCCCGCCGGACGCTGCGGCCAGGGGTACACTGTGTGCCACAATAAAGCCCCGGAAAACGTCACATGAGTATTCAATCCCAGCCGTTCACTGGCCCTGGCAGCAAAGCGTAACTGCTGTTGCGCCCACTCGCTGCGAGCCCGGCTGTTGCCACGCACCGCATCAATGGCAAAACCATCAAACAATTGATCATAAGCCGGGTGTACCGCTAGCAACTGCCCCTGAATATGGGTCGACAGCTCGGTAATCTGCAAGCCATGCTCTGCCAGCATACCGGTTATCTCATCACAATAGATCTGACTGGCAGCGGCCGTTTCAAGATCGAACAGACGCGGTTCCCAGGTGGGTATCTGCACGCCCTCATAACCCAGCCCAGACGCCCACTTAGCGATGGCAGGCAGGGAATTAAAGGGGGCTTGATCGCCCACAAACTGGGCCAAAAACAGGGCCGGTCCTTTCATCATATTCAGTTTTCCGTTTCAAGATCTTAAATTTTTGCGGCACGGCTACAGGCGATGCCAGCGAGTTTCCTGTTGGCTACTGTGCACAAAAGCCTCTACCAGGTTCATGCCGCGCACCGCATCGGAAATATCCGGGTAATCACAACTGACGCCGTCGGCTGGTTCGCCGCGGGCATGACAACGCACTGCCGTTGAAAAATTTCCATACACATTGGCAAAGGCCTCCAAATACCCCTCCGGGTGCCCCATGGGGAGCCGAGTATTGGCGGCGGCCATGGATGAATGATTACCCCCGGTACGCAATAACTGCTGGGGTTGGTCCAGCCACTTTAACCACAGGGAATTGGGTTCCTGCTGGCGCCACTCCAGACCACCTTTTTCACCGTATATGCGCAGGGTCAGGTTATTTTCTTCACCGGCGGCGATCTGACTGGCTTGCAGCAGGCCACGAGCCCCACTCTCCATTTGCAACAACACCACACCATCATCATCCAGGCGTCTGCCCGCCACGAAGGTATTGAGATCCGCACACACTTGGGTAATGCGTTTACCGCTCACGTACTCGGCCAGGTTCGCGGCATGGCTGCCAATATCGCCCATACAGCCGCTAATCCCGGACTGGTTCGGATCGGCTCGCCAACTGGCTTGTTTATTGTCTTGGTCTGCCGACAACCAGCCCTGTAAGTATTCCACCACCACCTTGCGAATATTGCCCAGCTGCCCACTGGCAATGCGCTGGCGGGCCTCCTTGATCATGGGGTAACCTGTATAAACGTGGGTTAGGCCATAGAGCTTGCCGGTGGTTTTAACCAGAGCCTGCAGCTCCATTACCTCCGCCACATTAAGGGTCGCCGGTTTATCCGAAAGTACATGAAAGCCGGCTGTTAGCGCCTCGCGCGCAACCGGTAAGTGCATATGGTTAGGGGTGACAATACTGACAAATTCCATGCGCTGATCTTTAGGCAGCGCCGCCTCACATTTCATCATGGTGGTGAAATCCGGGTAGATGCGTTCATCCGCCAACATCAACTCACGGCCGGTTACTTGTGAGCGCTGCGCGCTGCCGGCAAAGGCGCCGCATACCAGCTCCACCTGACCGTCCAGGTTGGCGGCCATACGATGCACCGCACCAATAAAAGCGCCCGGGCCGCCGCCAACCATGCCCATACGGACCTTGTTAGACATAGATAAATTCTCGCTCTCGCGGCTGTGAACTCAACGACTGTTGGTTCAAGCCTGTGAAAAACTCAATTTAACTACACACCACAGGGGATCGCTTGCACGCAATCACTTATATTTTGTATGGATTCGGCGCAGACGCTTAAACAATGATAAAGCTCAGACACACCGCCAATTTGTACAAGAGCTTGATATTGAAATCCAAGCCAAGACTTTTAGCCCCATGGGATCACTGAATACTCTGAATTTTTCAGCCCATGAAGCCACTTTCGGATATAATTAGCCCAAAGAATTAACACACATTGAATCAGCGGCTTTATTAAGCCTGCACATCAGGAAACCGGTTGCCCCATGTTACACGTCGTATTATTTGAGCCAGAAATCCCCCCCAATACCGGCAACATTATTAGGCTGTGTGCCAACACGGGTTTTAATTTGCACCTTAT
>Ga0105359_10003670_pt1 | contig 12471 bp, 15 predicted proteins | sample GOMGulsemesocosm_6_FD_83659 | JGI IMG/M metagenome (GOLD analysis project Ga0105359, IMG submission 83659) | Methane-oxidizing microbial communities from mesocosms in the Gulf of Mexico - GOM8C Gulf of Mexico | ecosystem: Environmental > Aquatic > Marine > Cold seeps | place: Gulf of Mexico... | reverse complement strand
GATGATTGTTTACTGAGCGAAGAAGAACTACTTAAAGGCCACGCCTTTTGGCGCACGCTACCTGATCCTTTTCCTGTGTGGGAGGAAGAGTGATGAGCCCATTGCAACAACTCAAACTCAATTACAGCGGCACTGCTAATGCATTTCAAAAGCAACGCACAGTATCACGAGCAGAGCAACCGCAGATCCTGACCGATATTTACCAAGATATGGCTAACATGGTGATCTGGCAGCGTAAATTATCACCGGCACTTATTGAAGCCGGCAATGGTCTTTTACTGTCTGGTAAGTCGCTGAAAATTGTTAAAGCTGTCACGCCGCAAAGCGCACTTTTTGATATTCACCAAGAGCTAGGCGGGCTTGATTGTGTCAAGGATCTAAGTGAAAACATTGCTCAGCTGGTGGACATGTTCTGTTGTCTTTTTGACCTCAAACGGGCAGGGCTGCGATTAACGACTTTAGAGCATGCAATGTGCCCTCGGTTTCATGTCGACAAAGTACCTTGTCGTTTAGTAACAACCTACACGGGAAACGGCACCCAGTGGCTGCCACATCAAGCCGTTGACCGTTGTAAGTTGGGCGCGGGCAGCCAAGGATTTAGCGATGAGTTAAGCGGCCTATATCAAAATGCTAGCAGCATTGAACAATTAGCATGCGGCGATGTGGCCTTGCTCAAAGGTGAAGGCTGGCATGGTAATGACAATGCCGGTTTGGTTCATCGTTCCCCTGTACTTGGCATCACAGAAAAACGTCTTTTATTAACGCTAGACTTTTTGGCGTAATTTTAACACTACATCTATTTTTATCTTTTAGGAAATAACATAAAAACAGTATTTTCTATCATTAGCAGCGGGTTATTCGTTGATTGGTCACGGGTATAAACATTCAATTTTAACAATGGGCACCTGATGTGGTGAAGTGGTTGAATTTTGCGCGGTCATAGCTAAGATATTGTTAAAACGAGATATAGTTATGGCTGTCCCATGTTTTCATTAGTGATGGATTTACTGAAACTTTATTAAAGCAGGGCCTTACAAAAACTAGTTCACACAAAGGAGCATCAGATATATGTTAAGAAAGAACCCCTCAGGTTACTACCCAATAGTGTCCGAAAAAGCATTTATTGATCCTACGGCAATCATTTGCGGTCATGTCATCATCGAAGACAACGTATTTGTTGGCCCTTATGCCGTGATCCGTGTTGATGAGGTAGACGAATATGGCTCAATGCAGCCCATTATTATCAAATGCGATTCCAATATTCAAGACGGAGTAGTCATACATTCAAAGGCCGGTGCAGCGGTGAATATCGGCGCACGAACCTCTATTGCACACCGTGCCATTATTCATGGACCTTGTGAGGTGGGGGACGATGTGTTTATTGGTTTTAACAGTGTGGTGTTTCAGACCAAGATTGGCAATGGCTGTGTTATACGACATAACTGCGTGATCGATGGCTTAGATTTACCCAGCAATTTCCACGTACCGCCAATGACGAACATAGGCGCTGACTTTGATCTTAATGTGATTGACAAAGTTCCTCCTGAGTATTCCTCGTTTTCTGAGTCAGTTGTCTGCGCAAACCATACTTTAGTGGTCGGTTATAAGCGCTTAGGCAATGAATTATAGCGGTACTAAGCTTGTGTCACTTAAGGGGAACTATACCCATAACCAATGAAGATGCAGGTTTTGTAACGCTCTAAAACCCAATCTACTGCGTTGCGCTCAATCCCAATAGCCAGATATAATAACCAGTACTATCTGTTGTAGTTTAATTCTGTTGTGGTTTAATTTTGCTCGGCCATGGCTAAAGTGTTGTTTAAACGACGATATAGCTATGGCTGTCTCATGTTATCTTGTTATTCTACTTAGCGGGTTAAGATCCATTTGCCGTCTTTTCGTCGGAAAATAAGATCGAATCCGTAGGAACCTATACCATTTTTATAGTCTAAACCAATTGCGGCTTCTGCTAGACCACGACTCAGACTAACAAGAGTATTATCGTTATGAGCTACGAAGTTAACTTTTTGATTCGTCAACTCAACCAACTGAGCTTTTTCATCTCCCGCAGCTTGATGTAACGAGTCTCTTATTATGTTTTCCATCGTGCCTGGTGGATAATAAAACGCAGCATCGAGCTCATTATTGCGTTCAGCGAACATAGGAATTACTGATTCTATGTCATTATTTTCTATTGCTTTTTGAACTTTCATATAATGTGGCAGTAAGGTATCCATATATTAGTAGTAATCCTCATCACTACTAAACAGTGTCCAAAGAGGAATAGAAGATGGTATGTTGATTTTTCTACTGCATTTAAATGACTTATACGTTACGACTTCTTCTATGCTAAAGACCTCAACATCTCCCAAATTATCCATTTTAAATTCCTGTCGCGAGTCAAATAAGCCAGATGAAGAACTATCTGATACGGCGCTATGTTGGGGTGATACACCATTTCTATAATTAATAGAGGTAACTAAATACCTTCCATTGGAAGAATCATGCTCACTGACAAACATTTCAACAGCAATATTTGCATTTGGATTAATCGGTGTCCCGTCTCCCGACCAAGCAGAAATGGCTAATAAATTATCACCACTCTTCATATAGTGGTTGATAGGAATCTTTGTTGAAATTTGTTGCTCGGCATTGTACTGCCTAATAACAACAACCCCATTTAACTTCACAAAATAACGGCTGCCAAAACCATTTATTTTCAATTCAAATACTGGTTTTTTCTGCAGCATACTCATTGTATTTCCTTGCTGTTCGGCATAACTGATCACCCCGAATAGTAGAAAAACTACTATACATATATTTAAAATATTTTTTATCATGTGTACAACCATTTTATTTACAATTTCAATCTAGTTAAATAGGCGCTGCTGCCATCTTCTGCACCCATCATTCATTCATGGAATGCAAAAATATCTATGAGGTACTCTTGCTTGTGCATCTAATCCAATAGTTAATCCTAAATAGGTTGTAATGGTCAGCTAAATTTGTCTCTGGCGCTAGTTAAGACAAAACAATATAGTTATGGCTGTGCTATGTTTTTACTCTATTTTTTATGAAGGTTTTTGTGAAAGTTTTACTCTGTTTTATGCTTAAGAATTTCAAAAATCTGCCGATAAATTAACTTAGAATCACAAGACTCATGGACGTTAACGTGCGATTAAACTCAGCTCCAAACTACCCCAAAGAAGACATTGTAGGGACACAAAGGACTAAAACCGAGTTAACTAACGCTAATGCCGTAACCAAGACCGCAGGCACTAATGCATACAAGGTTAAGCAGTTACAACCTGATGTCTTGGTATTGTCTGAAGAAGCACAACACAAAGCTGCTGAAACTAAAGCTGCAGAACAAATCAAAGGTGAAGACTTTATGGCACTAGGCTCAGCAGATGAACCAGAAGCAGATGTCAATGAACAAGAGAAAGCCCTAGAAGAAGCCATCAGTAAGTTAAGTATAGAGATTATGGAAATCTCCATAGAATTAGCACTGCTTAAGACGAAAGACGATGAACAATCATTAAAAGAAAGCCAAGCCTTAGAAAATGAACTAGCGTTCAAAAAAGCGATGTTAGAAGCCAAAGTATCGCAACAATTAGAGCTGGCTAAATCAAGCTAATCGGTCGTCAACATTATATAAGCAAATGGTTTAGCCCATTGGCTTTTACAGCTTTGATGTTAGATAACATTGATTAAGAAAAGCGTTTTTTAACCATGGCAAAATTCCTTGTACCACTCCAATCATCATTATAAAAGCAGTGGCGAATACAACGATTAAATTTACACTGCTATAGTTAACTTATTGTTAAATAATCAGTATGGTTATGGCTGTCCCATGTTGCCTTATTGCTCCCATATTGCTTCCCCAATGAGAAAATAATATGCATAATTTTGAAAATGATTACTACATTTTATGTCCTGACTATTCGCAGCATAGTGCTCGCAATATGATTAAAGCAGATCGGGCTACCGTGAAACGACGGCTTCACAACCGAGAGTTAATAGCTGAGTCACCACCTGCGTTGTTTGATTTAAAGGAGCAAGGTGCTGATGATCAGAAGATAAGCGCACTGCTGTTTGCAGTTCCCAGTATTGTTGTTGAAAATAATCTAAAAGTATTAATCGATGAAATCAATATTTTCGGCGGCAAATACTTTCCTGCTGTTTTGAAGGATGCCGATGGCCGTAATCATGAAAACTATTGGTTGTTAAACATTTTTGAAGATTTAGATTGTTGGTGTCGAATTAACTCTCAATATGAACAGCTAACATCAGATGATACTCCGCATGTTATTGAGTACAAATTCGACCATGATAAGCTACAGGTTATCGATGAAAAAAATCGTTTAATTTTTAAAATGGGCGGCGTCGACTTACCGCAAGTATTTATCCATAGAAAAATATTTCAGATCCTGACTGAGTTTAACGTCACAGGGTTTAAAGCAATAAAAGTAGTGGATTATCAATTATAGTAATCCAAGGTGCGACAAAGGTAATTAGTCGCCTGAGCTGGTGGCAGATCGATTTAACAAGAACAGTAAATGACTAACTACAATGACCAGTATTACCTTATGTTTAATGATTACGATAATCCATCGTATCTAAAATCGATTCGAAGAACACATAAGCGCCGTCGGATATTTAAAAAATTATCCAGAGCTGATGGCCCAGCCTTGTTTGAAAATTCATTTAAAGTCGAAGATAGAAAATCTGGAAAAAAGCAGCGAATAAATGACAAACGACGTGATGGCTATATCTGTCTGCTTTTTAATTGAACAGCGAATTTTTAAGAAAATGGAATTATTAACCACCGATAACAATGCAGTTTTTCCGGCGGTATATGTCGATGAAGATGAAAATTGGCATCAGCAATATATGCTTTTAAACTTTTACGGCACACTCGATTGTTTAGATCTTGATAAATCTGAAATAGACTTGAAGAAGAAGACGATGATGACTATAGCGTCAAAAGGTTTTATCTCTCCATCGACGTGTTAGACAACATTGATCAAGAAAAATGTCTCTTTTTCAGGATAGCTAAGCAGTTGTTAAATCTACGATATAGTTATGGCTGTCCCATGTTGAAATCGTTGTTAGTGTCAGGGCTAGAGGCGCTTATTTTAGACAACTCGACACTATCTAAACTGGAGTGAACACCGCAGTAGAATACATACTGTGAACAATGTCCATTTGAATCATGAAATGTCAATTTGTCGTCTTGGAAAGCTATTTCTAACTCACACTTAATATTATAAGCAGGCTCATCGTAGCGATAGACAAGCTTGCCTTGTGAGATACTCATACGAAGAGGGCTTTCACTACCCTCAATAGGTGAGGCTATTGAGCAAACATGATAATTTGCTCCCCAAATAATGCCCTCAACCAAAAAATCACCTGACGCCTTAGCGATATTTAAATACGAGGATTTAAGTTCGGATTCTTCAGATACAAAACTAGTGATTTTCTCGCTTTTAGAGTAGCAACCTTCTATCACTTCTTGTTCGGCAGGGAAGTTCAATAGAGAAGCACTCACGATGACTACGGCTGCTGCTAATACCAAATTCTTCATGTCATCTCCTAGCACATAACTATATAAAACTAATTGGGCGTAAATGCTACCTATATAACCAAAGGGCGTAATCCATTGGCTTTTGCTGCTTTGATGTTAGGTAACATTGAACAAGAAAAAACGTCTTTTTTCGGCATAGCTAAATTCATTGCGCCACTTCAATCATAATTATAAAATCGGTGGTGAATATAACGATGTAATTCCCGTTACCAGAGTTAAGTTATTGTTAAATTAGCAATATACTTATGGCTGTCCCATGTTTAATGCCATGTTTAGATCCTTATCTAACTCTGCTGACACATTCATTACTAATTTTAACTTTAGGATTATCAACTTGCTTAACAACTTCAAATTTATTTTTGGAAACATCTAACTTTAAAGTATATTGCAGCTTATGATTCGGCACTTTTTGATGATCATTAGGTCCGTATGCGATCCCGTTAATATCTAAAAAACCATCGTGACTCTTGATGGTATCAGCACACACCAGTTTAACTTTTGGTAGATCTATTTTTGGTAAAACAAACAATTCTCCCCATCGCCCCGTTCCGACAACGGTCAAAGTTCCACTCATAGTGCCACGCCCTCCGCCACAACCGATATCACCTTCCCAGTAAACAATGTCATATTTATCATAACCGGAACCTATTGCTACTGATTGAAAGGAATTGTCATTGACTGAACAAGCTATTGTTGAGCTGTATTTTTTTACCAAATTAATAACCTTTTCTTCTTCCGATGTAGCGTAAGTGTTGAGTGACATTAACACCAATGAACTGGCCAGTATTTTTTTCATTCAATCGTCCTTTAAAAATTTGATTAGAGACATAACCCTTTTGTAACACGCTAATTTTGGGTGGAGAATTTTGTATGATACTGACGCGCAGCGGGAAAATTCGTAGCTAAAATTTGTCCTTGTTGACAAACTTAGGCTTTTTTACGACGATTACGATGACTTACAAGTGCGTTGTCTAGCCATTTTTTATGGCTGAGATTACTCACAAACCATTCAATAAATGTTTCTGAATACCTATGTCGACCATCCAGTTCATAATGGTGATTTGAACGTTTAGAATGTTGTACTTTACTTTTCTTAACCACAGCTTGAAATGAATAACTTGTAATTTTAATCGCTTGTTGGCGATTATTTATTTCAGAAATAGCTGTGCTCTGATGATATGGGTGTGTGATATCGAGGTCTTTAGTCTCACGAATTATAATTGCTTTTTCACCACCATCACTTAATGAAAGTGATAAATCGCTATCCGTTGCTTTCTTTGTTAATGCTAATTTATAATCAATTGAAATCGAGAACTCATCAGAATTATACTCACGCGTCTTTTGGGTGAATTTATCCAAAAAAATCTTAACTTGCTTTGCGGTTAAATCACCATAACTCTCTTTAATTACAGAAATTTCTGGTTCACAGCCATCAACAATAAGACTTAATAACCCAACACTTTGCCCAGCTAAAGGGCTATTACCCATAATGTTTTTATAACGTTTTTGGTAATTCAAAACTGTAGCTTGAAATAGACGAGATAGTTGAGGTTGAAGTTCTGGTATTAAAAGATGTATAGCATGATCTCTTAAGTCGATTAGAGTTTCCAAGTTTTTTGATACGTTGTCACTGGAGTCCATTAACGTGGTCATGGCTTCTCGGATGCTGATACTAAAATCACCGTCTTTGAAAATACACTCTGCACCTTGAGCTTTACAAAGTTCAGACTTAAGCATTAATTCCCAAGCATTAACCATCATAATTGAAAACGCTTCTACTCTGTTTCTTAGTGTCGGACGGTTGTACACTTCTAAAGCTAGCGTAAATGCATCGTGGCTTCGTTTAATTAGCTGTTCGGCTAACACTTCATCGGATGATTTTGATTGTGTATTAACACTCTGGGACATCAAGCGGTAAAAATCATCATTTGAAAGAGTATTTATACCTTTACACTTCCAAACGGAACGATTTACCTTGACTAAGTAATCGCCTTTAAGTTTTTCATTGAAATACTTATTTACGGAGTTAATACTGTAGCCAACAGACTCTGCGACTTCTTTAGCAGTAAACTCCGCAGCGCTTTCTTCTAGTATTCGAAGTTCATCCAACAACTGAAGAAGCATACCTTTTCTGACCATGTTAATTTGCTCCATGAAAGGCTAACACTTGTATATCAAGCATACCCATTACAAAAGCACACCAAACATATATTTCCGGCCACAATAATATTTAAAACAATGAATTACCAGCATATAGTTCAAAATAAACACAAAAAAAGTGTGCGCGCATGTTTTTTGAGCATAACTTAGGTAATTACCTGAAATATCGAAAGTAAAAATGACAACGAAATGAAAGCGAGAATAATTTTAAAATTATTGGCAATAATCGGCTGCAAGCTGCTGCCTTTGTAAAAACTCAGTGTTAACGCACATCTAATATCATTTTTGATGAAGCCGGTAACCCCAACTCACTATTAGCTCAAAGCTAAACCTCCAAGCTGAGAATTTTATTGTTTTTAATCCAGCCACGCAGTTTATTGGCGATGTTAGGAAAGAACTTGTCGAGACGATGTGCTTCTCTTAGCAGCTCACTTTGTAACCTTGGATTAAATTGGTCGTTAATCACAATGCCAATAAGTAAAGCCTGCGCTTTGTTGAGTTTATTGAGGGTGTTGCTGAGGGTTGTTTCGGTGGTTTTTCCTGCTAGCACGATTAATACCGTGCCGTCACACGCACTTGAGATATATTCTGGCGGCAGGTTGGCGCCATTGGTTAGGCTCATTGGTGAGGTATCAATCAACACATTGTCGTAGTTATTGAGCCACTGCTCTATGTGAGTTTGCAGCACTCCGGGCTCGCGCAGCCCTAGTACTAATTTTCGTTCAACCGGCACGGTAATGACGGCAATTTCGCAGTCACTGTTTTGATTACAGTTGCTGTAATCATCTTGTTGCAGCGTGGTTGGCGGCGAAAACTCTGTGTTTGAATACTGAGCGGTACTGGGTTTGCTTAATGCACTTAATTGCGGGTTGTAAATATTTAAATCAACAATTAATGTTTTGCGACCCGCTAGCGCATTACGTTTGGCTAACCCAATAATCACAGAGCTAACACCTTCGCCGGGTGATGTTGAAACCAGCGCTAATGATTTGATGCCACGCGCAAGCGTGGCGCTATAGATATGCTCCAGTTCAAGATAATGCGCCGGAATATCAATCATCAATTTGCTCCTTTTTTTATAGCTTCCTATTAAGGAAAGTTTATAAAAAGCCCAATAAAGCGGCCATTGATACCAGTTGAAATACATCACGTAATCCAGCACGCGTTTTAGCCAGTGTGCTTTGTCTTTGGTCTGGCACATAAATGGTATCGCCAATACGGATCACTGGCAGGGCGGTAAAGTCGGCAGTTTTGGCAAATTTTGCTAAATTGAATTCTTGGGCCTGACTACGACAGCACGAGAGATTTACCACGGTTATTTTCTCGATGTAAGCATTGCTGCTGGTGCCGCCGGCTTGGGCTAATAGGTCGAGAATGGTCATGTTGTCGTTGTAGCTATAACGCCCTGGTTTGTTGACCGCGCCTAATACACGTACCGTCATTTCTTTGGGTTTTTCGAGCCAGTTGCGATCGCGCTCTGGCAGGTAAATGGTGTCTCCGGTTTTTATTTTTGGTAACAAATTTTCATCGCCAGTTTCAAAATATAGTGCCAGGTTGAGTTTTGTCACGCGAGCCTGTTTAGTGTTGCGATGACTAATGCGAATGTTACGGATATCTGCGTTGGCAGTTGGCCCGTCGGCTGCGGCTAAAATGTCGAGAAAATTCATTTTATTGGTAAACATATAACGGCCGGGTGCGCCCACTTGACCAAAGACATAAATTGATTTTTCAGACGCTTGTCTGACCCATTGTGCTTTATTGTCACTGGGATCGCTAGGCAAGTCATGAACGCGAATGGTTGCGCCGCCGCGGATCATTGGTAAAGATGACTCACTTTGTCCTTCGCGAATAAAGCTGTCGAGATCAAAGGTATATTGTTTTGTTGCGCCATGAATATCGGGAGAAACAATGTCTATATTAGCGGTATCTGCGCGTGCTGTTGGGCCACCCACATGAGCTAATAAATCAAGCAGAGACATTTCATTAGCCCATTCGTAGCGACCGGGCCGCACTACGGCACCAATCACTCGTACCGCGCGGCTTGGCGAAATAATTAACCATGACTTTTCGTTCATATCGGATTTTTCAGGCACAAATATCGCGTCACCAGCGACAATGCGCGGCAATGCTTTGGCGCTGGTACCGTGGGTATAGCCTGTTAAGTCAAAAGATTTTACTTGTCCATTGGCTTTAATAATTTTGATCTGGCGAGATTCGGCAAATCGAGTCGGGCCACCGGCATTAGCCAGAATATCCATAAAGGTGATATTTGATTTACCCTCAAAAGCACCGGGTTTAAATACTTCACCCATGACATAAACTACATTGCTACCTGCTTTTATTTGCTCTTCTTGGCGCGGTACAAAGATTGTTGAACCGGGATTTATGCTCGGCAGCAGGGTGATATCACCACTGTCTAAATAACTTTTTAAATTAAACAATCGAGGCGTTCCCTTGGTAATAACTCGTATATGTTCGACCCCAGCATAACGTGTGACACCACCGGCTTTCATCAGAAACTCAATTAAGTTTGTTTCGCTATTGTAAGAGAAACTGCCTTGTTGATGGACCTCGCCAAATACCTTAATGGCCAGTCTGTCAGCGGCATCACCACCTGCCGCAATTTTGGTGGGATCAAATTCAACTTCAATATTACCGATCATTGGCGAGGCCGGTACAAATAAGGTATCTAATGACATCAGGCGCGGCAAAATATTAGTGTCACCGCTGTCGAGGTATTTTTTGTAGTTAAATAATACCGTATCGCCATTATGACGCAGTTGCAGCTTGTCTAATTGCGCCCCAGAGCGAATGCCGCCAGCAGCAAGTAACGCCATTTGGACATTAGCTGCCGCCGGTAAAAAGACTTTACCGGGCTTTTTTACATAACCCATGACATTAATTAGCAGTCGTTTTGTGGCGACAAAGACATTAAAACCAGTCATGTCCCTAAATACTGGGGTTAATGCCTGATGTAATAAGTCTTGCAGCTGCAATTCGTTGTGCCCAGCCACTTTAACCACGCCAACTTCGGGCAGGTTGATTGTGCCGTCAATGGCAACCGTAAATTCCTTATTAAGCGTTGTTTCGCCGGGCAACGATATATGAATTTGGTCGCCTAATTGAATATGATAGCTTTGTTTTGCTTGCAGCTGCGCTGTAGATAACAGCAATAATAGTAATATCAACAGATGTTTACACATAGGTAATACTCCTTATAGTGACTCGCTAGAACGTTCGATTAATTCAACAGTGACTCGGCGATTGACTAAGCGAACCGCCGATTGACTGCCAGCAATTAAAGGTTCATTACTACCCAGTGTCGCGATGTCGATTCTGTCTTTGTTGATGCCCATAATTTGAATGTAGCGACCGACTTGTTCGGCGCGTTGGCGAGATAGTTTGAGGTTGTTGGCGTCGGTACCCGTATTATCGGCATGGCCGGTAATGAGTAAGCGGTAATCGGTCAGTTTATTAATTAATGCCACCGCCTGACTAAGCCTTATTACAAACTTAGGGTTGAGCGAAAACGATCCCACGGCAAACTGATTATCGATATTAAGCAAGCTTGATATTTTTTTGCCGATTTGACCAGGGGTAGTCAGTTGCTCAGTTTTTGCCAGCGTGCAGGCTTGATGTTGATTAACATATTGCAGCTGGCGTTCTAACCGAACTAACAACCTGCGCTGAATGATAATGTCGTTTGCGGCATCAAAACCTAAGCCGTCTTTAATTTCGTTACCAATGCGCAGCTCGCGGGTTTGTGCCTGTACCACGGTTGCAGGAAAGCACAGCTCTGCACCTTCTAATATCAAGATGTCTAAATGTTGGGTTAATAACGTATAATCAAACCTTAAACCATGCTCTTGACCAAGCGGTTGGTCTGCATCGACAACATAGCGTTGCTTGGCAGCATCACTGCCAAAGTTTGACAATAAATTTGTGCATCCTTGAGTCAATGTCAGACTCAGGACGCTGGCTAATATTAGGCGCGGTTTCATGGCTAAACCTGCTCTGTTGCGTTAGCTACTTGGTCTAACTCAGTCGACCAAGTAACGGGCATATTACAGTGGATCCGTAACATTTTGATTAACGACTTTGGCTGACCATGTACCCCGATTAGTGACAATGAATAACCACGATTTCGCATCCGTTTGTACAAAAAGACAATCGCACCAATACCTGACGAGTCGATAAGGTCAACATTGTGCAGGTCTAGTACCATGAGTGGTATTTGTGATTGCTCCAAACTGGTAAATTTGTCTTGAATTGCTTTGACGCCTTGCGCATCCATGTCGCCAGTAAATGTAACGACCAATTCACAATTTCTTGATAGGTGAGTTTGTAAAATCATCATAATTACCTTTATAGTTGAGGAACTGTAAAGGTAATTGCAGGTATTAAGCCAATTGTTTGCTTTTATTTTATTTTATTTTAAATCAATGTGTTGTCGTTTGATTTGCGATTTTTGTTACGAGGTATTTAATGAGAAGTCAGCCAATATCTTAATTTGCGATGCACAATACAATTGGCTATGTTCCCGTTAACTGTGCCTGAGTTTTTAACTTATTAAGTATCAATTAATTAAACTTTTAGAAAATTTAGCAACGACCACCAAGTTCCCGCTTTAAGTTGCCTCACTATAAATGCCTGTTAGGAGAAAAATTCAGGGACGAATTTTTAGATTTCCGCGCAGGACGCGCATTGAAATCGGTTCCGTTAAG
>Ga0105359_10003669_pt1 | contig 12473 bp, 12 predicted proteins | sample GOMGulsemesocosm_6_FD_83659 | JGI IMG/M metagenome (GOLD analysis project Ga0105359, IMG submission 83659) | Methane-oxidizing microbial communities from mesocosms in the Gulf of Mexico - GOM8C Gulf of Mexico | ecosystem: Environmental > Aquatic > Marine > Cold seeps | place: Gulf of Mexico... | reverse complement strand
TATTTCACTTTTCAATTCTTTAATGATATCCCTAGCCAATAATTACAGCATATTAACTAGTCAAGACCGCCGAATATTCAACTATCAGACTACCTATTTTGATGACAAAAATAAGCAATTCTATCTCGATCATCATAATGGCAAGCTAAACCGTTATAAAATTCGCTTTCGTCGTTATGTGGAAACCGATCGAGGTTTTATGGAGGTAAAGTTTAAGAATAATAAAAAACGTACAATCAAGCAGCGTATTCCTATGGATTGCACGCTCCCTGATCAAGCGAGAGTGAACGACTTCGTCAAGCAAACTTTAGGTTATACAACGAAACTGGAGACATCCCTATTTGTTAATTACCATCGAATTACCTTGCTTAACAAGGGTAATTTAGAGCGTATTACCATTGACCTGAATCTTAGCTTTCGCAATGCCCTTGATCAGACACAATCCATACAGGACAAAGTATTTATTGTAGAAATAAAACAGGAAAGCACACAACAGCCCTCTGTTTGTCGACAATTGCTAAAAAAACAAGGGTTCCATGATATCAACTTTAGTAAGTACTGCATGGGAACTCTATTAACAACATCTTCGTCTGCTCCCGCTCATAAAATAAAAAGCAATCGTTTCAAACCGATCTTACGGCAACTAAATAAACTTAATGCTCTTCACTAACCGAGCATAAAGAAAAAGAAACATCACAAAACATTTATCAATTTTTATTCTGGAGATTCACATGGAACTCACTCTTGGCCTCGACTTTATTATTCGCTTAATCATTAGCACATTGAGTATTGTTATCTTAATTCGATTTTGCTATTACAAGTTTTCTCAACACCGAGCAAATGCATCATCATTTATGCTTTTTGGTATGGGGGTATTTTTAGTCACGTCTCTACTACATTCAGCAGAAGTCTCAATGGGTTTTGCGTTTGGCTTATTCGCCGTTTTTTCAATGCTACGCTACAGGACAGAATCTATTAGCATTAAGGAAATGACCTACTTATTTTTGGTGATTGCCATCGCGCTATTATCTGCAGTAGGCACGATGAAAACCATTGAATTACTGTGCATCTCGCTATCCATTTGTTGTATTACCTATTTATTAGAAACAAGCCTTGTATTGCCCTCATTGGATGAACTAGAAATTGACTACGAAAAAATAGAATTAGTAAATGCCCTGCGCCGAGTCGAACTTATCAACGACCTACAAAAGCGCACGGGATTAGAAATACAGCAAGTTGAAATTTTGAGCATTGATTTTTTACGCGACTGCACCCGTTTAAAAATACATTTCATACCGTCGATAAAAGAGAATATAAAGATAATACCAGTAAAAATCACCGAGTCTCACGGATGAGACTCATCGATTACTTCTGCTATAAGACTATAACCTTACTATTGATGGCCTTGGTCAGCGCACCGGCCTGCAGCTTTTCGTTCGACGAAAATAAAGCACTCGATATAAATGGCTATCTCATGGTAGACCATGATTATTACGGTCCATTTTATAATAAAGATAAGGCTATTCACCGGCATAACACAGAGATTCGGCGCTCAAAATTTGGGGTTTTATTTTCACCAAGTGACCACTTTCAATCAAAGTTACAATTAAAATACGCCCGAGTCATCTCTGAAGATGGGGAGCTTTCTTTAGGAGATACCTATGTTCGTTTTATAACCCCATATGGTTGGGGATTACAGTTTGGACGAATGAAAGAACCTTTTGGCTTGGAGCAGCAGGTCAGTTCATCAAACTTATCAACCATAGAACGCTCAAGTATTAGTTCTAGCTTTGCTCCAGGTAGAAACTTTGGTTTACAATTCGATCATAAAAAAAAGGCCCATACTTTTGCTTTTGGTTATTTCCTAGAAAGAGAAAGCGATCATAAATTTAGCATCGCCAATTTCAATATTTTTGATCAGCCTGCTAAACAAGATATCTCCGCCGCTACCTTTCGCATCACCTACGCCCCCCTATTACGATCAGATCAAAGCATGCATCTAGGTGCTTCAATATCTAGACGATGGCTGGGTGGAAATAAGACCCAGATTAAAATAAATGGCGAAGTTCATACTGCCGATAAGGTTATTCGCAGTGCCCGTTTCTACGGCGATACCAGTAAGCTATATCAAGTCGATGCTGCTTGGCACAGTAATAACCTGTTGCTGCAATCTGAGCTATTCATTAATTCAATTACACAAGAGAATGGAACAAACTGGGATTATTTAGCGGCTTATGTACAAGCTAGCTATCGCCTTTCAGGCCGTTATCAATATCGCCGTGGTCGTTATAAACCACAGAATCAAACGGATAATAGCAGTACAGAATTTGTCATTCGACAATCTATGATTGATTTGCGTGACCATAACATTGGTAGTGAAGCTGCGTTCACCCTATTAGGCATAAATTATTACCCAACCGCTAAAGTTAAGTTAATGGCTAATCTAATCATCCCCTCTATGTCGGGGGATAGTATTAATAACGATCAATCTGGCCAAGCCTATTCATTGCGTATTCAATATAAGTTTTAATCACGTTAATGACCTAATGGCGTAATTAATGATAGGCTGAGCGATATGTGTATAAAGGGAATTAAGCCTCAACATGATTACCATCGAAGCCATCGCACCACCGTCCAATGAAGATGCTATTACTCGCATAGCCAAACAAAGCGAGGCGACGGACTTTTGGGTCAGCAGTGCAAGCGATAAACAGATCGCCATAAAGATATTGATTGAAAAGTCTAAGTCACAAAAGGTGCTCGACCAATTACAGAGCCTAATGGAAGGAAAAAGCAATTTTCGTGTTCTCGCTTATCCTCTAGAAATCGCCCTGCCTTACGAAAAAAAGCAATCCAATAGCCCTGCCACGATTTCTCGTGAAGCCTTACTTAGCCAGCTTAAAACCCAAGGAAAGCTAGATGGGCATTATATGATGCTGGTTTTCCTCAGCACCATAGTAGCGGCCATTGGTTTAATTGAGAATAACGTGGCGGTCATTATCGGCGCGATGGTGATTGCTCCGCTATTAGGTCCAAACTTAGCATTATCTCTATCGACTATTCTCGGTCAGGTGAGAGGTGTCTTTAACGCGTTACAAACTCTAGTGGTTGGAATTTCATTTGCGCTGGGGTTATCCATTATTCTTTCGTTATTTTACCCTGGCATTAGCCTCACCCCAGAATTATTGTCTCGCACTGTCGTTGGGATGGATGGATTAGCACTAGCATTAGCCTCGGGGGCGGCAGCGGCCCTTTCAATTACCACAGGTGTTTCTTCAGTTTTGGTCGGGGTGATGGTTGCGGTGGCATTATTGCCGCCGACAGTAACCTTAGGAATTTGCTTAGGTTTGGGCGCTTACCCAGAAGCCAAAGGCGCAGCATTATTATTAATTGCCAACATTGCCTCGGTTAATCTCACAGCTCAACTTACCATGCGCTTAAAAGGCATTAAGCCGAGGGAGAAAGAAAAACAAAGAACCGCTTTAATTGTCTTTATAGTCGGCATTCTCTTTTGGTGTGCTCTAATTGGTTATTTGATTTATCGCCTTAATCACTAAAAGGCAATATATAAGCCGAGCATAATTAACATGAGGCCAATAATTTTGCTCAAAGCCTCGGCTTTTGGCAGTATTTTTTCTGCCATTACTAATAGCGTTAAAATCAAAATCCATTTTAAATTCATTACTCCAGTGACAAATAAAAGTGCCATCAAAAACCAACAGCAGGCTAAACAGTATTGCCCATGCTTAATGCCCATCATCAGGGCACCAAAAACCCCTTCACGCCATTCAGTAGTAATAATCGATAATGGCGAACGACAGACCTCTAAACAACGTTGTTTCAACGGACTCCATTGATATAGCCCAGCCATGATTAATAAGGCACTACTAAAAATAGTATTGGCACTGACCATCATCGGCGACAACATAGCTAGGTGATGCAACCACCACTGCAATAGTGTTATCACAAAACTATAGACAGCCCAGATCAATAAGTAACCAAGAACGAAATATAAAGTATGGGTATAGGGGCTACGCTTTTGTTTGCGTTGCTGGTTAACTCGATCAACCAATAAGACCACCGGCACTACTGTGGGTAGCATCATGCCGGCCATCATTACAGACCACATAATAAATAGCATTGCGATATCCGCAGCGCTCCAATCAGCCACAGGTTCCATATTCATGGACATCGCAAAAACCATGTAGTACCAACTGGCCACTATAAGAACTAAAACCGTGATAAAAATCAACCATGAGTTAATATCACGATTTTTAAGCACCTTCATTTCCAAAAGTTAATTACTCCAGTTAGCGACAGCTTTTGCAGCGAAATGGCCCGCGTGTTGGAATGCAAAACCACCATGGCTAATAGACATAGTTTTTGACTCACCAATAATACCGTCATCCCACATAAAGCCTCCATCAGGAAAACTAATATGCACATTTTTTTCTTCACCAGTAACCGGGTCGATTAAGGGTGCTTGCTCAACTTCTAATACTCCTTCGATAGAAAAAGAAGAGTGCTTATCATCTACGTTCATCTTTATTTCTTTTAGAATAGGTCCTTCAAATTCACTAAAGGTACCTGCGATGGCCTCTACTGGCATTCCGCCCGCTTGACCTGACATGATAGTCACTAGAGCTGTGACCTGTTCTTCTGAGGCGGAAGAATCGATAAATAATACCCCCTTTCCATTACCCTCATGAATCGCTTTTGGCCACATAGCACCAAAAACCATTTTCAAACCGGATAAGTCCAGTTGGTTAAAATGACCTTTAATAATTGAGAAGCCTAATAAAGCTGAACAATTACCCTCCGGACTGTCTGGAAAACCACCAAACTGGCAGCCACAGCCATGACTACAATTACAGCATTCGACCTGATGCATCGATAATGCCCACTTTTTAACATCTGACATAACTCCTCCATTTAATTTAAGAAATGGAATTAGAGTATAGCCCTACGGACTAGGCACTGAGTAAAAACACCCTATTAGACAGTTGTTCTATAGAGTTTATAACTGGGAATTATTAAAATTTATTTATTAACAATTATCCGATAGGAAAGTAAATTTCTATACGCGTACCTTGCCCTTCCTTTGAGATACAACTTACGTCTCCTAATAACTTTTGATTAACTAAGGTATAAACAATATTCATTCCTAAACCAGTGCCTTGAGTTTCTTTATGATAGCTATAGAAGGGATCAAATATTTTATTCATAGCGTCTGCTGGCATACCTTGACCATTATCAGCGATAGAGAGGTGAAGTCGTTTCCCGTTTTTTTCTGCTGTAATCCTAACCTCCCCTACGGCTTTGGCCTCAAATGCGTGGCGGTCACTGTTCCTTACGGTATTGCTAACAATTTGAGCTATTGCTCCAGGATAGGCTTCAAACGTTAAGCTTTCATCCACATCGTTAATCACCCGTAAGTCTTCATGTTTAAAGCTAGGCTTGACAGTATCAATAATATCATCAATATATTTCTTTAATTCAATGGGGATTTTTTCATCCAAACTCTGATCAACTGCTAATTTTTTAAACACAGTAATCAGATCAACGATCCGATATAAGTTCGTCATAATAATATCGACTATTGAATCTGACCGTTCAATAAATGATTTCAAGTAAGGCTTCGTCATGTTATCGCTATCAAATAACTTCTGAATTTCTTTCAATTCATCTTTCTGACTGCTTGCCGCTGTAATACCAACACCTACCGGAGTATTAATCTCGTGAGCAACCCCTGAGACCAAGCCACCTAACAAAGACATTTTTTCCGATTCAATGAGCTGTTTTTGCGCACCTTTCAAATCGCTTATCGCATCTTTTAACATGAGATTATTCTGCGTTAATTCCGCAGTTTTTATATCAACCTCTTCATTTAACATAGCCAATATTGATCTATCTAAGCGCGCTCTAATATAAGACTTATATATCAGCAGTATTAATAGAACCACTACTGATAAAATAAATATAAATGTGGAAATATAAACAGCGAAACGCCATTCATTAACCTGAGACTCACCTCTTAATTCAAGTAACTCATGAAACTTATTGATATTCTTCATTATTTTAGCTTTCGCTAAAAAATAACTTTGGCTATAAAGAACATTAATAGCCTCTTCTTTTTTCCCTGCGGTCACTAAACCAAAAGCTTCATTCTCCAGCAAGGTTAATGCATCACTCTCTTCTCTTGCAGCGGTCAAATAATATTGCTCTTGTTGCCTCAAATTCAGTTCAGATAAAAGTTGATCAAAAGATATTAACTTGCCACTTTTTAATGGAACAAGGGTCCCTTCAGGCATTCTTAAATCCCAATATACCCTGTGGTAATTTTCAGGACGCTCTTGCTCACCATTTCTAATTTCTAAAATGTCATCGAAATAGTTTTTGTATTTTCGATTCCCCGTTGCACCGTATGCCCTAGCCATTAAAGAGAGCTGATCCGAGCTTAACCTTAACTGTTCAGATAGAATGTATGACTGTAATCTATGCTCACTGGCTAATCGTAGTTCGCTGAGGGTGATAAAAACGGAGCACGCAGAGATTGAAGTAACGAGCAAGGCTAGTATCGAAAATGCATTGAGTCGCTTAAATAATATTAAAAACTGGTCACTAATATGATGTGCGGATATTGTGCGAACCATGGCCTGCCCAACTAGAAAGCTTTTAATATATTAATATTAGTGTATACGTCAAAATTGGCACTTTCCATTTGTTAAGAATAACCCTATCCTTCGAATATATTATTTGTAATAACTAATGCTTATATTGGATCTATGATGTCTAAATTCGAGAACCTACTTTCTCAAGCTAAAAATAGCGCCATCAGTATAGATACAAGCTGGGGACAAGGCCGCACTTTATTTGGGGGATTGTCTGCCGCGATGGCTTTTCAAAAACTGCGTAATGATACTGACAGTACTCGCCCACTGCGTTCTTTAGCCGTTAATTTCTGCGGCCAGACATTGGCGGATACGCCCTTTAGCATTAATGAACAACTGCTATCCTCAGGTAAATCAGTCAGTCAAATCAACGGCCAAGTTCTGCAAAACAACCGCATTGTCACTCAGGTCTGCGCCTGTTTTGGCGATGAAAGAACATCAAATATTGAAATTTCGAGCCCTAAAATTGAACTTCCCAAACTAGGCAATAACCCACGATTAAACTATGTGAAGGGGTTAACCCCTGAATTTGTACAGCACTTTGAATTTGAATACTGCAAAGGGCAATTTCCTTTTAGTAATAGCCCCCATAATGAACTTGCTGGCTGGATACATTTCAAAGAAAGTGGCGAAACCTTTACTGAAGCTCACTTAATCGCCTTAATTGATGCCTGGCCACCGACAGTCCTGCAAAAATTAAAAACAGCCGCACCCTGTGCCAGTATCAGCTGGAATCTTGAAATAGTGCAGCCACTCTCTTTGTTAAAATCTCCTTTACAGGCAGATACTTGGTTATACTATGACGCTGAAATCAAGCAAGCACACCATGGTTATGTCCATACTGAAGCTAAAATTTATACCCCTGATGGTACGTTACTCGCATTAAGCCGTCAGCTGATAGCGGTATACGCCTAATGATAAAAACCAAAATAACGCCATAATAAATCTAGGAACCCGATTGAATTTTCTAATAAAATTATTAATATCCTACTCGCTTCTAATATCTGGTTTATCTTATGCTAATGAAAAAACCATTCACTTAACGTCATTAGAATGGCCTCCCTACGCGGGTGCATCCTTACCGCAGCAAGGAATTTCTATAGCCGTTGCAAGAGAAGCCTTTGCTGCTATGGGTTACGAACTTGAAGTGACATTTTTTCCATGGAGTCGTACGGTTACTCTTGCTAAACGTGAAGATAGCAAGTTCATTGGTTATTTTCCTGAGTATTTTTCAGCACAAACCAGCAAAGATTTCATTTATTCTGATCAAATGGGGTCTAGTCCATTAGGTTTTGCTGAACGTAAAAATCAAAGTATTAGCTGGACTAAGCTGGACCAGCTCACACCGTACCGTATTGGCATAGTGCAAGATTATATAAATACCGAAGAGTTTGATGCCATGATCGACAGTCAATCTCTCAAAACATCAAGTACTATTAACGATGCAGCCAATCTAAAAAAATTAATGAGTCAACGAATCGATCTTGCCGTTATTGATAAAAATGTAATGCACTATTTATTTAAAACGGACCCTAGTTTGTCGAAGAAATCTAGTTTAGCCCAATTCAACAAAATGATTCTAGAAGATAAAAACTTGTATATTTGTTTCAAAAAAAATAATCAAGGACAGAAAACTTCAGATATTTTTAACCAGGGCTTGAAAAAAATTAATATTAAAACTACGACTAAATCGGTAATTGACGAAATTTTAAACCCTAAACCAATATAGATGCCCGATCCTACTGAAAATACTCAGATTAAATACTGAAAAACACTGAATTTGTTCTAGGCTTAGGGATAAGCCTATAAATGACGGTTCAGATATGAAACAAGTAAGCCTACTAATTAAAACTATCAGTCAGATAACCCTAGGGATTACTGTCTTATTAGTTCTATTAGCGACTATTGGGTATAACAATACCAAAAATGACTTAGAGGCCGCGGCTATCGCCGATTCTCATTATGTCATAGACCGCCTCAGTGCGAGCCTACCTATTTCCATTTGGAACTTTGATGCCAGCATTGCAAGCAAGGCCATCGATTCTGAAATAAGTGCTGACTTTATCAATTCAATCACCGTGATAAGTAATGGTGAAGTATTTGTTTCTAGAGCAAAATCTTTGGATGGTAGCATTACCGAAAGCAAACACTCCCCTAGAGATAAAGCCTTCACATTAAAACAAAATCTTGAATTTGAAGAGGATGGCATACTCAACCCTGTCGGTGAGTTAGTGATCGTTTACAATCAGGCCCGTACTAAGAAGGCTTTAAATGACGCTTTTAACTTAGAGGTCCTGCGCATTATTCTGTTAGATATCGCTGCTGCAATCTTAGTTACTCTCATTATTCGATCAAGTGTCATCCGCCCCATTACTAGTGTTCGCAATGCTATCCAAGACATCGCCCAAGGTAATGGTGATTTGACTAAACGCTTACCCGTTAAAGGGGTACGAGAACTTGCTGAATTAAGTGCTGCTTTCAATAGCTTTGTTGAGCGACTTGATGACCTAGTAAAAAATGTCAATATCACCTCATTACAGATGGCTGATAAATCCAAAGATGGCCAAATACATGTTGAAGATATACGAGCAGAATTAAACAAGCAGAGATCAGAAATCGACTTGGTCGCTTCTGCAAGTACAGAACTCTCTAGCTCTACTGAGATGGTGGCTAATAATGCTCAGCAAGCCGCTGAGTCTGCAAGGGTGGCTAATACGTCCGCGCAAGAAAGTCATACCATTGTTGAAGATGCTGTCTCAACCATTCGCAATTTATCCAGTGAAATCAATCAAATATCAGACATTATCGAAATTCTGGTAAAAGAAGGTGAGAACATTGGTACTGTTAGTGGCGTTATCCAGGGCATTGCAGAACAAACCAACCTTCTCGCCTTAAATGCTGCGATCGAAGCCGCCAGAGCTGGTGAACAAGGGCGAGGATTTGCCGTAGTGGCGGATGAAGTTAGAACCTTAGCCCAACGTACCCAACAATCTACCGAAGAGATCAATCAAATGATTGATCGCTTACAAAAATCAACCGAAGTTGCCGACCAAGCCATTCGTAAAGGTAATGAAAATGCCGAGAGCAGCGTTGAAAAGATTGAGCGCGCCGGGCAATCCATTACTGATGTTGCTAATAATGTTAATGCCATCCATGAAATGAATAGCCAGATTTCTCAAGCTGCATCAGAGCAGAGCTCTGTGATTAGTGAACTCAATCAGAATATTGTCAACATATCTCATAATGCTGATAGTACCTCTGAGCTTGCAGACCAAACATCAAGATCTAGTACCAGCTCAATGGAAATTGCACTGGAATTAAAAGAAAAAATGAGTAGTTTTAAAACATCATAATAGGAAAAATATAATGATTAAAAAAATCATAATTTCGATTAGCTTAATTTTATTCACCAGCCTTAGTTATTCAGCTGACAAGGTCGTACACTTAACATCCTTAGACTGGCCTCCCTATTCAGGTAAAACGCTATCTGACCAAGGTGCCTCAGTAGCAGTGGCCAAAGCGGCATTCAAAGCAATGGGATATGAATTAAAGGTTACGTTTTACCCATGGAGCCGAGCGGTTGCATTAGCGAAAGACGGATCTAGTAAATTTTCAGGTTATTTTCCTGAATATTATTCTGATGATACCGCCAACGACTTTGTTTATTCCGAAGCTATGGGCTCAGGACCATTAGGTTTTGCAGAACGCAAAGATAAAAGTATTGCTTGGACTAATCTTTCTGATCTTAAATCGCATAAAATTGGCATTGTTCAAGACTATATAAATACCACTGAGTTCGATGCAATGGTTGCCAACAAGTCATTAAAAACATCCACAACGACCAGTGATACAAAGAATTTAATGAAACTCGTTAATGGCCGCTTAGATTTAGCCGTCGTTGATCAAAACGTAATGAATTATTTATTTAAAACCGATAAGGCTCTGGCAAAAAAATCCTCTAATGCTCAATTTAATAAGACGTTACTAGAAGATAAGAAATTATTTATATGCTTTAAAAAAGGCGGTCAAGGAGAGAATCTCGCCAAAATATACAATGAAGGTTTAAAGAAAATTGATATCTTAGCCATTATGAATCAACATCTTTAACTAGACTAAAAATCGTATTGAAGATAAAAATAGCCCACTTACTCGGGCTATTTTTCTTTAAGCAGACCGTTAATATTGTTTAAACTGTGAGCGTAAGTCTTCAATACTGCCAATATCAATACCCAAATCATTGATGAGTCCATTATGAAGACCATAAACAAAACCATGCAAAGTCAAATCTTGCCCTTTTTTCCATGCATCACGAACAACCGTTGTCCTCGCTAGATTTCGTACCTGCTCCATGACATTCAATTCACATAGGCGATCTTTAGCTTTATCAGGCTCTAATTTAGACAGTTCTTCCATATGTTTATAATGCACATCTTTAACATGGCTCAACCAGTTATCTACTAGCCCATGTCGAGAATTATCATAAGCGGCGTGAACACCACCACAACCGTAGTGACCCGTTACAATAATGTGCTTCACGTTTAATACTTCAACGGCAAATTGGACAACGGACAAGCAATTTAAATCTGAGTGAATTACCTGGTTTGCAACATTTCGATGAACGAATACTTCACCCGGCATAAGACCAACAATCTGGTTGGCAGGAACACGACTATCAGAGCAACCTATCCATAAATACTCAGGGTTTTGCTGCTTGCTTAAACTGGTAAAAAAATCTGGGTTTTCTTTATTTATTTTTTCAGCCCATTCTTTATTACTTTCGATCAATCGATCTAATGTCGACATAACTGGCTCCTACTTCTAATTAATGGTCGCAGAACCTGCGTCTAGACTGGCATAGTTAAATTTTCTAATTGCATTCGCTTCATTTTCACCAAACAATGTTCGCCATACCCAGCCACTATCAAGCGTGCTGCGACACTGCACCAACTGTCGGTTATACATTTTTGCACGACGATCCACTTTACGGCTTACGTCCATTAACCATTGTTTCTTTTTATAAGTCCCTCTTAGATAACCACCCGCCCCATCATGATAAGCGAGGTATAATCGATAAGCGTCGTATTTCTTAATGCCCGTTCGCTTAATCGTTTTAGTATTGTACCAACCGATAAAGTCAACGGCGTCGGTAAAGTCATCGCGGTCAGCGCTCCATTGCCCAGTATTCTTCTGATATTCTTTCCACGTGCCATTCAGAGCTTGAGTATAGCCATAAGCCGTTGATGGATAAGCTCCTGGAAATATCCATAAAAACCATTCCCTAGGTGGACGAGCATCTTCAACAAATTTAGACTCTTGGTGAATAAACGCCATTGTTACACCAATGGGCACACCGTATTTTTTTTCAACTTCTTTGGATGCGTTGTACCAATCATAATATTCATCAAATATATCGCACACATCATCTAGATTCTGCGGCGGCGTTGTTGTGCAACCGAGCAATAAACTAAACGAAAATATTATCAATACTGCTTTAAACACCGTCTACTCCATGGTGACGCAAAAGTTCAATAAACCCTGCCTCATCCAAAATATCAATGCCCAATCCTTGCGCTTTGGTTAATTTAGATCCTGCTTTTTCACCGGCCACTAAACAATCTGTTTTCGCTGAAACACTGCCTGTTACCTTGCCACCGAGCGCTTGCAAATATTGCTTGGCGTCATCGCGCCCCATTTCTGTTAACGTGCCGGTAATTACATAAACATTGCCTGCCAGAGGTAATTCAGCATTTTCTTCAGCCGAGGCAGGTTCAGTTTCTGACCAGCTTAATCCCGCTTTTTGTA
>Ga0105359_10003652_pt1 | contig 12503 bp, 11 predicted proteins | sample GOMGulsemesocosm_6_FD_83659 | JGI IMG/M metagenome (GOLD analysis project Ga0105359, IMG submission 83659) | Methane-oxidizing microbial communities from mesocosms in the Gulf of Mexico - GOM8C Gulf of Mexico | ecosystem: Environmental > Aquatic > Marine > Cold seeps | place: Gulf of Mexico... | reverse complement strand
CAATAATTGAATTACTACTGCTCTTTTATAAAGTCAGCTTTAAATCCAAGGTGGGTAATAACGAATTTCCGCCATTTCAAAAAAACAACATTTGGAGAGTAAATGAAACTAATCGTAATGCTACACATCCTATTGCTCACTATTAGTTGTTCAGCGGCGCCAACCGAAAAACAAGAGATACCAAGGAACAATATGGTAAACAATATGGTAAACAATATGCTGAAAAATCTGGCGAAAAATACTGAGCCTGGTGTTCAATATGTTGTTGTAAATAAAGATTTCACCATTTTCGATGGTAGTGCCGGTTTATCAAATATAAATAAGAGCAGTTTGCTTAACTCAAGTCATACAATGGCTGCTTTTTCGATGACTAAAACGCTTACTGCAATTGCAATATTGCAGTTGGTTGAGCGCAACAAAATCAACCTAGATGACAAACTATCTGATTATATTAGTCATCCATATAATTCTGATGTTTCAATAAAGCATCTATTAAGCCACACTGCGGGCATTCCAAATCCAATACCCCTTAAATGGGTCCATCTTGCAAAGAACCATGCTGACTTTGATGAACAAGTGGCGCTCACCAAAGTTTTAAATGAACACTCAGAATCAGATGAAAAAGTAGGCGTCGAATATAGTTACTCAAATATCGGATATTGGTTGCTTGGAAAAGTTATCGAGCAAATTAGTGGGATTACTTACTCTGATTATGTAATAAATAATATTTTTAAAGTAATAGGACTAAACTCAAATGAGATTGGGTTTTTGATTGTAAATGAAAGCAACCATGCAAAAGGATATTTAAAGAAATGGTCATTTATGAATTTATTTGGTCGTTTATTTCTTGATGACAATGTATTGGGTGAATATGAAGGAAGCTGGCTACATATTAATGATGTATATCTAAACGGCCCTTCATTTGGTGGGGCAATCGGTTCTGCTACAGCATTATCCAAAGTACTACAAGATTTGCTCTCTGAGCAGTCAAAACTTCTAACAGAAAAAACTAAGCGATTATTATATTCACAACAAAAAATAAATTCAGGTGAAAATATAGATATGACCCTAGGTTGGCATATAGATAAACTGAGCGGTATTACTTACTACTACAAAGAAGGTGGTGGCGCCGGTTTTCATTGTGAAATGCGCATATATCCAGACAAGGATTTGGCATCAGTAATAATGACTAATAAAACATCATTCAATTCTAGAAAAATATTGAGTGAGCTTGACTTGAAATTCTTATAAAATTGAAATTTAATATTATTTTTATCTCTGGCGCAGAACCTAACAGGAAACTGGTATTCCTATCAGGGTATGGGGCTAGCTTCATACTGAATAATCAACATCGCTAGAATTACCATGATAATTCCGGGTAAAGTGATTAATTCAAAATGATCTGTGCCTAAAATAATACTGATGACGATAACAAATAGTGGGGTTAAAAAGCCATAGGCAGCAACTTTAGTTGGGCCAATTCGTACAACACACAGTTGTAACAAAAAGAAGGTCACCAGAGTTGTAAATAAAGATAGATATATAATCCCACCGTAAACTTTATAACTAACACTGCTCCAAACTATGTCGGCTAACTGATTAGCCGATACTAATAGCAGCCAAGCCGCCGCGCAGATAAGTACCCAGAACGTCATCACTTCCATGGGCTCGCTATTATATATTCTTTTTATTAACGGGCTATATAAACCCAGAAACAGACAGCCGATAATAAATATTAAGTCACCTTTATTTAAATCAAGATTTATAAGAGCAGCATAGTCCCCTCTAAAAACTATCCACATAGCGCCCAGAGTTCCAATTAGCAGGCCCATTGATCTGAACTTATGCGTCACTTCTTTATTGATGATTAAGGCATAAATAGCTGTTATCGCAGGAACCAAGGTATAGAGAGCACCTGTATTTAAAACACTAGTATATCTAAGGCTTTCAAACATACACCAGAAAAATACTGCCAGCGGAATGCTTAATATCCCATAGCCCAGCATCTTTTTAGCGCTAGGAATATACAGCGTATTTTTCAGCAATAAGTAGGGCGAAAATAAAATAGCCGCCAATAAAAATCGGACAAACATCATAACGGCCGGTGGCAGGGCATGAGTAATTGCGGCTCCTATTGGAAATGAAGTGGCAGCAAAAAATATGGATAGCAGCATTAATCCATGTGCGTTACGTTTAGCTTTTTCATTAATAGATATTGTCATTGTATTGACTCTTACCAAGAAATTTCTGGGCCCGCTGGCACTATGCCCATAGGGTTAATATGATTGTGAGAAATGTAGTAATGACGTTTCATATAATCGATATCAATCGTTTCTCTGAATACCGGCATGGCCATAAAATCCAGCATATATTGATACAGGTTTTCAAACGCAGTTAACGGTTTTTTGTTGGCTTTAAAGTGCATTTCATATACGGCTTCAAAACGCACTAAGGTGGGTAATAAAAATAGATCGGACAAGGTGATGGAGTCACCATGCAAATAGCGGCTCTTTGCTAAACGTCTGTCCAGTTGATCTAATGCATCAAATAATATTTCACTGGCGGCATCGTAAGAGGTTTGGTCTAGGGCAAAACCAACATGATATACCTTGCGATTTACATTATTGTGTAACCAGCTATTCATCTCAATAATGTCGTTCTTAATGGCAGCTGGTACCAGCTCGACCTGATTTTTTGCCAGAGGTAACCAGTTAGTTGCAAAGTCCATTGCCAAAGACGCGGAATCATTACAGACAATGGTCTGTTCTTGCTTGTCCCATAAAACCGGTACCGTGGCTTTACCCGAATAGCGAGGATTCGCTTTTTGATGCAAGGCGACGAAGCTATTTAAACCATTGATAGGATCGGGGTATTCCGCATCAAATAACCAACCCTCTTCAAAGCGCTCTGATGCCACAGAAGAAATGGTTATCGCATCTTGCAAGCCTAAATAATTGATCACCAGATAAGGTCTGTGGGCAAAAGGGCAGGCCAATGACATGTACAAATGAAAGCGATTAGCTTCTGCGATTTCTGCTGGCTGAAAATTATCGACGGAGGATAAGTCGTATTCTTCTTTATTGGGGTGCCATATACCCTTGTCTAAAACTGCCATGAGATACTCCGGTCTTGCTTGGCTGGTAAGCAGGTGTGTGTTTCTGATATCTAATATAACTAGGAGCATTGAGTGGATAAACAGCACTTGAGTGATATGATTGTTTACTATAAGTGGACAGTTAGATGTGCATGTTATGGATTAAACGGTGGCTTAAGTAAGAAATAGCAGGAATAGTATGGATAAATTACGGGCAATCAGTGTATTTAGGCGGGTTATTGAACTGGGTAGCTTTAAGGCGGCCGCGGAAGACTTAGGCCTATCGAAAGCGGCGATCAGTAAAAATATCAATGAATTAGAAGACTACCTTCAAAGCCCGCTGATTAATCGCACCACGCGTAAGATGCATATTACCGAAAATGGCCGGCGTTATTACAACCAAGTTCGCAGCATATTAGATGAACTAAGTAATGCCGATTCATCTATTATTGAATCATCTCACCAGTTGAAGGGCCTACTTAGAATCAGCGTACCTATGTCGATGGGAATCGCGTTGGTAAATCCCGCGATTTGCGAATTTAAAAAACGTTATCCTGAAATTACAATCGAATTAAAGATGAGTGACCAATACATTGATTTGGTTGAAGAAGGAATCGATGTGGCAATTCGCGGTGGTGGTGAGCTTAAAAGTTCAAATTTGAAATCGCGTAAACTCATCACCATAAAACGTGTACTGTGCGCATCCCCCGAGTACGTGCAAAGTGCCCATGAGTTATCCAGTCCTGATGATTTGTCGTCGCACAGCTGTTTGCTTTATAGCTTGTCTTCATCACCCACCAATTGGCTTTTCCGTAGCCGGAATGAGGAGAAAGATAAGATAAAGTATGACGTAAAAGCAGTTGATATTGTATCGGCTTCTTATATTGTAAATACTGGCATTGCCTTAAAGCAGGCCGCCGTCGCAGGTTTGGGCATCATGCTGATTCCACAGACCTTGGTCGATGCCGAATTAAAATCAGGGCAGTTGATTGGGCTGCTACCCGAATGGCAAGCGGATGATCATGCGCTTTATGCGGTATACCCCTATCACAGAGAATCGTCACCTAAGGTTCGTGCCTTTATTGATTTTTTAAGTGATTATTTTTCTCAGGACTAATATTCGGACTGTTATTGTCCTCAGATATTGTTTACTAAAAGTAAATAGTTAAGCCACTCATCTAATGTTTTTCCATTGCCAGTTGTCGTGCAAAGTAGAGTGACGTTCTGAGGAGAAACAATTATGAACAATGTAATAAACAATCTAACAAGCAAAACAGTAAACCTACTAGTGGGTGCCATGTTGGTACTCGTACCAATACTAGTACCGATAAGTGGCTATGCTGATAGTGCAGACACCCAAGGCATACTTAAGCTTTCCTACAGCGATGGCAGAGCCGTTACGATTGGGCTAAAAAGTGTAAATGCTGCACTCGGCCAAGTGGGCGTTCGGGTAAGTGAAATAGCCTTGCCTAAAGTCGCCGCATCGATATTGAAAACCTCACAGACCCGAGCTATTAATCCCGAAGAAACCAAAGAGCTGCTTTCAATCTTCTCTTTGCATCGAGGAGAACTGTTGGATCAAATTACGCAAGCGGGGCGACAATCAGAAGCCCATCGCGGCGGTTTTTTATCCACATCTGAGGTAGGCGTTGCACCTTATCCAAAGGTGTATGACATGAAAGCCTTAACTCCAGAGGTGGTTGTTTATTTACAAGAAAAATTTGGCAAGCTTCATGTGAATAGCGCAGATAATGGAATGGGCATCGACGAAGTGATGTCGATCGTATCGGGTGGCCCATGGACTTGGTTCTTCCTATTACCCGGTGACGTAATCGGTAAACTGACTTTAGGTTACGTCGGCTTAGATGGACCAGGCTGGCGCATAAGCTACCCTGGACTTGTACCCCACGGCGGTTATTTAGATCCAGAATATGGCTTAGTCGTCGCTTATGCACACGGCCCTAAAAACTTTGTCATGCGCTATGAAGACCCAAGTGTAGAAGGTGCAGAACTGCTGGGGACAAACTCTTGGATAGACCTAACGGGTGAAATACCAAAGCTTTTGGATTAAAAGATTTTTATTAGAAGTAATTAGGCTCTGTATTCCTACTGGAATTCAGGGTCTTCGTATAATCATTTATTGATATTAATCAGGTAAATACTATTAGTCGTTTAACCACTCAGTATTGGTGGAATACGAGTAGGGGGATTAAGAGAGATAATTAGGTTGTAATGTCGTATAAATCGATTCACCATCGATATGGTGAAAGTTAGGTGCGCAAGGGGTCAATGGAAAATTTACGAGGTCTTGTTGTATAAACGACACATGTCCCGTTAGCTATTTTTGATTTTGTTAGTAATAGCTTGTAGTATCAAAATCAAATTTAGCAGGGACCTGTTAACGTCTTGAAGGTTAAAGGAAAAATCGATTATCTCCCCTGGCACTAGATAGTATGTATTAGGACATGTGTCTCATGAATAGATTGTTATATGTTAAAAGTTGATATTGGAGTAATGATATAAATGAATGAGTTTCTAGCTTTTGCAATGATATCGCTACTTCTAGTTGTATCACCTGGTCCTAACAGTATCCTTATTTTAAAAACCGTTAGTGGTCGAGGGTGCAGATCCGGGATAGAGAACATCATTGGATTAGTATCGGCTACTTTTGTTCATGGTGCAGTCTCTGTTTTAGGATTATCTGCAATAATACTTCAATCAGCAGAGTTGTTCATGTTGATAAAATTTGTAGGTGCATCATATTTGTTTTATTTAGGTGCTAAAACTATCCTTGGGACATTATCAACCAAAGATAAGATGTCAATTTCTTCTAAGGTTGAACCAGAAAGCAAGGATGTTGGGTTTCATAAAAACTTTACTGAGGGTTTCTTTACCCAAATTTTGAATCCAAAGGTCTCTATGTTTTATTTAGCAGCCTTCCCACAGTTTATGAATTTTGGGGATAGTAATTATTTTTCTGCCTTTGTTCTCGTTTCTACTCATGCATCAATTATATTTTTTTGGTTCTTAGGCGTATCAGTATTTATATCGAAGGTTAAATTCATAGCATCTAATAACCGTGTTGGGTTGTGGATTCAAAGATTTAGCGGCGGGGTTTTGGTGTTCTTTAGTGGTTTAATTGTCACTCAAGAAGCAAACAAGTAACTACTTAACAAAAGCAAACAGTTGAAACGGTTTTAAGCTGATTTCGTTTTACTCAATCAACCTATTATTCGTCCACTGGTCCAAAAGTAGAGGTTCACATGTCCTTAGATTTAATCATGATATTTTCATTAACTGTTTTTGTTACATCAATAATACCAGGGCCGAGCATGTTGTTGGCTTTAACTCATGGAATGCAATATGGTGCAAAAAAAACGGTTATGTCTGCTCTGGGTAATGTAACTGCGACACTTATACAGGCACTTATTTCTGTTGTAGGGTTGGGCACACTCCTTATGGCTTCAGAAACTGCTTTTGAAGTTATTAAGTGGTTGGGTGCTGGATACTTAGTTTATATGGGAGTTTCTATGGTGCGCTCCTCAAGTGAAGCCAGAGTCGAGAATGAGAAAGGTGAATTAATTGAACTGAGCTCTCCACTAAAAATGTATTTTCAATCGTTTTTAGTCACTGCTGGAAACCCTAAGGCAATTATTTTCTTTGGGGCCATTTTTCCTCAATTCATTGATAGTAATATGCCTATCATTCCGCAATCCATAATACTTGTTAGTATTTGTGCATTAAGTGCGTTTTGTTGTTTCATGGCTTATGGAATTGGAGGTCAAAAGGCTTCCTTCTTGTTTTCTAAAAGCACTGTTGGAGTATATGTAAAGAGAGTTGTTGGTAGTACTTTTATTGGTTCAGGGGTTGCACTTGCATTTTCTGGTAAATAACAAACTGTTGAATATGATTCCAAGAGCTAGGCCATCGCTGCGTGATTTTAGTCTAACTTTTCCTCAAAAATAACAGGGCGTTATAACTCCGTTTTATCCACGAAAACAGACACCTATTATAGTTCGATGGACTTCCCCCATAAAGTAAACACCTTTAAAAACTTAAAAGTGTTTACTTCGACAAATCAATACCGAATCTCACCCATCTCAATCTTCTGCTGCAGATCAGCACACAGTGGTACATACTTCTCGGCTTTAGGTAATCTCACGTAAATAGGACTGTCGGCTTTCTCTAAATCAAAGCCCATATTCTTTAAAGGTGTCTTCATGTGCTTAAACGTTCCGGTTATCGTGACGTCTTGGTTAATCCGCAAAAATACCGGAATCGCATATTCTGGTGTAGATTCTTTTATTTGTGATACTAAGTTAGTAAAACAAAAATCATCCACACTGCCATTCAATTTCAAACTCGCCATGCCTGCACGGCCATTGGTATTGGGAATCTCTACGCCGTAGACAATAGCTTCGGTGATGTTATTCACATCTTCTAATAACGATTCAACTTCTGTGGTGGATACATTTTCCCCTTTCCAACGGAAAGTATCACCCGTGCGATCAACAAACTGAGCGTGGCGGAAACCCATGTTGAGCATAATATCGCCGGTATTGAACCAGCGGTCGTCTTTTTTAAACACAGCTTCAAATATAGCCGCTTTGGTTTTCTTTGGATCGGTATAACCGTGGAACGGACTTTTGGCAGTGATCTTGCCGATTAATAATCCAGACTCGCCTTTTTTGACCTTGATCATGCGGCCTTTTTTATCGCGAATGGGTTGGTCTGTCTCGCGGTCGTATTTCACGATGGCGAATGGCAGAGGGCTTATACCACAGGTTTCGTCGAAGTTTAATAAATTACTAAAAGCGACATTACCTTCACTAGAGGCATAGAACTCCATGATTTTAGGAATGTTAAACCGTTGCTTAAAGGTTTTCCAAATTGCTGGACGTATGCCGTTGCCGACTATGATACGAACGTTGTGATCGCGGTCGTTGGCTTTCTCTGGCTGGTCTAATAAATAGCGACACACTTCGCCGACATAGCCAAAAGAGGTGGCTTTGAATTTTCGGATATCATCCCAGAAATTTGATGCGCTGAATTTTCTCGCCATAACAATGGCTGCACCATTGGGAATAGCGGATGACCAACAAACCCCAAGGGCAGTAGCATGATAAAACGGCAGCGGTACATACAGACGATCATCACTTTGCAAGCGCACGGCAACTAAACCAAAGTTAGCGATGAGTTTCATAAAGCGGCCGTGATTAAAAATAACCGCCTTGGGTAAACCCGTCGTGCCCGAAGTATAAATATAAAAGCAGGGGTCTTCGGGTTTAATATTTTTACTTATTCCGGGGCTATCGCTGGGCTGAGATGTAATCAGTATTGCTAGATCTTCCCAGTGTGCGGGTAAGGCCTTTGAATCGGTTTCTTTTGTGGAAAGTGTATCGCAATCAGAGAAATATAAGTGATGTTGCAGTTGGCATTGGTCGCGTATGTTATCGAAAGCACTGTGACATTCTTCCCCAGCAATAATGCATTTAGGTTCAACAATATTGATGCTGTGGGCGAGGACCTTTCCTTTTTGTGCGGTATTGAGCATGGCGCTGACTGCGCCTATTTTAGAGCAGGCTAGGACACTGGCTAACAGCTCAGGCCGGTTGTCTAATAATATTGCGACACTGTCGCCTTTTTCCACACCTCTGCTTATTAAAAGGTGTGCCAGTCGGTTAGCCCAGCGGTCCATTTCGCTATAGCTGATCGAACGACCTTCGCTGATTACAGACGGACCATTGGGATTCTTATCCACCGCTTCTTCAAAGCATAAGGCCAAACCTACCGATTTTGTTAGGTCGGTATTGGTCGCCATGCGTATGCCTTTTACAAGACTCGGTAATGACTTTAAAAGGCTGGGTAATTGTTTTACCAATTGTCCAGTTGAAATCAGGTTGGTTTGATTCATGGGCCGTGATCCGATTTTTATTATTGTTCGGTTGAATTAGCTACAAACTATACGTTGTAAAGTTACGCGGAAAGAGACTGAATTGTCAATATTGATTTTGTAGCTTCTTGTAGAGACTACTGACAGGGGTTGTCAGTGATGGGTGAAATACTGATGAATCATAAATCAATCATATAAATGACTGATAGAAATAAGATTCATAAATAACAGAAAAGGACGTAGATATGATTCAAGGAAGTTGTTGCTGTGGGGCGGTGAAGTTTACTTTAGCCAAAGATCCAAGCTTTCTGGGCATTTGCCATTGCAGCCGTTGTCGCAAGCTGGGTACATCGGAATTTTTTATGGTGGAGCGCGAGGCTTTTTCGTGGGTATCGGGTAAAGAGTGTGTGACTGAGTACTTACCTGAGGAAGGGTTTAAATATAAACGCTGTTTCTGTAATAAATGTGGGTCGAGTCTTGGAGAAATATTATCGTCAGATGAAAAGTTTCCCATTCCAGCCAATAGCTTAGATTCAGACCCTAACCTTAGCGTCTGGTTTCACGAGCACCTTGTTTCGAAGCCTTCGTGGCAATTGGTGCACGAGGGGGCAAAGTTATTTGAAGGTGACCCGTACCAGTAGTCCGACATATTGAATATTTTGGGAATAGATATAGCTATCGGCGTTTGTAGATTTCTGCAAAGCAATAAATCAGGCGGGGCTAGTCACCGTTGGCCTCACCTGTTTATTTTGCAGTAAGACAATGAGTAGCAGTCCAAGTAAAGGCAGTGAAGCAAGGTTTAATGTTATCCAGCCAAATTCTTGCAACAGCCAGCCGGAGCTTAACGTGGCGATTGAAGCAAGGCCAAAAACCATCACTTCATTGATCCCTTGAACTTTTGAGCTATTTCTATTTTCTGATAGTTTCATTAACCACTGACTGGCCCCAATAAACAGAAAATTCCAGCCGATGCCCAGAAGCAGTAATCCAATCGTCAGCATCAATTTACTTTGTGCGATTAAATTAACTAGTAGTGAACTGGTTAATACATATACCCCTAACAGTAATAAGCCGCGAAGCCCTAAGTATTTAACTAAAGAACTTATAAAAAATGACGGTGCAAACATACCCACAAGGTGCCACTGAATCACCCATGCGGTATCTGAATAGTCATAATGATGATGTGACATATGCAAGGGGGTTGCGCTCATAATAAGAATCATCACGCCATAGGCAACCGCTGCGGTAAATATAGGCTTCCATATCTGATCTTTAATATTTACCGGGCTATCAAGGTTGTGTGTTGAGCTTTTTAGCTGCGGCCATTTAATACAGAATAATAAAATCAAAGCGATCATTGAAATAGGAACATAAGCTAATACGGAAGCGGAAAAGGCCTGCTCAAATCCCCAATCTTTTGTCAACGAACTTAAGTTTGGACCAATAAATGCAGCAATAACACCTGCGGCCATAACAGCCGAAATTGCTAGTGGTTGCTTATTTTTATCCACCAGTTCCATCGCACTGAAGCGATAGAAGTTAGCGCAAGCTATAGAGAAGCCAAAGAAGATACTGCCTAATATAAACAACGAGAAAAGCTGTAATTGAACCGCCGAAAAAAATATCAGCCCTGCAATTAAGTTTGCCATTAAACCGACAGTAAATACCGGCCCACGGCCAAACTTGCCCATGTAAATACTCAAAGGAAAAGAGAACATCAGCATAGTTAGCATACTGACAGCAATTGGCAGGGTTGCGAGACTCATACTCCCAGCTAGCTCTTTGCCTAAAACGGGGGCAAGGGCGACAAACATCATATTGCCCACGAGAAACAGTGTTTGTATGCTAATTAATAAAATCAAATTACGGTTCATATTAATACTCCTTTATCAAAAGAGCTCTACCCTGAATATTACTTTGCAGCGTAAAACTGGCTTCATTTCCTTTGCAGAAAAACTAGTATAAGGTGTTGCGAATATTTTGAAAGATGATGAATTTGGTACTAGGTGTAGCAATAATGGAACAGATAGATCTTAATGCTCTGCGCTTATTGATTCAGATTGTGCAGGCTGGTTCATTGGGTCAAGCACAAAAAAAGCTAGGTCTAGCGAAGTCGACCTTAAGTCGTCGTTTAAGTCAGTTTGAAAAGCAGCTTAATCTTAAACTGGTCGAAAGAGAACTTACGGGGATTAGCCTTACCGATGCAGGGCAGCGCCTGGTGAGTCAGACCGCTGATCTTATATCAGGTCTGGCTGAGGCTGAAGATTTCCTAGCCGGTTTACACAAGCAGCCGAAAGGCCGTATACGCATTTCGGCGCCGCTTGAATTTGGTATCAATTTTATTAGTCCTCTGGTGAGTCAGTATGCAGCGTTGTATCCCGATGTTGAAGTGGATATCGATGTAAGCCAAGAAAGGCGCGACTTAATTAAAGATAAAGTGGATGTTGCGCTTAGATTTTACCTACGGCCTGAAGATGAAAAATATGTTGCGAAAGAATTAACTCAAATAAGTATGAGTCTGTATTGTTCACCCGATTTTTATGACAAATACCAACCTGAACCGCTGCTGCAAAAATTAATTCAGTATCCCTGTGTATGTTCTCGGCTGGGAGAGCTTTGGCCTTTTATATTAAAAGGCGAGATAGTTAATCAAGCGGTCTACGGTCGTTATTTTTCAGCTTCTACAACCTTTAAACGTGATGCGGTTATGGCCGGAATTGGTATTGGTTTATTGCCTGATTTTTTATGTGAAAAAGCGATTTCATTAGGTGAATTAATAAAGTTGAAGGTTCAGGCACAACCTATAAAAGTGCCTATCTACGCGGTTTATCAAGCTTCCAGTTTTCAAAATCCTAAACTGTATCGGTTTTTAGAATTAATCGAACAGGAATTACCTAAGGCCTACCCCTAGCGAAAATGTAGAAGTGATATAAGGTAATAGAAAGCGCTAAGACTTATAAAAATTACTGACGAAATTTTTGAATACTTCGTGGGATTTAGCCAGTTTAATATTTTTGTGATAAATCATATAGAAGTCCATTGATTTGTAGCTAAACGGGTGAGGTTCAATAATTTGCCAGGCACTCCCTTGTTCTATTTCCTCCTCGATAAAAAAGTCTAAGAAAATACCTACTCCCATACCTGCTAGTACGGCATTTTTATAGCTGAAGGCATCATTGATTGCGGTGAATTGCGATAGAGGTTTATCGATACCAATTTTATTTAGATACATACGTAAGGTGGATAAATTGATATAGGAGGGGATTATGAGTTTATCCGCGATTGTTGCGAGCATATCTTCGCCGTCTAATTCACGAGGTATATTCTTTGGTGCACACAATACAGTGCTTGCTTGAAATAGTTTTACGCTGTGCATTTTTGAATCGGTTAATTTCCCCCCTCTAAAGGCAAAGTCGATATCACTCTGTACCAAATCTAGGTTTTGATTGGTGGTGATAATATCAAGCTTAATTTGTGGATTGGCAGTGCTAAAGGCGCTCAACATTTGCATAAACT
>Ga0105359_10003650_pt1 | contig 12506 bp, 9 predicted proteins | sample GOMGulsemesocosm_6_FD_83659 | JGI IMG/M metagenome (GOLD analysis project Ga0105359, IMG submission 83659) | Methane-oxidizing microbial communities from mesocosms in the Gulf of Mexico - GOM8C Gulf of Mexico | ecosystem: Environmental > Aquatic > Marine > Cold seeps | place: Gulf of Mexico... | reverse complement strand
TTATCGCATGACCAAAGATAACCGCATTACTTGGGGCGGCGGTGGTGCCGTGCGGTATTATTTTAACAAGGGCACTGACACTAGTTGTGCAGATATCCCGGCAAGATTTGAACAATTGTCAAAAGAGTTTTTTGAAACTTTCCCTCAGCTTACGGGGCTTAAATTTAGCCATAGATGGAGCGGGATCATAGCGACATCGACGCGCTTTTGTATGGTGCCTGGTGTAACGCTTAATGGCCGAGTAGCTTGGGCAGTTGGCTATACTGGTTTGGGTGTTGGTGCGACAAGATTTGGTGCGCGCATCGGCATCGAACTTTTAGGTTATCAACCCAGTGATATTCTAAAAATGCAATTTGTTACTAAGAAACCTATGCCTTGGGCGCCAGAACCCTTTCGTTGGTTTGGTGTTAAATTCACTCAAAATGCACTAATTAAAGCGGACAAAAATAATGGTAAACGCGGCTTGTGGTTAAAATTATTAGATGCGTTAAACCTAGGCTTTACTTGTTAATAGTTTTTAAAGCGTACCGTTATTGTTGTAAATCATACTTTTGAATTAAATCATCAAACAGTTTTGATGATTTAAATTTAGCTAACGCTTGATTGAACAACACAACATGTTGGATGTCTTTAAAGGCCATTTGATAGGCGCTTTTGGCAAACAAAAAATGTACATCTACATCACTAAAATCGGCCTTTCCGCCCACGGTAGGGCTGAACGATCTAAAAATATTTACATCCATTACTAAGGCATCGACCTTTTTATCAAATAATAACTTAGTTTGATTTTTCTGAGTCGCTACCTCCAAATACCGAGTACTTTTAGTGACAGTTTCAGCGAAAACTTTCCCTAGAATTTTATTGGCGGTTTGAAAGGCGGCTACGGAAAACTCCGCTAAGTCACTTACCTTGTTAAGTATTAATTTTTTTTCCTTTAAAGTAATGACAACATTTTGGTAATTGATATAAGCATCACTGAGCAACTGGTTATCTTTAATCAGATTTTTGTTCACAGTCATAATGGCATCAACGCGCTTACTATTTAACATTCTTGAGGAGCGACCAAATGGTACATAAACAAAATGAACATCTTTCCCCATCGACTTTAAAACACTCGTTATTAGCTCAATCTCAAAACCGCTATTTGTTTCTTGAATAACATAGGGAGGTTTAGCAAAACCAACGACCACATAAAAACTCTCAGCAATTGCTGACGAGGGTAATACTGTCATCATCAAATAACAGCTTATTAATAAGCCTGAAAACCTATTTTTTAATCTCATTAATTTACTAAAAACCGTATTCAAAAATCATAGTCTTAGTTTAAACCTTAAACAAAACACTAAATAGAATGATCAAGTTTAGCACGATAAACAAAATAAAAAATCACCTTGAAACCTTAAAAAAATTATTATAATTCGAAGATAAGGTGGCTTTTATCGATTAATATTTCTACACATTTAAATTATTTACCTTATAATGGCACAGTTATTCAGCTCCAAGCCTTAATGGATTTATCAGCTTGATGTTTAAGTGATACAAGGCAAAGATTTAATGACAGCAGTAAAATCCAAAATGCATAAATCCCTGATCTTATCGGCGTTAATTTATGCCCTTCCCCACTTTGCAAATTCAACTAGCAATCGTGCTATTGAAAGTAACTTTGATAACGATACCATGTCAACGCTGCTTAGTATGAGCTTGGTGGAACTCCAAACAATTAAAGTTTCCGTGGCAACAGGCTCTGAACTATCTGTTGCTCAAACACCATCTTCTGTCACTTTAGTTACCGAAGCACAATGGCAAGCAATGGGGATAAATTCCTTGGCAGAAGTACTAGAAACGATCCCAGGTATTCATGTTTCATTATCTCAAAGTGCCTTAAGCTCAGATGTTTATAGCATTAGAGGTTTACAGGCCAGTTTAAACTCTCAACTTATTGTACTCATTGATGGCGAGCATTTAAAATCATCAACCGGTGGCAGTACTGTTTTTGGATTTAATAAGTCATTAATTGGCTTAAAGCAAATTGAAATAATAAAAGGTCCTGGCTCGGCTATTTATGGTGCAGACAGTTTTTCAGGTGTTATTAACCTCGTCACAAAAAAAGGGCCAACTCAATCTGATGATACAAACAATAATCAAACCATAGGTTTTAGGTTAGGTTCATTCAATAATCAGCAAGCCTGGTTGCAGTTAATTGGAAATTTTGCTGGTTACTCATATAGTTTTACTGCAGATTTCCATGGCATGGATGATGATAGTAAAGTAGTTAACGCTGACTTACAAAGTGCGCTAGATAAAGCCTTCGGTACAAATGCGAGTATGGCTCCTGGCTATATTGATGACCACCTAAATACACAAGACATATCGTTAAATATTTCAAAAGAAAATTGGCACTTTAATTTTTGGCATTATAGGAATAACAATGCAGGTTTAGGAGCGGGTGCCGCACAAGCATTAGATCCTTCAGGTCACTTTACTAATGGCATAACTTTGGCCAAATTAAATTATGAGTTAGATGAAAGGCTAATCGGTACTGCCGATATTAGCTTTTCAATGCAAAGAGAGTATATCCATACTCTTTATCATATTTTTCCTGATAACGCTGTTTTACCTATAGGGGCTACAGGTAACATTGATTTTGTAACACCTACTACTTTTACTTTATTCACTGATGGCCTTTTAGGTAATCCAAGTTTTAATAGTCGGACATTTAACTTAGCTTTTACTCATATTTTCGATGCCAATGAATATCACAAAATAAGATGGCAAGTTGGTGTTAGCTATACTGATCGTGATGTCAGTGAAACCAAGAATTTTGGACCTACCATCCTAAACGGCACAGAAACATTGGTTGATGGTACTTTGTTTAATGTAAACGATACCCCTGCTTTATATTCAATTGATACACAAGAACACTACACTTTTTTATCTTTTCAAGACGAATGGCAAATAAATAACGGCTTATCTGCGGTTGTCGGTGCCCGCGTCGATAACTATCAATCTTTTGGTTCAACCATCAACCCAAGGGTAAGTTTAATTTACCGTGCAAATGATAAATTAACCGCTAAATTACAATATGGCTCGGCATTTAGAGCGCCAGCAACTGATGAACGTTTTTTTCGCAATAACCCCGTGACTTTGGGCAATGAAAATTTAAAAGCAGAAGAAGTTAACTCTTACGAACTAAGCATAGATTATCAATGGCATAATAATTTAATTACTAATTTGACTTGGTTTCAATACAGAGCGAAGAATATTATCGAGTTTGTTTTTGCACCAAGTCTAAATGGTAACCTTGCTCAAAATATAGGCCAACAAGACGGTCGAGGCGTTGAAGCTTCAATAAAGTGGCAGGCAGCAAACCAGCTTAGCTTTGAATTAAACTACAGCTACATTGACGCTACTGACGTTAACAATATCGAAATTTCGAATATACCTCAGAACCAATATTATGCCGCTGTAAATTGGAAAATTTCGAATAGATGGCAGGTGCATGCCAGAATAAATAGTATTAATGACCGTATTAGGCCCGTTTCAGATACAAGAGATGAAATTGCCGATTACAGAATGGCTGACTTAAAAATACAAAGAAATAATCTAATGCCCGGTTTAAACTTAGCGCTGGTAATCAGTAATCTGCTAAATAAAAAGGCAAAAGATCCAAGCAATGGCATCATTGTTGAAGATTACCTTTTAACTGGTCGACAAGTTATTGCAGAGTTAAGCTATAAGTTTTAAGCTCTTTATTTGTAATTTCAAAACGCAGTTAAAGTTCACCAATTTATATTGAGGCTCAAATTCTACTAAATCAAATTTATTTGCTATAATTTTACAATAACGCCTTAAATTTATTAGTAATGTTTTATTGAGTCTTAAATACTTTCTTAATGAGAATGAATTATTTTTATAAAATATCAAAATAAGTTAACTTCGCTAATAGCATTGCTGCTGTTTTGCATTTGTGCCTCTGCTGAAGAAACTAAACAAGCTATTACCCTGTCTGAGGCTAAAGTTCACTATAGTCTCGAAGTGATTAAACACATTACCTGGAATAACGAAAAATCTTTTGATCACTTTACGTTAGGAATATTAGGCGAGGATAATAAGTTAATTAAGGCGTTTAAAGTAAAAACAGCAACACATACCATTCGAGGAAAAAAAGTACAGCTCGAACAATTTGATTCGTTAAAAGATGCTAATAAAAATTACCTCGTTATATTTATTACTCGAAAAAACCTGGATCTCGTAGCTGAAGTTAATAAGCACTTTAAAAATGCACTTATTATCAGTGATGGTATCGTTGATAATGATGAATTAATGGTGAGTTTAGTTAAAAAATACAAGAAAAAGAATATTCAAATAAACATTGCCTTTAATCGTAAGAACATTGTTAAAAGAGGCTTCTCCATTTCAAATAACTTGCTGCGTTTTGCTGGGAATAAAGAAGATTTAAGCGAACAATTAAGAGAAAAAGAGTTTTATTTAAATACGTTATTTCTTGAAGCAAGAGCTAAACAAGAGCAACTCTCAAAACTAAATCAATCTTTAGCCGAAAATAATGCTGAGTTAGCAGAAAGCCAACTTTCGTTGGAAGAAAAGATTAACCAATTAGCCAAAAATCAACAATTGTTAAAACAGAATCAGGAAAAGTTAACTAGTCTAAAACTTGAAAGGAAACTCGTTAGTTCTGCACTACTTAAAAATACCAATGAAATTTTGAAACAGCAACAAACGATTGAAAGTAAACAAATAGAACATACTGAGCAAGAGCAAAAATTGCAGCAGTTAAAAAGTAATATTGAAGCAAATGAATCAAAACTAGCCAAACAAATTACCGAATTAAAGAATCAAAAGCTCGCTATAGATATCAAAGAACAAACAATAAACAATCAACGTTCTTTACTTTATATCGCGTTGGCGATCATAGTGATATTTTTGTTAATTAAATATTCTATACTTCGCTTAAGCCACATGAGAAAACAGGCCAATCAAGAGTTAACCACCCTCAATGCGCAACTGTACGAATTGGCGACTACCGATAGCATGACCAATTTATATAATCGCAGGCACTTTGTCGAATCAACACAATTACAAATAGCACAATTAAAAAGAACCGAGCAAGAGTGTGCCTTATTGATGATAGATATTGATAATTTTAAAACCGTAAATGACAATTATGGCCATGCAATGGGTGATCAAGTGATCATCAATATCGCAAATATTTTAAGAGAAAACATGCGTAAATATGACATTGTCGGCCGTTTAGGTGGCGAAGAATACGCGATGTTTTTAACTAACTCCGATTTAAAAAAGGCCAATAAAATTGCTGAACGACTGCGGGTTAAAGTTGAAGAGTTATTTATCTCTTTTCAAGGTAATACCGTTCAAACAACAATAAGTATTGGTCTAACAGCAGTAAACATTGAAAATGATGATATTGACCATTTACTGCAAAGAGCGGACAAAGCTTTATATCAAGCGAAAGAATCGGGACGTAACCAAGTGGTGCTACTGTAATTGATCATGCCTTTAAATACATCTACTGCTTAATTGTGTTAGCACCTAAAGGACGTTGATGCCCCAAAGGTACTAATGTCTAAAAGCTATTAACGCCTAAAAACCTAATTTATCTCGCAAACCATAATACCAAGCACCCATAATAACTGCTGGCACTCGCATTAATCGTCCGCCAGGAAAGTTATAATGTGGTAGTGATGCAAAAACATCAAAACGGCTATGTTCACCATGAATGGTTTCAGCCAGTAAACGACCAGCTAAATGTGAAGTATTAACACCATGACCACTATAGCCTTGTGCGTAATAAATATTTGAGCCGATACGACCCAACTGCGGCAGACGACTCAAGGTTAAAAGAAAGTCACCGCCCCAAGCATAGTCAATTTTATAGTCTTTCATTGCAGGGAATATTTTATCCATATGAGGCTTTAGAAAGCGTTTAATACTTGTTGGATCGCCCCCACCATAGGTGACACCGCCACCAAATAACAAACGATTGTCGGCAGTAACACGATAGTAGTCTAACTTGTAATTAACATCCTCAACACAATATTGAGAAGGTATTAATGATTTTGCTAGCGCTTCTGGCAATATTTCGGTTGACACAATTTGCGTGCCGCAAGGCATAGATTTTCTCGCTAATTTGGGCTCTAAATTCCCCATGTAGGCATTACCCGCTAACACCAAGGTTTTAGCGGTAACACAGCCCTTATCTGTTTTAACGACCACTTCATTGTTCACGCCTTGGTCAACAATTTCTTCTATATTAATCACTTTAGATTGCTCAAAGATTTGCCCGCCTATAGAACAAAGTGCGGCCGCTTCCCCAAGTGCTAACTTCAAGGGATGAATGTGGCCGCAATGCTGGTCAACTAAGCCACCGACATAGGCATTAGTATCAACAATGTCTTTCACTTCACTTTTTGAGATCATAGTGAGCTTTTTATTGCCATACCTTTGCCACAAAGCTTGTTTTTGTTCTAAACCTTTCATTTGTTTGTCGGTAAAAGCAGCAAAGAATCCCCCTTGCTTATAGTCGCAATCAATATTGTAACGCTTAATCAAATCGCGAATGCAGTCAGCACCTTCAAATGCCATGCTTCCCATCGCTCTTGCGGTATCTAAGCCATAGTGCTTTTCAATATGATCAAGATCACGGCTAAAACTATTCACAAGTTGACCGCCATTGCGTCCAGAGGCGCCAAAACCAATATTTGCCCCCTCAAGTAAAGTTACCTGATAACCTTTTTCTTGTAACGCAATAGCCGTTGATAAACCACTATACCCTCCTCCAACAACACAGACATCACAATGCACACTTTCCTCTAGTTGTGGGTAAGTAACCGTTTTATTGGCTGAGGCTGCATAGTAAGAATCAGGATAGGTAATCATAGTTCACTCCATAGGAATATTTATTTAATTAAAGCGCTTTTGCCTTTTTACCTTAATCGTTTGATGTTTTATATATCAAACAAAAAAGTGAGTTTATTAGATTTAATGCGGAATATAAAGCATAAAATGTAATAAAACCCACACAAGTGTAAAATATATTGAAATAGGAGTGAGGATTAGGTAACTTATAAATAAGTATTATTCTTTAGAGAAAAACATGCAAACACACAACTTAAGCTATTGGCAAAAATTAGCTACCGAAATCACCATTGAAGGTAGAGCATTCATTAACGGCAATTACTGCAATGCAATTTCGAAACAAACTTTTGATTGTATCAGCCCTATTGATAGCCGTACTTTAGCAAACATAGCTCGATGTGAGAGCGAAGACGCTGATATAGCGGTTACTGCCGCCCGTGATGTTTTTATAACAGGCACTTGGGCAAATTTGGCGCCGGCAAAACGTAAAAGCGTTCTTTTAAAACTCGCAGACTTAATTGAAGACAATGCTGAAGAATTTGCCTTATTAGAAACGTTAGATATGGGCAAACCCATTGCCGATGCTCTAAATGTTGATATTGCAGGTGCACTTCGCTCTTTTCGCTGGAGCGCCGAAGCGATTGATAAAATTTACGACGAAGTAGCACCGACGCCAGCCGGCGAATTAGGTTTAATTACCCGTGAAGCTGTCGGTGTGGTCGCAGCTATCGTACCGTGGAATTTTCCGTTAGTAATGGCAAGCTGGAAATTGGCACCTGCGTTAGCCGCAGGTAATAGTGTTATTTTAAAACCTTCAGAAAAATCTCCTTTAACCGCAATCAAACTTGCTGCTTTGGCAAAAGAAGCAGGCTTACCCGACGGCGTTTTGAATGTCTTGCCTGGCTTTGGTCATGGTGTTGGCAAAGCGTTAGCTTTACATAATGATATTGATACCTTGGTATTTACTGGTTCATCCGCTGTAGCGAAACAATTGCTGGTCTATTCAGGTCAATCGAATATGAAACGCGTTTGGATGGAAGCTGGCGGTAAAAGTCCCAATATTGTTTTTGCCGATGCACCTAATTTGGATCAAGCAGCACAAGCCGCGGCAGGGGCAATTTGCTTTAATCAGGGAGAAGTATGTACTGCAGGTTCAAGATTACTGGTTGAAGAAAGCATTAAAGATGAATTCATCGCGAAAGTGATCAGTGCAATGAAAAGCTGGCAACCAGGAAACCCTCTTGACCCTAATACCAATGTCGGCGCTATTGTTGACCAAATTCAATATGAGCGTGTTTTGGGTTATATCAATAAAGGTCAAGATGAAGGCGCTATTCTTGGTTGTGGAGGCGATAAAGTTCAACCCGTTGAAAATGGCTTTTATATCCAACCGACACTCTTTAGTGAAGTAGATAATAAAATGGCCATTGCGACAGATGAAATTTTTGGCTCAGTGCTGTCTGTAATTTCTTTTAGCGACATGAAAGATGCGATAGAAATTGCCAACGATACACCTTACGGCCTAGCGGCAGGTATCTGGACAAGTGACTTATCAAAAGCTCATAAAATGGCAAAAGCCGTTCGAGCAGGTTCGGTTTGGGTTAATCAATGGGATGGTGGCGATATGACAGCGCCATTTGGTGGCTTCAAACAATCAGGTAATGGTCGAGATAAATCTTTACATGCCTTTAATAAATATACCGAAATTAAAGCTACCTGGATAAAATTATAATGACAAATGCAGGTAACAAGCAGATATTTACCCAAGAAGTGGTTTTCCAAATTTTTAAATACACTATCTACTTGTTGCTTGCTTTTGATATCTACCATTTTTTTGTCGAAGATTTCGCCGCAAGTACTCAAACCTTCGCTAAAGGCGTATCCCCTAGCCAGGTAATAGAAGCTTTTACAGCGACAATAGATACCGCCGCTTGGCTCATTTTATTGCTATTGTTTGAATTAGAAACGTATGTTTTAGATGACGACAAAATTGAAGGTTTGCTAAAATGGAGCATAAAGCTCACCAGACTTTTTTGTTATTCTGTGATCATTTATTCTTGTTATGGTTTCATTTCAAAATGGAATTTACTGCATAATACAGTACCCTTTATTAATGATAATGTTTGTCATTTAATAGGCTCAAGTTTTACCTATATAAAAGAAATAGATAAATATTTACCTTTAACTTTAGAGGTTTGTAATAAATTGGCCAACACCCCTTTAATTCAAATTGTTGGTACCGAAATCATCACAGACAAAATACAACTTATAGAAACACAAAGATTGTCCACTGTTGAAGTGACTAACTCTGCTACTTGGTTAATTGTGGTATTTATTTTAGAGGTTGAAGTATTTTTGCAATTAAAAGGACGGTTAACTGAGAAAAAAATATTGTTCAGTAAATGGTTTAAATACGTCCTCTATACCCTACTATTTTTTGTTGCTGGTTATTGGGGTGTTAAAGGTGGCTTACTTGATTTTTGGGATGCCTTTTTATGGCTGATCGCCTTTTGGTTTATTGAATTAAATATCTTTCAATGGAATACAGAAACCAATAAAGCACTCGAACAAAAGAGCTAAATATGCGAATTATTACCGACAAGCCTAGTTATATAATTAGTGACGAATTAGCCATTAATCAAGAGAATTGGGATGCTCCACATCATTTGGCCTTAGGCCAGCTTTCAATGGAAAAGTTATTTAAAACTGTCGCAATAGAAAGTGAGGCTTTAGAAAATAAGCTGACAGTTAGCAATAGCCCTTTGGATGTTGAGCAACTGCTTTTCGCAGACCCTTTAATGGCAAAGCGTCAACTTTCGGGAGAACAATTACTCAATCGCCGAATATTTAATGATGCACTATTAGTGATGCACAAAGGCGAAGTGCTTCATGAGTCATATCGAAATGGCATGCAAGCGACAGATCGCCATGTCATCCACTCATGTACAAAGTCACTTTGTGCCATGATAGTCGCTATTACCATTGAAAAAGGCCTGCTTGATAGAAGCACTGACATTACGAGCTATTTACCTGAATTTGCCAAGCTTCCCTCATGGCATGGGGTTACACTGCAACACGTATTAGATATGCAGGCGGGAATAGAGTACAACGAGGATTATACCAATCCAGACGCTCATTACTGGAGTTACGCTCGGGCAGCAGGATATTACCCACCGCTAAAAGGTGAAAAAGCCATCGGCGCTAAAGCATGGGCCATTGAAAATTTGATAACCCGAGTAGACCAACCGGGCACAACATTTGTCTATAATTCATGTTTGGCGAATATTTTGGGTATGGTCTTAGAGCGTGTTTACCAACAAGACTTAACGGCGATCTTTGAACATTATTTGTATCAAGATGTCGGGGCTGAAGCAGCAGGATATTTTAATACTGACCCACAAGGTTTTGCCATAACCGAAGGACAATTAAATTTACGCTTACGTGATTTCGCTAGAGTGGCTGCTTTGATGATTAATAAGGGCAAAAACACCCAAGGAAAACAAGTCATTCCAGAGGATTTTATCGAAGATTTAGTTATGCCAGACACTAAATACCAAAAAGCATATCAAGCCACAACACCGGATTCAATTTTCAAAAATGGCCAATATAAAGATCAATTTTGGGTATTATCTGCCGAGCAAAAACAGTTTTCGATGTTGGGAATACACGGGCAATTTGCTTGGTTCGATTTAGAACGCGATTTAATGATAGTCGGTATGGGCTCTTACCCTATACAAGATGGTAATCTGATGATGCGATCTTTAAGTACTTTATGGCAAGGTATTGCTAAAGCTACTGATTAAGTCTCCAATTACATACGGCTCACGCCGTATTAGCACAAACTACAAACATCCTTATCTTCACACTTAGCTACTTTTATATTCGGTCCGTCTTTTCAATAAAATAAACATTACTTAAATTATTTACAAATATTATCTCAATCATTGACAATATTTCTCGTCATATAAAATGGGGATTTTGCTAGTTAATAATTCCAGGTACTTTATTAGTAATTCCTGTGACTCATGGGTGACATCATCAAAAGAAGAACTAATAATAACTTGACCATTATCAATATATATTTTTTTTAACAGACTAAACTAGTACTTAACAATTTAAAGTATTATTCATCAATTAATGGCCATATCATGCAAGAAGTTCGACACCCTCCTAAGCGTTTATGGCAAAAAGTTATTGCTCTTATTGCTAAATTAAGTTTTGCCTGTACTGCAATTGGCATTGTAGCCATACTTATATATGCAGGTGATGCCAGCGAAGTAAATAGGGCATCTATGGGAGCCATTACCTTTTTTAGCTTTGCTGTAGGTGTGGTATTACAGGCTATAGGAAGTACGAGTATTCCTAATTTAAAGCCTAAACAGGATTAGCAAGCAAGTAACCATAGATAATGCTTCATTAAAAAGGTCCTGAAAGTAACACCTTTCAAGGACCTCTCGAAATAAACAAAGCTCATTAAGTTAAAGCCCAGTTAAGCCAAAGCTCAGTTAAAATACCGCTAAAGCTCCAATAAGCAACCTCAACTTAAGCCTGTCATAAAGTATAAATGTTACTACCAGAACGCTTTTTCAACTCACCATGATCGACTAGTCGATCGAGTGCTGTTTGCACTTGTTCAATATTATACGATACGCTCTCATTCACTAACCATTTTGAATAAATACCCTGTACAGAGGCTGACGCACTTGGGTTTATTGAAAGGTAATTAAGGATGCCTGTTTGTATTTCACTATGAAGTTCTGCCATTTTCATTGTCATCGACCTCAGTTTATTAAGCGACAATAATAAGCATAGTTTAGCTTGTAGATAATTTCCTCATAAAAAAACCCCGATTGAGTTAGAAACTCTCGGGGTTTTATTGCGAAACTTATGGATTAAAGTTTATCTTTTTATCACTATATTTTAAAAAGAATACTTAACTTTAATACCGCCATTTGTGCCCCTACCGATACCAAAACGACTGATTCCGGTATCAACCACACCTGACTCGTAATACGTTTCGTCGGTTAAGTTATCAATGTAAGCCGATAGCTGCCAAGTTATACCTGTTACGCTTAATTGCACGCCAGTAATACCAAAAGAGTCTTGTTCTAGTAAGTCATTACCCCCTAAGAATTCTGCTCCCATGGTTTCACTTTGCCAGTTATAAGAAGCTTGTAAGGTGACATCGATATCGTTATCTAAGTACCAGTAATAGCTACCGACAAAACTAATCGTCATATCTGGAGCCGCTAGTTTTTTGCCAATAATTGACTCTCCATCTAGACCTTGCCCCTCAATAACTTCAGAACTTTGAATGGCAGATGCAACAAATAATCTTAAGTTATCCGTTGGTAAGTAGGTGATATCGAACTCGACGCCTTTACCTTCTGCTTGGCCGATATTTTTAATAATGCTACCACCAGCATTTGGGAAAATACCTTGGAAATCACTATAGTCGTAATAATAAACACCCAAATTAACTTTCAAGGCATTATCTAAGAAATCACCTTTAAGACCAATTTCATAACTATCTACAATTTCAGGTTCATAGCTGGCTAACTGAGTTCCTTCAGGTAATTCACCACCATATAAAACATCGACCCAGTAATCTT
>Ga0105359_10003648_pt1 | contig 12508 bp, 15 predicted proteins | sample GOMGulsemesocosm_6_FD_83659 | JGI IMG/M metagenome (GOLD analysis project Ga0105359, IMG submission 83659) | Methane-oxidizing microbial communities from mesocosms in the Gulf of Mexico - GOM8C Gulf of Mexico | ecosystem: Environmental > Aquatic > Marine > Cold seeps | place: Gulf of Mexico... | reverse complement strand
TTATCAACCTCGGGCGGTACATCCGATGATCGGTTTATTGCACCAACGGCTGCTCAAGTTATTGAACTTGGCCCCCGTAATGCCAACATACATCAAGTTAATGAGTCAGTAAGCTGTGACGATTTAGAGAAGCTCGTTGATATTTATTATCATTGCTTAGTTAATGTTTTATGTACACATAAAAATATTAATCAGTAAAAGCTCAATTAAAGCTAGGTAAAGTCTAAGAGATGAACGCTGCAATCAAGATCAATATCGCGCAAGTGCTAGGGAAAACAGAGCAACATCTTCACTATTTAAGTGAGCGTATTGCTATTCATCAAGAGATGAAATCAGCATATGAAGCTTTAGAGTCAGCGGCGAAAGCGGACGATATTGAACTAAAAATTGCTAGTGGCTTCCGCTCTTTTGACCGGCAACTCATGTTATGGAATAACAAGTTTTCCGGAAAGACAGCGGTCAAAAACATGGCTGGTGATACTATATTTACTGAAGGATTATCGCCAGTAGAACTAATGCATAGTATATTACTTTATTCCGCTCTACCTGGAGCAAGCAGGCATCATTGGGGCTGCGATATTGATGTATATGCGCCTAACTTGTTAGCTGAAGGCTATCAACTTCAACTCGAGCCTTGGGAGTACAGTGAGCAAGGGCCTTTAGCTAAGTTATCTGAATGGTTAACTCAGCATGCACATCAATTTGGCTTTTATTTTCCTTATGCAAGCTATCAAGGTGGTGTCGCCGCTGAGCCCTGGCATTTATCTTACAACCCCTTAGCTCTGCGGTTTCAGCAAGCTTTTGATATCGATTTGTTATCTCAAGCTTTGATGAACAGTAATTTGCTTGGCAGAAACATAATTATTGATAACCTTGATACTATCGCTGATAGATACATCAACAATGTTTGTCCAGCACCAACAAATGTTATACTGCCGACACTGTAATATAAATATATTAATACTTAACAAACTAATTAAGAGGCATTCCAATGGATAATTGGTTAGCTATTTTTATGATAGTGATAACTGTAGTTATCATCATAGGTAATTTGAGTACCTTTCAAAAAAGCTCAAATCAGAAAATGCGTAAAAAGAGTTTAAACGACTTAGAAGAAACTCTACCAAGAACAAACAAAAGTGTTCATAAGATGGATACAGTTGATAAAAACAACATCAATAAAAGCTAATATTAGACTTTAGATTAAAATGTAAATCTAGATATAAAAAAACTCCGCAAGCGGAGTTTTTTTTATATCTTTAAAGTAAATAAATACTTTACTTAGTTAATGGTTAAAACAATAACTAAAACACATCCCTAAACGATAGACCTTGTTCAACAACAGGGAAAATGCGTTCTAATGCTTCTAAAGGTAGTGGCTCACCTGCAGCATTGTAAATCGTTACTGTCGTCTTTTGATTTAACTCATCAACTGGCGATAAAACAAACTGGTAATGCGCATCATTGACATCGATAACTGGAACATCATCACCCCAGATACTATCCCAAACACTGGTATCAGGTTTAACAAAGTCTACATAATAAATCTTTTTATCTTCATTAAGGTCGGTAATTGTGAAACCATGCTTTTCAAAGAAAATTGGCATATTGCCCCATAAATCTTCTAAGCCCATTTCAACGACATAAGCATCTTCTGCTTCAACATTTTTACCAAATGTCACTAGCTTTTGATTCGCACGTGCTAAGCGGTCTTCGCGTTGTTGTAGGCGATAATTATAATCAACAGCAGCAATTAGCTCATTTAGCATGGCTTTTTCTGCACGTTGTTTATCAATAGGGTCCATTGTCTTACTTCCACCCTGCTCATCTGTTTGTAGAAAATCAATCAGAGAAACACGTAGCGACACACTGCGTCCGTGAGGTTTAGCTAACAACTGGTAACGAAAACGCACGCTCTTAGACAGCTGTATATCCTCAAAAATCCAACCTGCATCAACTTCATTGTGATACCAGTTTGATTCGATGATAGACGTTTTGATGCCTTCTCGTTTGATACTGGTTTCTTTTAAACTAGTTGAACCTTCTATGACTTTACTTAGCGTCACTTCAGTATCTTCTTCAATATAGTCGTAAGTGACTTGGTCTTCGGCTAATTGTTCCTTGATAACCTTTTCGATAAAGCCTAATAAATCTTTATCTTCTAAAACTTTATCAAACCAGATAATAGCAATACCTGATTCTTCAACTACACGAGATGAAGCCGCAATAGGCATAACTAACGAAGGAGCCCTAATGTCCATGTTTTTACCAATAGGACCTTGATGATTTATTTTGTTTGAAACATAAAAATCTGTGGCTTGCTTTGGCTTACTTAAGTTGGCAGGAATAACCAACTCATTTGCTTCTGGTTTATTTTGATAATCAAAACTTCCATCAGCTTGCTTATTATTAACTGATCCACAAGCTGTTAGTGATAAGGCTAACAGTGATAAATAAACGACTCTACAACTCATTAAAACTCCTGTGGCTTAGGCTCTTGATTATTAAGACCCACTAAGCTCACTAAAAATACTTTGATAAAACAAGGCTTCATATTGCGCCCCATGGTACTTGGCTGATTTTACAAACACAAGTTATATGACCACAAAAATGCAAGATGATTCCAACTTTAACCATGATCAGTTACAATGCGCCTTTCTGGACAACTTAGGCGTAATGAATGTCACAATATTTAGTGCTAACAGCGATGGGAGCGGATCGAACAGGTTGTGTTAGTGAATTAACTAAATTAGCAAGTGAGTGCGAATGTAATATATTAGACAGCCGAATGGCCATTTTTGGCTCAGAGTTTACCTTCATCATGTTACTTAATGGAGATACCAGAGCAATTAATCGAATTGAAGCTCGAATTCCTAAGGTCGCACATAGCCTAGATTTAATCACTATGATGAAGCGTACTTCCGGTCACAGAACCTTTGACTTGGTTCAGCATTACCAAGCAGCGTATTCTGGTATTGATCAACCTGGTATTTTAAAGGCGATGACAGCTTTTTTTGCAACACGCAAAATAGATATTTCTTCGCTAAAGTCAGAAATAGACCCTAAAACAAACCACATGAGCGCTAACATTTTGTTTGCGTTAACAGAAAAAATTAGTATTGATGAACTTGAGCATGATTTCTTAGAGTTATGCCAACAGACTGATGTACAAGGTTTCATTAAACAAGCCAATACTAATTTATTATAAATGCTGATATTTCGCACTTTGATCAATAAGTTCAGCCTTCTGAATAAAATGAATTTCATCCATAATTAAAAGTGAGTTTACAATGAATACTCTAAACATCGGTGATACCGCGCCACTATTTACTCTAGCTAATGAAAATGATGAATCAATCTCATTAGCTGATTACATTGGTAAAAAACAAGTATTAGTATATTTTTACCCTAAGGCGATGACACCTGGCTGTACTGTACAAGCGCAAGGTTTACGCGATATTAAAGCCGAACTTGATGATTTAAATACCGTAGTTTTTGGTATCAGTCCTGATGAAGTAAAACGCTTAACTAAGTTCTGTGTACGCGATGAATTAAATTTCTCATTATTATCAGACGTTGATCACCAAGTAGCTGATCAATTTGGTGTTTGGGGATTAAAGAAATTTATGGGAAGAGAATACGATGGCATCCATCGCTTAAGCTTTCTAATTGGCCTTGATGGCAAGATAAGCCATGTTTTTAATAAATTTAAAACTAAAGAGCACCATAACGTGGTGTTAGCAATTTTGAATGAACTCAAGTCGTAATTGAAAAAGAATAATTAAAAAATATTAGTTCAGAACTAAAAAAGCCAAGCTAACAAATGTAGCTTGGCTTTTTTATAACAACACAGATTTTAACGTTTGTTTTTCATGTGTATTACTATTTTGTGCGCTCAGCTAAATAGCCTGCATAATCAGGTATTTCAATTTCACTTTCTTTAGTCATACGGTCTGAGTCCATTAAAAAGTTAGCCGTAGATTTATTGGTTGCTACCGGGATATTCCATACTGCAGCCAATCTAAGTAGTGCTTTGACATCAGGATCATGTGGCACCGCATCTAATGGGTCCCAGAAAAAAATCATCACATCAATTTCACCTTCTGCGATTAATGCACCAAGCTGCTGATCTCCCCCCATAGGACCTGAAAATAAACACTTTACCGGTAAGCCGATGGCAGAACTCAATAAGGTGCCAGTTGTCCCTGTCGCAAAAAGGTGATGATACTTTAAATCATCATGGCGCTTTTTAGCCCAAGCAATTAAATCTGCTTTTTTATTATCGTGAGCAACAAGTGCCATACGTTTATGCGCCGGCATCACTCTTTGTGTATAGGCGATTTCCATAGGATTTCCTTTATTAATTTTGTGACGGAACGATAACTATAATGCTTCACTCGTGTTTGTCGGTTCAGGAATTGTTGGCCAAGCATTAATGACAGCTTTCACTAACGTTGCTAACGGTATAGCAAAAAATACGCCCCAAAAGCCCCATAAGCCGCCAAAAAATATTACTGCAATAATAATGACCACTGGATGTAAATTAACTGCTTCAGAAAAAAGTAAAGGCACAATAACATTACCATCAAGTGCTTGAATAATGCCATAAGCAAGCATGACATAGCCAAATTCACTTGTTAAACCGAATTGGAAAAGTCCCACCAGCATAACAGGGAAAGTAACAACCGTCGCACCAACATAAGGAACAAGTACGGACAAACCAACTAAAACACCTAACAACAGGGCATATTGCAAATCAAGAAACATAAATGCAATGGTTGTTGACGCTCCAACAATCAAAATTTCAATTACTTTACCGCGAATATAATTTAAAATTTGCTGATTCATTTCATTACCCACTTGGATAGCCATACGGCGTTCTTTCGGTAAAAAATGAGCAATACTGCTGAGTAATTCTGTTTTATCTTTCAAAAAGAAAAACACCATTAACGGCACTAAAATAAGATAAACCATTAACGCGACAATATCAGAAATTGAATTTAGTGAGGCTTTAAGTGCAACTTGCCCCCACTCCAATAGGTTATCATTAACCATAACAATGAAGCTTTCAATTTGAGAAGCTTGAACGAGTTCTGGGTATTTTTCTGGCAAGGTCAATAGGTAGCCTTGTCCTTGAGAAATCATATGCGGAACTTCTTGCAGTAAGTTACTACTTTGTTTCCAAATAATAGGCATTAACCCTAAAACGGCTAATAATGAGAAGCCAAGAAATGTAACGACAACTACAACGGTAGCGCTGGAACGTGACATAGAACTATGCATTAATTTATTAACAGGAAGATCTAATAAAAAGGCTAATGCGATGGCAACAAAAACCGGCATAAGTAAATTACTAAATAGAGCAATAAATAATGCAATACAGATTAAAATGACCACTAAGGTAACCGCATGAGGGTCAGAGAATTTTCGAGTATACCAATCACTAAATAACTTAAACATAACTACCTATTTCTATTATGTGCACTTGTTTGAACACTAATTTGAACAATACCATCACCAATACTTTGTTCACTATAATGATAGCCCTGTTTATTGAGCAATTTAGGGATATCATTACGTGAGCCTAGATCATCAATAGTAACAATACATTTATCACCGGGATGCATTTTTTTCAGTAACAAACGCAATTGAACCAAAGGTACAGGGCACTTTTCACCCGTACCATCATATTTATAAATCATTTCAGCCTAAATTATTTAAAAGAGCACTTTAGTTTAATTCACTTATTTGCGACAATTAAACTATTGTGAACAGTAGAGTTATCATAGCGTACCTCTATAAATAAGTCTTATGAAAATTAGGTAAGTCTATTGAAAGTATACATAATATCTGGAACCTTAACTAAATGAATTCTTTAAGCCCTAAAGCAAGTTTAAAAGAAATTAATGCTTATAAAAAGAAGACCAATTGGGGTGAGGTTTCAGCGGTATACCATATAATTTCTTCTTCGTTAGGAGATTTGGACGGTATACTTATTCATGGATTTGATAGTGCTTACAAGCAGGTTTTAGACCGAAGTACTTGGAACTTAGCTTTGTTAAAAGCCCGCAAAGCCCCTGATGGAACTTTACAAGTTAAGCAAAAACCTCAAATTATCTTACGTCATGAGTTTAACGATATGGGTTACGAACTCCATTGTTACCCTGCCATTGATGGAGAAACGATCACATTAGACATGATTGCTGAAGGCAACTGCCCTTTTAATACTTGGATCCCAGAAAAAATGCAGATGCTATTTCGCGTTAATAGCTTAGTCGCCTTCGCTATATATAGCTTTCAAAGCGGTGATGAAGCCGATATTGCCTTGTTGAAGTTTGCCCATCATAAAGTTGAAGAATTAATAAAAAATTTAAGCGAATCTTTTCAGATAGTTGTGGTCAAAGGCTATAGTATTGCGGAGTTTTATCAAGAAATAGCGAAAAGAAATGGTAATATCCTTACCCAAAACGCCTAAGTATTTAAGTCGCCCATATTAAATCACCCATTTATAGTTCAATTAAGACCCTAGGATGTAAGATTGTATAACCTTAAACCCATGTTTACCTCTTTGTTGCTTACCATAGCTATTGCCACAGCAACCAGCTTTAATGCCAGTGCTATTGATAACCATAACAACAAAAACAAGCTTCCTGATATTGGTATATCAGGTTACAGCGTATTATCAATTGATAAAGAGCTGCAAATTGGTCAAGCAATGATGCGCCAATTACGCGCTTCACAACCTTTGATTCAAGATCCTGTGTTAATTGAATATATAAATCACTTAGGTAATACCTTGGTTAAAAATGCTCAAGGGGTTAATTATGCTTTTGAATTTTTCCTTATAAACAATAATGAATTAAATGCCTTCGCCTTTTTTGGCGGCCATGTTGGTATTCATAGTGGTTTAATCACTACCGCTGACACAGAAAGTGAATTGGCTTCAGTTATTGCACATGAAATATCTCACGTAACACAACGCCATTTAGCCCGTCGTTTGGAGTCGCAAAGTCAAACACAAAGCTTAACAATGGCAGCCATGCTATCAAGTGTATTGCTTACCTTAGTTAACCCTACCGTTGGTATGGCAGCACTAACCGCAAGTATGGCAGCAACTCAACAAGCGAGTATTAACTATACTCGAGGTAATGAAAAAGAAGCCGATAGAGTTGGCATTGCTTTGTTAGCGAGTAGTAATTTTGATCCGCAAGGAGCTGCAAGTTTTTTTAGTAAAATGTCTGCTAAATATCGCTATTCCAGTAAGCCACCTGCCATGTTACTAACTCACCCTGTGCCTGAGTCTCGTATCACTGACGCTCGTCAACGTGCCTTAAACTATCCAGTAAGACCACTGCCACCAAGCTTAGACTTCGAACTAACCAAAGCAAGGTTGAAAGCAAGGTATCAAGGTGATGCAAAATCAAATATCAGTCACTTTAAATTGCAGCTTTCTAAAAAACGCTACGCGGTCAAAGAAGCAGCGCAATATGGCCTAGCGTTATCTTATTTTGAAGATAAGCAAACAGTACAAGCTTTGAAAATATTAGAAGAATTAAAGCAAAAAGATAAAAATAACTTATTTTATGTTGATGCCTTAACCGATGTCTATATTGCCAATAAACAGGCAGATAAAGCCATAGTAATGCTTAAACAATTAAATTTATTTATGCCTAATAATCAGGTTGTCAGCTTAAATTATGCTAATGCCTTACTGACGGTAAAAAAATATGATCTTGCAGCACAAATATTACAAGACTTCTTATTAGTCAATCCAGGGAACTTCATCGCATATGATCTATTAACTACGTTATACCGTTCTCAGGGAAAAGTTGGCTTCATGCATATGAATAAAGCAGAAGTGTTTGCCTTATTAGGTGGCTACTCTAAAGCTGTTGATGAATTGCAAACAAGTTATGGCTTCCTTGAAGAGCAACCTCTAATGCAAAAAAGAGTTAAGGCTCGCATCTTACAATTTCAAGAACAAGAAAAACGCTTAAAACGCCTATAATCTCACTAATTCAACTAAATCAGTCTGTTAGTTATATTATTAGCAGACTAAATATTAAAGGAAAAATGATGTTTACTATTTATCACAACCCTAGATGTTCTAAAAGCCGTCAAACACTTGCTTTACTTGAAGAGCAGGCACAAAAAACTCAACAAGAAATTACCATTGTTGAATACTTAAAAACACCATTAGAGCAAAGTGAAATCACGCGTCTTTTATCACAGTTAAATTGCTCAGCTATAGAAATGATGCGTACTAAAGAAGCTGAATTTGCAGAGCAAAACCTAAAGGGTGCCGATGAAGAGAAATTGATTAGCGCCATGGTTAATACAGCCAAACTGATAGAACGCCCTATTGTCACTGATGGCAACACAGCAATTATTGGTCGTCCCCCTGAGAATGTTCTAACTTTTTTTAACGCTCAGTAGTTACGTTTAGCAATGAATAAATTGCTAACTCATTAAATTAATAAGTCCCTTATGAACAAACAACGACTGCCTACAAATACCTATAAAAAAATAGCTTTAATTGGCTATTTTTCATTATTAATCTTTATGCCACTTTGGTTAATTGTTATTAGCCCAAGTGAAAGTTTAAGCACAACAACATCCCTTTTGATGTTCACTTTGCCGCTTTTATTCCCGCTAAAAGGGATGTTACAAGGAAACCCGTTCACTTATGCCTGGTCTAACTTTATTGTCTTGATCTACTTTTTGCATAGTTTAACTACACTTTGGGTCTTGCCAGAGGACAGAATATGGGCAATATTAGAGTTAGTTTTTGCGAGTGCCATGTTTTTTGGTGCTACTTATTATGCTAAATTTCGTGGTCAAGAGCTTGGTCTGAGTATTAGAAAAAAGAAAAATCAAGACTAGTTTCAACCACACTAAGGTTTAAAAATCAGAAGGAAAAGGTCAATGCATTCAAATTTTGTCAACATTAACTTACTGCTATCATTATCACTTGCGACATTATTAACAGCTTGTGACAGTAACTCAAAACATGAAACGGATTTCACCCTCGATAGCATAGTACAGCTTGATGAAACACAAAATATAAACCAGAGTATTGATCTTCTTCTTCACTACCCTTATGACACGGTTACTAATATTCGCTGGCAACAAACAGCTGGAGAGCCTGTTACTGTATTAGCAAAAACAAGCAAAGTTATTTCTTTTACTCCTGCCATAGCAGGTGATTATAGCTTCAGTGTTAGTTTTAGCCTCAATGACGGTCCTGTACAAACCCTAGAAAAAAGTATAACTGTTGCTGAAAGTTACCATAAATTAGCAGCGCGTTTATCTCATGTTGTATCAGCAGAGAATAAAGTCTCCTACCGCAGTGATATACACGACACTATTAATAGTAGTACGCTCGTTTGGCAGCAGACTTCAGGACCAGACGTTACCCTAACCACAGAAAATAGTAATGGTGAACTCGCCATATTCTTTGATGCGCCTAGTGTTGAACTTGATACTATTATTACCTTTAATGTATCAGCGACAGATACTGATAGCGGTAATATCTATAGCGATCAAGTTGCGGTACTTGTCGAGCCAGCCCCATCAATTCACAGTAGTGCTTATTTTTCAGATAGAAAAGCAACTGTCTTTGCCTACAATGCCAACAGCCCTTATTCTGAAAACTTAGCAGCTTGTGTTTATTCAAACAGTTTAACTAGCTCATGTACACTTAGCCAAACACCTCTACTTGCAGAAGAGGTTAAAGGCTCTTCTGATAGCCCTTCAATCGCAGATATCATGGATCGGGTCGTAGTCTCACATCAGTGGATGGGAGACAGGTTTAAAGAGTTTTTAACAAATAATGATAGCAATAACGATATAAAGAAATTATTAAGAGCCACAACAGCAATTGTGATTGCCTATGATGTGCGCCCTTCTTTTTACTGGGCTGCTACAGGTGCAATTTATTTAGATGCTGAAAATTTTTGGTTAACTCCACAAGAACGAGACACTATTAATGAAGCACCTGATTTCAGAGCTGATTTTGGTAATGACCTACAGTTCGTAATGCCTTGGCGCTACGTAAAAGATAACGACTATGCCAGTCAAAGTTATAGTAGATCAGCACGAGTAAATAGAACGGCAGAAGATGCTTTATACCGTTTAACCTCATTAATGTATCATGAGTTAGCCCATGCCAATGACTTTTTCCCAAGTAATGAATGGTATGTTCATGATAGTAGTCAACGTGTACTCGATGCCGCTGTGAGTACCAATTTCGAATCAGACCAACTTGCCATCGCTTTACCTTTAGCAAGTCAGGAAATGCGAGACTTAGGACAGGTAAGTTTTGCTGGTGAAACCGCTAGTGAAACGCAAAAGAATTACTTACCTACCGATATTGAAGGCTTTTTCAGTCCAGATCGCGCTACAGATTTTTACGCCTATTCAAGTACTCGTGAAGATTATGCCATGCTATTTGAAGAACTGATGATGCAAAATCGCTTTGGCATTATGCGTGATGTCGCTATTACCAATCAACCAACAGGTAGTGCTATATCAGGTTCAGATTACATTGTAACTTGGGGTCAGCGAGGTCGTATTGGTGATAATAAATTACGAGATAGAGTGTTATTTAGTGCCAGTCGTGTTTTACCTGAATTTGACAGTCAAGCCGCAATGGCCTTAGTTCTAGCTCCCATCCCAATGGTTGAGGGTGATAATTGGATTGATAACTTAACCATCAGTCCTGAGCCAGTACTTAATAAACTGAAAAGTTTCACTGTTCCTATGAGTTTACAGCAATCTTCACCAACCAATTTTGCTGCAGGACAAGACAATAACTTCAATCGCTATTATGAAAAACCATTACCTGGCCATTAATGACTAGTTAAAAAAAACGCGATTAATTAAATCGCGTTTTTTTTGCGTGAGCTTCAAACAAATTCAGTATTAACTAATAAGCTTTAATACTTCCTTGATAAAAGGGATGGTTATTTTTCTTTGCTCTTGAATTGAGGCCTTATCTAACACATCAAGCGACTCAATTAAGCTGCCCATGTCACGGCTTAAGCGATTAAGTAAAAACTTTACGACTTCATCTGATAAAAACAAACCACGCTGGTTAGCTCGGTATTGTAGTGCGGAAATTTTTTCTTCATCATCAAGTGGTTTAATTTGCTCAGTAAGCCCCCATGAGAGTCTTGAAACAAGATCGGGCAAACTAATACCTAGCTGCTGTGCACTTTCATCACCCGAGATTAATAAGTAGTTATTTTGTTCTAACACTCGGTTATATAAGTCAAAGATTGCTTGTTGCCAACGCTCATCACCAGCAATTAAATGAATATCATCTAGACAGATCAAATCAATTTGCTCTAAACCATCCAAAACTTCTACTGGTAATTGCTTCAATTCAGCACAAGATAAACACACTGAAGATTTACCTAACTGCGCTGCATAACTGCTACTTGCATGCAGTAAATGTGATTTACCAACACTCGATAAGCCAAACAAATAAAAACTGTGCGGAGTCTTTTGCTTTTGTTCAATATAAGCTTTTAACTGACTAGCTATACCTTGGTTAATGTCACTTTTAAAGCTATCAAAAGTTTCATCATCAGGTAATTGCACCATCAAAGTGAGTTGAGCTACTTGCTTCATCCTTGCTCCCAATAAAAAACGGGAATAGTAGGGACAATCTTTAATAGTGGCTTAACTTCAGGTAATGGCTCAGAAGAGAGAGTGTTATTGCTAAGCTCTACATCTGCAGCTTGATTTACTGTTTCCGTCGGGATTGGCTGACTCGTATCTTCACTCTTGTGAGTATCATCACTATTAAGCAATTCATCATGAGTGTTATTTTCAAGCTCGTCATCTGATTTAGCTGTATTGCTATTATTCTCACCGAGCACGATAACTTTCAAGCCATGATGAGTTAGCTCATCAAATTCTGTTGCTATGCTCTCTAATACATCAAATTGCTGTGCATCAGATAAAGCGTCAAGCTGAGGAGTAATTTGTTGCGTTAATTTATTATTAAGTTTCAGTGAAGCAAGCAATGAAGCTTTTGAGCCAGTTAAGTCGAGTTTAAATCGGCGCACATCACCTTGAGCTTTTGTCAGGGTAACTGCTTTTACGCCTGACAAATCTGATAGAAAATCAAATAATTGGCTATCTTCTTTTAGCGTTGTAACATTCTTCACATCAATCACGAAGTCATGTTCAGTCGAAGCTAATAACGCATAAGACTGGTAAATCAACGCTGTAATATCTGACAAGCCTTGGTAAATTAAATCAGTCTTATTAACTCCCTGATATTGTTGAGTATAAATTGCACCTTGAGTATACACTCGCCAATCAAGGATTTTAGCAGTCTTAACTTCTTCCTGCTCGCACAATAACTCACAAGGAGCATCATCTGCAACACTGAGTGGAGTAGCCTGACTATTGTCGTCACTATGATTTATATTTTCATTCGAATCTGAATCTGAAAATGCATTTGTTTATGGAAGCAAGGTAGAATCAGAAACTCTCA
>Ga0105359_10003638_pt1 | contig 12528 bp, 10 predicted proteins | sample GOMGulsemesocosm_6_FD_83659 | JGI IMG/M metagenome (GOLD analysis project Ga0105359, IMG submission 83659) | Methane-oxidizing microbial communities from mesocosms in the Gulf of Mexico - GOM8C Gulf of Mexico | ecosystem: Environmental > Aquatic > Marine > Cold seeps | place: Gulf of Mexico... | reverse complement strand
TAATCAGAAGAAGTCTCTTCAACTTGGGCACGGATTTGGTTAACACGTGCTTCGATAGCTGTAACTTCGCCAACACCGTCAACAATAGTGGTGTTTTCTTTAGTGATAGAAACGCGCTTAGCCGTACCTAGTTGCTCAAGCGTTACTTCTTCAAGAGACAGACCAATCTCTTCAGAGATAACTACACCACCTGTTAGAGTTGCGATGTCTTCTAGCATTGCCTTGCGACGATCGCCAAAACCAGGTGCTTTAACAGCAGACACTTTAACGATACCGCGCATGTTGTTAACAACCAGAGTTGCCAACGCTTCGCCTTCGATATCTTCAGCGATGATCAATAGTGGGCGAGATGCCTTAGCAACAGCTTCTAATGTAGGAAGCAAGTCGCGGATGTTTGAAACTTTCTTATCTACTAAAAGAATGAAAGGAGCGTCCAGATCAACTGACATGCTCTCTTGATTGTTGATGAAGTATGGAGATAGGTAACCGCGATCGAACTGCATACCTTCAACAACAGTCAGCTCGTTCTCAAGACCTGTTCCCTCTTCAACAGTGATTACACCTTCCTTACCTACTTTAGCCATAGCTTCAGCGATAATTGCACCTACTTGCTCGTCAGAGTTAGCAGAGATAGTGCCCACTTGAGCGATAGCGTTGGCATCAGTACAAGGTACAGATTGACCAGCAATTTCTACAACAACAGCTGCAGCCGCTTTGTCGATACCGCGCTTAAGATCCATTGGGTTCATGCCAGCGGCTACGGCTTTAAGGCCTTCACTGATAATAGCCTGGGCTAAAACAGTTGCAGTTGTTGTTCCGTCACCCGCTACATCGTTAGCTTGTGAGGCAACTTCTTTAACCATCTGCGCGCCCATGTTTTCAAACTTATCTTCAAGCTCGATTTCTTTAGCAACAGATACACCATCTTTTGTTACGGTCGGAGCACCGAAAGACTTGTCCAAGATTACGTTGCGACCTTTAGGCCCCAAAGTTGCTTTTACAGCGTTTGCCAGAATATTTACGCCAGACAACATGCGTACGCGAGCGTCATTTCCAAATATTACTTCTTTAGCCATTGTTCTAATTCCTTAAATTTTGGTTACAAATTACTTGAATGTAAAAAGATGGAACTGCGATTAACTTTCTAGTACACCGAAAATTTCGCTCTCATTCATGATTAGCAATTCTTCGCCATCAACTTTTACTGCATTTGATCCCGAATACTGACCAAATAATACTGTGTCACCAACCTTAACGCTGAATGCTTGAACTTCACCATTGTCTAGAACACGTCCAGAACCTACAGCTACTATCTCACCTTGATTTGGTTTTTCAGCTGCTGAACCTGGAAGAACGATACCGCTTGCAGTTGTTTTTTCTTCTTCACTGCGACGGATGACAACACGGTCGTGAAGTGGACGAATTTTCATTTAATGTTTCTCCTGAGGGTTTATCCCAAAAACCTAATTATTATTTTGAGATGTATTGAAGCCGTAACCCCTTATACAGCAGGGTAATTACTGGTTGATTAACTAGTTGGGGTCTGGGCAAACTGATTTCAATAGCTTAATTTAATTTATTTCAACTATTGACATGATTGTGTGGCACAAGGCGAAAAAATATCTTCATTGAGCTGTTGTTAATGTTCAGAAAAAAGGGGCTAAGTTGATAGCTCATGTATCTGCCGAAACATTGCGATGTTGCTAAAGAAAACCTGAGAGCGGAGTTTGCCACTGATATGAAGACATCCCACATGACTGCAGGAATTAACTGAAAGCTTTTTGGCAGCCTATAAAAGTGCACTAAATTCGATTAGGCATTTTACAGAGACAGTAACCTGAGCACAGCTGACCCTTGTTAAGTCCGTTGCAAAGGGCACTAAGTATTTAACGTCTTGGAGTTGAATGATACTAAACTCAGTGTTTTGGTTTGTCAGCCCCAACGCTATTATCAGCCGCATTATCTATGATGCGGTGCTTAGGGTTTTGCTCTTTGCTAAACTCTCCTTCAAACACCTCCCCTTGCTCCGCTCCTCGCTTGGAATACTCACTGCTGTAATTTGCCTGCATACCTGCACTACCTTGACTGGCATGTCCGGCGAAGCCAGATACACCCGCTGACATCTTATGTTTAAATCTGCTGCTGGCAATTTTTATGAAACCTATCCGGGTGAGGGGGATTAGACAGCAAAAACCAATGATATCTGTGACAAAGCCCGGAGTTATCAATAGCGCCCCGCCCACAGCCAATACTAAGCCCTCAATCATTTCCTGTTGCGGCATTTCACCTTGTTGCATTTTCTGCTGGGCGCGCCCTAGTGTCGCCAACCCTTGATGACGCAACATATTTACCCCAACGAAAGCCGACAACAGTACCAAGCCAATAGTGTACCAGGCGCCAATTAACTGGCCAACGTTGATCAACAAAGTAATTTCAACGATAGGAATCACAATAAAAATAATGAATATAAATGGCATGCGCAAAACCTCAAGCAGTTAAGTAAAGCTTATCTCTACTATTAATTGGGGGGCAATCGATTTTTTTAAAGCTTAGCTGTACCTTTATCATACAAAGTAGCGACTAAATTTTCGATAATCCTACATCTAGTGTCATTTCCCTTTAAAACACTAGATATAGTAAATTGAGTTTGCACCGCTAATTTCCGATTTATAAAATATCCCCCGACTCTGTCAGACCATCATTAAGCCTCTGATTTTCAGGACTTTAGATATTAACTTGAACTTGTATTGCCAACGGGTTTTCTGTAGTTTAACGCTAAAAAAGCACGCTCTTTTTCCTACAAATTGGTAGAAAATTATGTCTGATATACAAACAAACCGCTCATGGCTTGAAACCTTTTCGCTGATGTTGCATCGCAAAGTACTGGTCATGCTGTTTCTTGGTTTTTCCGCTGGCCTGCCGATACTTTTAATTTTCAGTAGCTTGTCACTCTGGCTAAAAGATGCTGAAGTATCGCGTAGCACTATCACTTTCTTCAGTTGGGCAGCCCTGGGTTACTCTTTTAAATTTATCTGGGCGCCGCTGGTAGACAATTTACGTATTCCCGGATTAACGGCCTCCTTGGGCAGAAGACGCAGCTGGATCTTACTCAGCCAGATCGCTATCATTATTTCTATCCTGGCAATGGCCTTTAGTGAGCCCACCAGTTCACTGACGTTTACTGCTATAGCTGCAGTGATGCTGGGCTTCTCATCCGCAACTCAGGACATAGTCATTGACGCCTACCGCATTGAGTCGGCAAAAGGTGACATGCAATCCATGTTATCCAGCGCTTATATCGCCGGATACCGTATAGGCATGATAGTCGCTGGTGCCGGCGCTCTGTATATCGCCGGCTGGATAGGTATCGAGGGCACTTATACCCCACACGCTTGGACCACTGCTTATGTTTGCATGGCAATAGCCATGTTGATTGGTGTCGCAACGACACTGTGCATTAGCGAGCCTACCAGTTATAAAGACAGCCACGCAGTATTTTCCGACAACCGCAATGTATTACATTTCTTAGGCTGTTTCTTTATCTGTGTTGCTGTTTTCATCACGGCTTTCACCTTATTAGGCGATACTTTTAAAGATTTCAAAGCTTGGATGTTCGCAGATATCACCGAAAATAAACGCATCGCTGGCTTTGTTGCCGCCACCGTGAAGCTTTGGTTGTGCATAGGCTTCGCAGCCGTCACTGGTTGGATTTTAGTACAGCTAAAAGCTGTGCCTAAAGAAATGTTAATTGAAGGTTATGTAGATCCGGTCAGAGATTTTTTTGTAAAATACGGAAAAACTGCACTGCTAGTGATATTACTGATAGGCCTCTATCGTGTCTCTGACATTGTTATGGGGGTGATTGCCAACCTGTTCTACTCAGACCTGGGCTTCAGTAAAATTGAAATTGCCGCCTATTCTAAAACCTATGGCTTAATTGCAACCATTGCCGGGGGCTTTTTAGGCGGTGCTATCGCCATCCGTTACGGTGTTTACAAAGCGCTTTTGACAGGGGCTATACTCTCGGCTGCCACTAATATCCTATTCGCCTTTATGGTCGGTTTAGACAAAAGCGGATCAATTTTATTTATGACCATTACCGCTGACAACATCAGCGGTGGTATAGCGACAGCGGCATTTGTCGCCTATCTCTCCAGCTTAACCAGCGTGTCATTTACAGCAATGCAATATGCCATTTTCAGCTCATTTATGACGCTGTTCCCCAAGCTGCTGGCAGGATATTCAGGGGCAATGTCTATCTCTTTAGGTTACGCAGACTTTTTCTACTTAACAGCACTAATGGGCATACCGGCAGTCATTTTGGTAGTTATATTGAGCAAGTTAGTCCCGGTAGAGAAACTCAACTAAATCACAGCGAGACATACCGTTCATCCTGAACATAAAAAAGGTAGGCCTAAGCCTACCTTTTTTAATACTTATAACTTTCGACTTCCGACTTCCGACTTCCGACTTCCAACTGTATCTAATCTCTAAAATTGTTGTACTGCAACGGAAGCTCGATATCGCTGTCTTTCAAAAGTGCCATCACCGCCTGTAGGTCATCGCGCTTTTTACCTGTCACTCGTACTTTCTCGCCTTGAATTTGCACTTGAACTTTGACTTTTGAATCTTTAATCGCCTTGGTGATTTTCTTGGCATTTGGCTGATCTAACCCCTGGCGCAGTAACACTTCCTGACGCGCTTTCACCCCGGAAAGCTCCGGCTCTTTTTCTTCAAAACATTTAGGATCCAGTCCGCGGGCGACAAATTTGGATACCAACATATCGATCATTTGGCGCAATTGAAAATCGACGTCTGCTTCCATCGATACCGAATCTTCATTGCGGGTGAAAGAGGCTTTTACTCCCTTAAAGTCAAAACGGGTGCTGAGCTCACGACTCGCCTGATCGACAGCGTTAGTAACTTCATGTTTATCCAATTCAGAGACAATATCAAAAGATGGCATAATTTTATCCTTGTATAATTTATGCTGAGATTTTACTGAGTTTATGACGGGAAACAAGTTCTAAGACGACACAGCAACCCAGTAAAATAACAAAGTTGATCATTAAACAGCTTAATCCACTGGCATTTCAGGTATATTGCAAGAAAATCACAACCGATTCACGAGTAAAAATGCACACAAACAGTACTGAGCAAGCATGGTATATCTTGGGCACAGGAGCCATCGGCACCTTATGGGCGGCTAAATTCTTACAACACTCTATCCCCTGCCGATTACTGCACCGCAGTACCCCTGAGCAAAGTGGCGATGTTATCAGCCGTAAATTGAACCTTATTGGCTTAGACGACCACCAGCATAGTTACGATTTGGTCTCAGAGTCCATTTTCTGTAACAGTGAAATAAACCGAATACTTGTCTGTACTAAGTCGTACCAGTGCATTGCAGCTATTGAGCCATTAATCCCTCGACTGGGTGATGCAGCAACTATCTTAATACTGCAAAACGGCATGGGCCAACAGCAACAACTGGCACGGATGTTACCCAAGCAGCAAATCCTGCTAGCTTCTACCACTGAAGCCGCGATGATCATATCACCGCTTGAAGTTAAGCATACCGGTCCAGGAATATCTTCTTACGGCTGTCTAGATCACTCAACCCAGATCAGCCCAGACATAAAGGCACAACTAAAGCGCATCAATATGCAACAAGAACAAGATATTGAAGCTGTACTCTGGTCGAAATTGAGCATTAACTGCGTTATAAATCCGCTGACTGCGATCCATAATTGTCGCAACGGTCAGCTGTTACAAAACCCAAAATTACTGAGTTTAACTCAACAGCTGTGCACTGAAGTCGAAGCGGTCACCTCGGCCATGGACAAGCCCATAAAGGCGGCAGGTCTGTTCGACAAAGTTCGCACTGTCGCAACTGCGACCAGCCAAAATTATTCATCGATGCAACAAGACATTCAATACAAGCGCAACACAGAAATTGATTTCATTAACGGTTATTTGCAACAGCACGCCGATAGGCTAAACATTCCCTGCTCACTCAATCGGCAGATTATTAGTCAAATTAAACAATTGGAGCTATCACACTACCCATAACCAGCAACTTTAGAGACTGCAAAGCAACTGAAGCAGTATTCCCAAATTATTAAATCTACAGCTATTAAAATCTATCAATTTCAAATACAGCGATACAAGGCAGAGAGCTAATGAGTGATAAAAAAGAGCGCAACCGTCTGGACAAAATCTATACCCGTGGCGGAGATAAAGGGAAAACTTCACTGGCACTAGGAGGCAGATTAAGTAAAGCTGACGACCATATCAAAGCTCTGGGAGAGGTCGATGAACTCAATTGCCAGTTGGGGGTATTAATAGCAACTTTGCAAGCTGGACACTCATTGCAGCAACCGCTAAAGCAAATACAAAATAGACTGTTCGACATAGGCGCAGAACTGGCAATGAACAGTGAAGACTACCCACCACTAGCGCAGCAGTTTATCGACTCTTTAGAGCAGCAATTAGATCAGCTAAACAGTGAGTTACCATCACTGCGAGAGTTCATTTTACCTGGGGGCAGCATTAGTGCTGCCCACTGTCACTTGGCCAGGGCAGTCTGTAGACGCGCTGAAAGGCAACTAATCCAACTCGAAACTCAACAAAAACAATTCCCTCAGGCGTGCAAATACTTGAATCGACTTTCAGATTATCTATTTGTTGCAGCCAGGCATCTAAACTTACAAGACAATGGTTCTGAAGTATTCTGGCAGCCGAGCAACAAATAGCCAGGATTAGCTGGCGTATAATTTCAGAGGAAATAAAATCCGCTTATCGGCCATTCTCTCATAGGAAATTAAGTTTAATTCATTTATTCTTGTGCCAAACTCGCAACCTTATAAAATTGCTATTTTTTAAAAAGCACTCTATTACTGGTTTTATAAGCAAAGGTTTGGTATATCAATTACAAGTTTTATCATTTATCAGCAGTAAGGAGATACTGTGGAAGAAAGTAACATTTTAATGGCCTTAATTACTCTTGGAGTAGGCGGAGCAATCGGCTATTTTGCCGGTCGTTCGTCACCTTCGCTCGACAACAACTCACAAGAACAGCAAGTAGATGAGTTAAAAAAAGAAATTGTACTGTATAAAGACTCTGTCGCCAGTCATTTTCAGCAGACAGCCACTATGATTAATGAAATGAATGACAGCTATAAAAGCGTGGTTCAACATTTGGCGCAGGGGTCGCAAGATCTGTGTGATCCGGGAACCGCTGAAGATGTAGAAAACACGCTCACTGCCAAATCAGACTCAGCCAGCACTGATGGCCAGCAACCAGAAACCGACAATACAGCAATTGAACCTCCCAGAGACTATGCTCCGAAACAGCCTGATGAAATTGGTGCCCTATCAGAGAACTACGGCTTAACCGCCAACAAAGCTGATACGCAAGAAGAAGAAACTGTCATCCCCCCTTTCGCAGCCACCCCGAAAGTTTAAAAAAACACCCCCAATAACGCTTAGTCATTGGGGATGTTTATTATCCTCTATCAAACAGGATTGTGGATATTGATAAATTGGTGCTCTATCGAAAAATACTCCGCTAGGTGTTCGCCCAGCGCTTGCACGCCATAACTTTCTGTCGCGTGATGCCCGGCGGAAAAATAGTCCAACCCCAGCTCTCTGGCTAAGTGCACTGTCTGCTCGGATATCTCTCCCGAGATAAAAGCATCCACCCCGGTATTTGCCACTTCTTCAATATAACTTTGCGCAGCTCCTGTACACCAGGCTATACGCTTTATTTCTCGCTTGTGCCCCGCTATGTGCAGAGGTTCACGGTTCAAAACCAGCCCCAGATGCTGTGACAACTGCTCTGCTGTCATTGACTGTTCGGTCTCACCCAACAAGACTATCGCCTCACCGATCTCTGCATTCATCCCAGAGCTGATCTTCCAACCCATTTTATTCGCCAGCTGTACATTGTTCCCAAACTTTGGGTGAGCATCTAAAGGCAAGTGGTAAGCCAGCAAATTAAGGTCATTGCCAAGTAGCGTCTGTAGCCGATTTTTTTTAATTGACAGCACTTGTTGCTGTTCTCCTGGCCAAAAATAACCGTGGTGAACTAACAATAAATCCGCATTCGCCTGGACAGCAGCCTCTAAGAGCTGCTGACAGGCAGTGACTCCTGAGACAATTTTTTTAATCTTCTGAGTACCGGCAACTTGCAATCCGTTTGGGCAATAATCTTTGAATTTATCCGGCTCTAAAACCTGGTTACAATAGGCTACTATTTCATTAATCGGTACTGACATTGATTCATCCATTTATTCATCGGTTACACTTACGTATAATCTGCTAAACTACTAAATTTTATACAGCCATCAAATTTTGTTGATGGTCTTAGCAGTTTATAATTTTATTTGCTAATGGGGAAAATGTGAACAAATCCCTTAACTATAGCTTCTGATGTTCAGGTTGTATTATGAAGAAATTTGCGTTCTTAGCTTGGCCGACTTTATCGGGCGTGCTAATTGCTCTGTTAGTATTGCAAATTACACCGCAATATTCTGCCCCCGTCGTCACCAGAGTTTCGTTAACGACTACAAATGCTAGCCCCAAAGTAGTCAGTGCCAATATCGCTGAGGATTTTGTACACTCTTATGCAGATGCGGTGGCAAAAGCAGCCCCGGCAGTGGTGAATATTTATATAAGAATAAACGACAGCGCAGCTTTGGACAATGGACAGCCACTGCCACGACCTTCCAGCGAGTATCACAGCAGCCTTGGATCAGGTGTAATTCTCAATCAGCAAGGTTACATTGTCACTAACAATCATGTCATTGATAAAGCATCCGAAATTATCGTGGCACTACAAGATGGCAGAGAGGCGGTAGCAAAAGTCATAGGTACAGATCCAGGCACAGATCTGGCGATTTTAAAAATCAATTTGCAGCAACTACCTATTATCACTATTGAACCTTCTGAAGGCCTCAGAGTGGGCGATGTAGTGCTGGCCATCGGCAACCCTTTCGATGTAGGTCAGACAGTCACTAAAGGCATCATCAGTGCTAAAAGCCGAAACACAGTCGGCCTAAATCGATACGAAGACTTTTTACAAACCGATGCGGCGATTAATCCAGGGAACTCAGGAGGCGCTTTAATTAACACCGCTGGTCATCTGGTGGGAATCAGCACGGCCATCTTTTCAAAAGCAGGTGGCTCTAACGGCATAGGCTTTGCTATTCCTTCATCTTTAGCCATTAAAGTAATGCGCAATTTAATTGAAAATGGTCGGGTAATCAGAGGCTGGTTAGGGGTAGAGACCCAAGAGCTAACACCTCAGCTGGCCGAATCTTTCGGCTTGAATAACGTCCGCGGGCTGATTTTAGCCGGGGTTTTCCCCGATGGCCCCGCCTCTAAAGCGGGACTACAGGCCGGAGATCTCATTCTCTCTTTCAACGGCATGTCGATTATCAGCGGCTTAGATTCGATGCGCAGCATTGCTGAAGTGAAACCAGGCAGCATTGTCAGAGTGAGTTTTTTACGCAATGGCGAAGCACTCACCACTAAGATAATTGTCGGTGAACGGCCATCGACCTAGCAATAACTGACGCCCTGCAAGATCATTCCAGGATTAAAACCCACCAGCGTTATCAAAGTGAGCACTGTGCGTAATACTGAGCGCTCAGCACTAAATAATAGTCGGTGAACACTTTTTGAACCCGAGTATAACCAGTGCCCGATGGTTATTTCAGGCCCAGCAGACGCAGCCTTTTATACAATGTGTTGCGACTGATACCTAGTGCTTTCGCTGTTTTCGATAGATTGCCATTACAGCGCTGGTAGCATTGAGACGTGTCAGCATCGGCTGCAACATCCTCTGTTATTCGCTGATCTTGTAGTTCTGGCGTAGAGAGTTGGTCCGCTGAATAAAGAACATTGCCTATCTCAGTTTTTTGCTCAGTCAATACAAAGTCTGCAAATGTTTCTACGTTATCAGTAGCACTGAGCTCACCTTGGTCACTGAACTGTGCCTGCGCATTAAATTCAGCAGGAGAGTTTTTTAAGTCATCATAGAAATCATCCGGCAAGTGCCAGTTTTCAATCGGATCCCCATCTGCCATAGCCAGGGCGACTTCTAGTACGCTGATGAACTGGCGAATATTACCAGGCCATGGGTGCGCTAAAAACAGCATCATGATTTGCGGATCTATCTCTAACTGTCCCTCGCTTTCGCTTTTCGCTCTAATAATATTGGCGAAAAGAGCACCTTTATCTTGGCGGTCTTTTAGTGGAGGAATTTCTATGTTCAAACCGCTAACCCGGTAAAATAAATCTTTTCTAAACTCTCCTTTGGCCACTAGCTCTTTAAGATTACAATTGGTTGCAGACACCAATTTTACATCCACTGGATATGACTGTGTAGAGCCCAGTGGAGTCACCTTTCTCTCCTGTAATACTCTCAGTAATCGCGCTTGGACACTGAGCGGCATATCGCCTATTTCATCGAGAAACAAGATGCCTTTATTGGCTTTGCGCACTAATCCTATCGAGCCTTTACTGTCCGCTCCGGTAAATGCACCTTTAACGTAGCCAAACAGCTCCGACTCGACTAAATGTGCCGGTATCGCCGCGCAATTGAGTGCAACTAAAGACGCTTTACTGCGACTGCTATGCTGATGCAATGCTTTAACAAAGACTTCTTTACCGACCCCTGTTTCTCCAAAGATTAAAATAGGAATATCTTTTTCGACGACTTTCTCAGCTTGAGCGATCGCTCTTTTTAGACGGCTGTCGCCAAACTGTAACTGTGCAAATGCAATTTCACCCTCAGTTTTTTGCGGGTAGAGATAGTTTGGAAAAGCCAGTGATTTGTTAGACAAACTGGCATTAGTTGGCCGCTGAATGTTTGCGTACATTTGATATTTCCCCAATACCCGTACTGCAAATGAAGCCTCTTTTATTTGCCCTTCTAAGCCTTTTAAATTGCAATCAAATATTTGCTCAATATTGGTATTGGCCAACTGATGATTTATCAATAACTCGGCACGCCGATTGAAGGCAATAATTTGCCCAGTGGAGTTATACACGATCAGCCCAGACCATTGACTATCTAAGTTGTCAAAGTGAGTATTGAAAGTGACTAAGTGATAATCATCTTGATACTGATCAATGATCAAACGATTCTCAATTGACTGCGACATCAATCGCACCATGCCTAAAGTGTGCGCTTGCGGCATGTAGGTATCGCTGGAGATATCCAGCACTCCCAGCAACTCATTATGGGCATTATAGATAGGTGAAGCCGAGCCTATCATATAGCGGTGACGCTTTAGAAAATGCTCATCCCTTTGAATTTGTACCGCCTCACCCGCAGCCAATGCTGTGCCTATGGCATTAGTACCAGTACTTAGCTCACGCCAATTGGCGCCGGCTGCAAACCATTCACTTTGCTCATTGGATAAAAAACGTCGCTCACCCCAACTGTTTAACACATGTCCGCGGCTGTCGGCTAATAGAATCAGACAGGGGCTATTATTGAGTATATTGTCGTAGTAAGGCAGTACCGCATGATCAGTGGTCTGAATTAAACTACGCTGCTTTTCCAGCAGAATATTAGTATCAGCTAACTGCAGTTTTTGCAGCTCAGGTTTCGCATCGTGTTGCAAACCGAACTCTCTGCAGCGCCCCCAGGACTCCCGAACTAACTTTTGGTGTTGAGCGCCAGTGCTATTCATAATTGTTCTTCTTGTTTTATATCACTTGGGTAGTTCAGTGTTCACTGCCGGTTATGCGCAGGTTTGTTAACAGCAGTGAACCTCACTGCATGTTCACTTTTATGTTCAATATTGTTCAATGTCAACAAAGTGTTTGATTATTTTCTTAATTGAAAATTAAAGACAACATTCGAAAATATATTTTATGTATGTTTTTCAATCAATTACAAAACAATACGATTTTATTATGCGTTTTTGGCACGTTATTCGCTTTATCTAAGTTAATAAAAACAAAGTGTTCAACTTGATTGCACAACTTTCCAGTTGCTCTCAGTTGCCTACAGGGATCAGAAACTATGTCCTTAGTGTTAGAAAAAGTATTTCGCCATGTTGAAGGTATTGATCACCTTCATGACATAAATATTGAATTTAAGCCCGGCTCTTTCAATGTCTTACTCGGGAGAACCCTCGCCGGTAAAACCTCGTTGATGCGCGCTATAGCCGGCTTAGACAAAGTAACTTCCGGCAAGGTGTCTATCGATGGCGAAGATGTCACAGGCTTAAGCGTGCAAAAGCGCAATATTTCGATGGTTTATCAGCAATTCATCAATTATCCGAATTTAACCGTCTACGACAACATAGCCTCACCGCTAAAACTCAGCGGCACACCCGCTGCTGAGATCAAAAAGCGGGTCTATGAAACAGCAAATATGCTGCACATTGAAAGCTTCTTAAAACGTTACCCGCTGGAGCTATCCGGTGGTCAGCAGCAGCGCACGGCGATGGCCAGAGCACTGGTAAAAGATGCGCAGATAATTTTATTTGATGAGCCTCTGGTAAATCT
>Ga0105359_10003633_pt1 | contig 12546 bp, 6 predicted proteins | sample GOMGulsemesocosm_6_FD_83659 | JGI IMG/M metagenome (GOLD analysis project Ga0105359, IMG submission 83659) | Methane-oxidizing microbial communities from mesocosms in the Gulf of Mexico - GOM8C Gulf of Mexico | ecosystem: Environmental > Aquatic > Marine > Cold seeps | place: Gulf of Mexico... | reverse complement strand
TCTTGTTAATTAATGCCTATCCCGACATTCTGAGGAGGTCATAATGATCAATAAAATTATCCTATCACTACTTGTTGTAACACTGATTGGTTGCTCGGATGATCCGAATAGTCAGGCCACTGTTACGAGTGACAATAGCGCTAATGTTTCGACCATCAAATTCTCCGCTCCTACCGACACTACTTTGTTGACTATCACAGGTGAGATCACACAACTCAACAGCAAAAATGAACTGCTTCTGGATCGCAATGCACTGCTGCAACTGCCACAAGTAACCGTCAGCACTACCACTTTGTGGACAGATGGGAAAAGTGAATTCACAGGTCCGCTGGTTCGGGACATCCTCAGCGCAGCAGGCAATTCAGCTAAGCACATCAGCGCTATCGCAGCCAACGAATACGCCGTTGAGATCCCGATAGAAGACGTGCAACAGTATCCTGTAATTCTGGCTCTGGAAAAAGACGGAAAAATTTTATCGATCAGGGAAAAAGGCCCGCTCTGGGTTATCTACCCCTGGGCGGATCATGAGGAATTAAGGCAAGATAAATTTTACTCCAGATCAATTTGGCAGCTAAAAAGAATCAACCTACATGATTAAATTTGGCTCCAAAGTATTATTACTGCTGACTTCCACACTACTTGGGGTCATTATTATAAGCATGCTAAGTTCCTATTTCCTGTTCAGGGAAGTGGCCAACTTACAAGTATCACACGATAAAATAGAGAAGATGCTGTTCCTGCGACAGTACGAGTACGAGCTGTTGCGGACCTCTAAAGCTTTCAGTGAAGCATACCCAAACCCTTTGCATGGCCAGAGCAGAGCAGAATTCGACAACTGGTTCAACGTATTGTGGAGCAGAGCGCAGAGCCTCAATACCGGTATAGTTGGTAAAGATGTGACCTTAACCGGCTTTGACTATAATCAAGTACAAAACGCCTTGGTTGTAATCGACAAAATTGTCTACCCGACAAAAGCGATCAATCAAGATCAAGCTCTGCAAATACGAGAGTTGTTTGAATTGCTCACCCGCGCCTCTCACCTGTATCAGCAGAGGCGAGATTCACTGTATCGAGAAGTTGAACTAAAAAAACAGCAAACCGTATTCAGCTACTATCGCAACTCGTTCTTTCTTAGCTCACTCACTTTACTGTTTGGTTTTATCGTCTCTGTGTTTTTGTACCGCAGTAATAAGAGCTTGTTAGATATGCGCTCAAAGCTCGAACAGCGGGTAGAAATGCGCACAATGGCACTACAGGAAAAAAATCTAGAACTGAAAAACGAAGTGACCGAACGCTATAGTGTTGAAGAGCAGTTGGTGAAAAGTCGCGAGCAAATACAGCAAGCCAAAGAACAGGCAGTGCATAAACTCAATTTTGATCCTCTCACGCAATTGGCCAGTCGGGTATTATTCATTGATCGCTTTAGCCAGTCTTTGATCAGAGCGAGTAGAGATAAAAGTAAAGTTGCACTATTGTTCTTAGACTTAGACCGCTTTAAATATATCAACGACACTTTAGGTCACAGTGTCGGTGACCAACTTTTACTTAAAACTGCCAAGCGCATTACCAAAGCTCTGCGCCAGGGGGACACCGCCGCACGCTTTGGCGGCGATGAGTTTGCCATCGTTCTGCCGGGTATAAAGGGCATCAAACATGTAGAGCATGTAGTCAACAGGATTCACCGCGAACTCAGTGCACCTTATAACTTACAAGGGCAGCAGTCTTTTATCTCTGCCAGTATAGGCATCGCTATCTACCCAGAGGATGGAGATTCCACCGAGGTACTACTGCGCAAAGCAGACAATGCGATGTACAAGGCCAAAGATAAAGGCCGCAATACCTACCAGTTCTTCACCCAACAGATGGAAGTAGAATCAAACAATCGCCGTATCTTAGAAGCCGCTTTGCATGTGGCAGTCAAAAACAAAGAATTTAGCGTACATTATCAACCTATCATGGATATGCGTGATGGCAGCATTAAAGCCGCGGAGGCATTGATCCGCTGGCAAAACAAACAAGGTGAGCATGTATCACCCGCCGAGTTTATCCCCCTCGCCGAAGAACTGGGGCTGATAGTAGAAATCGGTGAGTGGGTATTGCGGACCGCTTGTGAAGAAGCCGTTGCCTGGCAGCAGCAAAATGGCAAGTCGACAATTCTCTCGGTGAACTTGTCCTTTCGCCAGTTTCAAAACAATGACATTCCCAAAATTGTCGCGAAGATTCTGGTTGAAACGGGCCTTAGTGCAAAATATTTATCACTAGAAATCACAGAGGGACTGCTAATGGTTGATGATCAGATGATTATGCAACAGTTACAGCAAATCCGAGATTTGGGTGTGGCACTGGCTATAGATGATTTTGGCACTGGTTATTCATCACTCAGCTATCTGAAAAAATTTCCTATCAATGTATTAAAGATCGATCGATCATTCATTCAAGATATGACCACTGATAATTCTGATGCAGACTTAGTTCGGGGAATTTTGTCGCTGGCAAGAACCTTAAAGCTGACGGTAATTGCAGAGGGGGTAGAAAACCAGCAACAGGCAGATTTTTTGATGGAAAATGACTGCCTGTACACCCAGGGATTCTTTTACAGCAAAGCGTTAGCAAGTAATGATTTTCAAATTTATATGCAGAAAAACTTGCAGCAGCAAAAGCAACAATCACACACCGGCTAGGGGCCCTGCCCTGGCCGAAACCTCGCTGGTAATTAAAGTTCTAAAAAGCTTTTAATTCCGGAAAAAACCAGCTGAGCGGCCATTGCCGCTAAAATCAGACCGGTAATTTTACTGAGAATATTTAATCCGGTGCGGCCTAACACTTTTTCTATTCGCACTGATACGTGCAGTAGTGCCAACAGTGCCATTAGCGCCAATAACATACCGGCGATACCGTAAGCCAGGTCTACCCCATGCAATTCGGCACCTATGACCAAAATGGCACCTATAGTGGCGGGGCCGATAATCGTCGGTATAGCCAGCGGCACAACCGCCACATCGTCTTTTGACTCTGTGTGTCCAGTGGCGTGGTTGCGAACACCGTCGCTGACTAAACTGACAGCAGATAGGAACAACAGCGAGCCCGCGCCAATTTTGAACGAATCTAAAGTAATGCCTAAAATCCCGAACAGCGCGTCGCCAAAAAACATCAATACCAAGCTGATACAGACGGCTGAAAACACCGCCCGGTTGGCTATCTTGGCGCGCCCTTTGACACTCTCGTTTTTAGTCAGTGCCAGGAACATCGAAACAACAAAGAAAGGGGCAAACAGGAAAAAGAACTTAATGCCGGTTGAAAAAATCAGGGTCATGGGGTTTCCATTTAAGGGTTTAAATATACATGAGCATTGTGGCATTTCTTAGCCGACAACGCCAAAAAGACCGCTGAGCAAGCTCAGCAGTCACAGATACGCATTATAAAAATTAAGCGCTTTGCTGTTCTAACTCGGCCTGTGCCTGCAACATTTTAGGGTTGTCAGAGCTGAGCAGCTTTTTCGCTTTTTCGGTGGGGAACTCTACATCGATATCGACCACACGTCCGTCACGACAAACGTTGATGATGGTATCCATGCACGAGGACAACAGCGAGTATTTCTCATCCGGGGCGGCGATAATAGTTTGCAGACCTAAGTCGGTCATAAAGCCTAGCGAGGTCATAGTATTCTCTGAATCCAGCTTGTTAAAAGCCTCGTCAAATACCGATAAACTCATGCCGCCGACAGCGCGCCCCTCAGGCCCCTCTTTGAGACGGTAGGAAGCGGCGAGCGCCGCAGCCATCGCCACGTAGAAAGGCACTTGGTGCTCACCACCGGAGCCGGTCTTAATCCGCTGGGTCAAAGTTGTCTTGCGATTACCCTGCAGATCTTTGATCACCAGTTCAAAGTTATAGAAATTGCGGTAGTCTTGCAGCAGGCTGCTCTCCCCTTCGCTCTTCAATACTTCGTGAATTTTTTCCAGGGCATTCTGATAGGGCTTATCGGCATCATAGCTGATATCAAACAGAGAACCTACGTTGGCCTGATCTATGCGGGTATAAGCCTCAACCAGTTCCAGGATGTCCTTAAGCTCTGGGTTGGGGGTCATTTCGAAACTGTACATTTCCTTGTGGAAAGGACGGTTTTTCAGATGCTGGTTGAGCTCTCGGATTAAATCTTTAATCTGATTAATTTGATCGTTCAAATGCGCCACAAAGTCCGACCTGAAAGCTGACTCAGCTTCTCTACGAGCACTTTCAGCCCTTTCTTTGTACTGCGCCAACTCCGTCTCTACCAGAGATTGCAGCGTTTCACTGACATAGCTCTCCAGCTCTTCATGGGAGGAATCCGGGCTAATTTTATCAAGGCCCTGATGCGACAAGCCGCCACCGTGATATTTAGCTTTGTATTGAGCTACCGCATCGCGCACTGAGTATTTTTTCTTCTCGTGTAGCCCCAGTTCTGACTGCGCTTTTTTGGCCGCTTCAAAAATAATCCGCTCCAGCTCACCAGAGCAACTCTCATCCAGGTAGTCACGCTTTTCCTGTGAGGATTGCGCATCGAACTCAGATTTCTCTTCACATAGACTACGCGCCTGCACGTGTTCCTCTATTTCTTTATCTAATACTTCCAGTGCCGCACTGTCTTTAATCATCGCAGTACGGGTTTTCTGCAACTGATCCATCAACTGTTGATGCTTGAGTTGTGCAGCTTTCTGCTGTTCAGCGAGTGTGGCTATGTTCGTTTGAATCCCGGAGTCATCATGGTTACGTAAATCTTCAATCGCCTGACGATGTCCGGCGATTTCGACAGCTAATTGGTTGCGCTGATTAACCAGATCAAACGTGCTTTCGGTGCTGCCGACCAGACTAGTGGTCAGGTTAATCAAACTGTCGCGTAATTTCTCCAGCGTTTGATGACGCTGCCCTAAGCCGGTGAATTCTGCCACCATCACATCAACTTGCTTGCCTTGTACCGCCAGCTGATCACCGCGGCGTCGCACTCCCATTATCGGTGTCTGCTCGTGGATAGAGGTGGTCGAACCCTCAGTTTGCAACATGCAATCGTAAGTCAGTGCGCGCTCCTGGCGCAGTAATTCCGCTTCAGTCTCCACCGCGATGACACCACCAAGTGCCCTGTTCATGTAAGCTTGTGCGTGTTCGTTATCGGTATCGATATAGTTAGCCAGCGAGTTCGGCTTAATTCGATTTAGCCAATCCCGTGAACGGGTAGTATTGATGATGCGACAGCCTTTTAAATGCCTGCCCTTACGTCGATACAAGGTGATGGCCTCTTTCACCTGATCCGGGTCAACAATCAATGCCTCACGCCTGGCACCTAAAAAGGACTCAATTGCTATGCGCCATTTATCATCGTTGATATCAACCATTTCACAGACCGGGGTGGACTCAATACCGTAGTCGGCCAGCAGAGACATCAGCTCGCGGGTGTTGTGTCGCACTGGCGCCTTACCTTGCTTTAGTTGCTCTACCTGACCTTTCTGGTTTTGGATTTTACTGCGCAATTCATTGATGCGAATGACCGATTCTTCGAACTTACGGCCTATGTCACGCCTGACAGTATCAACCTGAGTTTTTAATGCTGCCAGGGTGCTGTCCACTTCAACCGGCTCTTGCGGCCAAGTGTTAGCTAACATGTCCTCACCACTGCGCCATAAGCTGACACATTTTTTGACCAGCGGAGCAAACTTTTCGGGCAACAAATCTGCATGTTCATCGAAAGCCACGGTGGTTCGAAGTAAGTTATAACTGTTTTGAATTTGGTCTTTAACTATCCCCTCCTCGTGTAGCTGAGCCGTGATAGTAGTCTCTAGCGCCTTAATCTGATGCGAAGCGTTACTGTTGTTTAACTGTGCTCTGGCGTTCGCCAAGTCTTGCATTAAGGTATTTAGCTCGCCGGAGTGCGCCTCTAGCTGTCCCTGCAACTGCACTTCGCGCTGCTGATTGTCTTCGAGGCGCTCTGCTGAACCCTCTTTTTTCAGGTCGGCATTTTCAAAGCGGGTCTCGTGTACGACCCATTCATATTCGACGGCATTTTTAACATTGCGCTTGATCCCCGAGCACAACTCCTGAACTTTTTCCAGTTCAACGACTCGATTGGATACCTCGGCGGTCTTCTGCTCCATTGCCCGGTATTCTTCCAGGGACTTTCGAAAGGCACCCACATGCACAACTTTCTCTTCTAGAACAAACTCGCGCACAAAGCGGGTTGGGCTATCAATAGGTACAAAGCGCAACGCGTTCTTGAAATTTTTAATAAACTTTTCGTCGTCATTAGGTCTGCCACTGTCCTGAGACAGCTGTGCTACCAACTCTTTGATAAAGCGACTGGCACGTTTTTCCAATACCATTTCTGGGCACTGCTTGAGCAGCGAGTTCTTAACCAGATCCCAGTCTTTGGGCAATCGACCCACACCGTCTCTGTCGGTAAAGTCATCTAACTGTACCGAGAAATCAGGCAAGATAAATCGACCAAGCACTTCTTCATCCGGCGAGGCCGTATTGGCGCTGATAGCTACCCCTACACAAGTTTCTTTGGCGGTTTCCGTATCAAAAAAACTCAGCGCTATGTAGGAAATAGAATCTTCACGGGCGGTGGCTTTTTTGCCGCCATCGTCCATAAAACCAAGGCAGTATGTGCGCAGTGATCTCTCACTTTTTTGCCCAGCAGAGGCGTTAAAACTCATGTGGCGTTTGTTGCCACCGAGTAGCACCGTTTGAATCGCATCTAACAGCGAAGATTTACCTGATCCATTGGGACCGACAATAGCGACGTTGCCCTTGATAGGAATTTCTACGGCTCCTAATACATACCAGTTAACTAAGACGATTCGATTAAGCTGTTTCATCGTTACTCTCCATCTTAGTGGTCGGCTGCACGTCTGTTAGCGGTTCAATATCTGACACTTCTGATTCCTCTTGCTCTAATAGAGCCTCCTCTTCATCACTGAGCGCGTCCCGGCCATTTTCTGAATCACACAGCAACTCTATCTGTTTGATATGATCTTCAACAACGACTTGTCTGATGGTAGGCAAGATACTAAAGAATATGTTTTTTGGATTGCTTTCATCCGCTTTGCCACGCTCGATCAGGCCGTGCTTGGAAAACAGTGACAAAAGCTCTTTAGAGCGGGTCTCATTGGGAATATCTTTACCGGTCAGAGTGATATACAAACTCAACAACTCATCTGAGCTGGTAAAGGCTCTGCCGCTCTCGATCTCGAAACTCTCCAATTTTTGCTCGTACATTTGACGCATGCACAGCAATATCAGCGATTCATCCAGTTTCAGTTTTAAATTGCGTTCGTGCCCCTGGGGTAATATGCCCAGGTAAGCCTCATCGGGTTGGTGAATGAAAGACCAGCCAATAGCGGCAAAGATGTTCTTGAAATATTCAACATGAGATGAAATCAAAAAATAACTGTGCCGGTGTGAACTGCGATCAGCATGGATGAACTGATTGGTCATCAGCAAATTGGCCGCGTGCACAAAATCTTCTTCCTGGTATTTATCACTGCGACTGATAATTTTCTGTAAATCGCTAAGCATTAGCTGACCCTTTGTTTGGTAGAGTTAATGGTAAAGTCCCGACAGGTAACCATGTCGTCTACCTCAATATATTTTTCTTTAAATTCAATGTTATATTGCTCATTAGTGGCCTTACCTTTTTTACCTAAGGAGGCCAAGTGGCGAATATAACTAAAACAGATGTAGTCTTCGATACTGTCAATTTCAAATTGATCAGCCTGTAGCGTATCGCTAGTGGCAAAGTGTCGGGCCAGATAATCTTCGATACGATCGACCCGCACTTCGCGGCGAGCTTTGTAGGCTTTAAATAGCTCCCGTAACTCTATGACTTTAGGGTCGATAACCTGCTGATGTATCACCCTGGGTGCCACTTGGATACGCCGACGCATTGGCGAGCGTATACTGCTAGGAGAAAGAAAACCTGAGTTTTCCAATTGTGTTATAGGGTGTTTGCGCAATAAGCTACTGTCCTTAGAAACCGCTGTAATTAGACGTGATAACCGCGACGCCATACCAGGGGTGGTTTTATCCATATAGCGGATAGTGTCGGCAACCCGTTTTTCCAGCTTGTACCTGAAGTCGTCAATACTGTCTAAGCGCTTATCAACCGACTCAAATATACGAATGATACGGTTGATATGGGTGTGTACCATCGCTTCAGCATCCAGGTATTCATTTTCAAACTGCAGCTGGTAGTGGTGAATTAACTTTTCTAGTTTGATCGAATCAAACTGCAAGTCTCGCAACATCGACAAGATCTGACGGCGAAAGCGAAACGGATTGTTTTTAGTTTTTAAAGTCTTGTAATCGGATACCAAAATCTGCTCGACAAACGTATCAAAGAACTGGCGTACAATATCCTGTGGGCTCTGCGATTGAGTCAGACTAATTTTAAGCTCGCGCAGTCCCAACAGCATATCGGTTAAATGGGCGCTGAATTCTGCGGCCGCTTGAGAAGCCTCCTGCAGCGTAATACCACGCCCCTCAGGATCATTAATCGCCGCCTCCAGTGAGCTGAGCACGTTGAGCACCGCCCCTCCGTAAGAGCGCTTGTCCATTTTCGCGATTGACACTAAAGAGCGCAGCAAATAGCTGTTAGCAGGCGCCATCAATACATAGCTTTTGTATATCTGCTGCTCTTCTTCCAGCCAACCGGTTGCCACTAAACGCCGATAGATTCTACTGGCGTATTCAGCAGTCGACCTTGGAGGTAGGTAATCCTCTTCAGTATCTTCCTCTTCACGCTCCCAGATTCTCAGACCAATACGCACCACGGTATCTTCAATAGTCGAGCGCACTAAATCTTTGGCAATAAAAGGCTCGATCAGATCTTCATCAAAAAAAAGATCGGCCAGTTCTATTAACACTGTTTGATATATGTGCCTGTTTTTGCCCGACAGCGGGACAAACAGGTCTTCGGGTAGCTTATTAAAAAGCATCAATCACCTAGCGAGTAAATTAGCGACTTTTATTATGTTAGCTATCGCCAACTTAACCCATATGACAGTTTTACTGCCACAGATTTGAGCCATCTATTAAATTAACCTCGAATTTTAGCTTAGTCTGCCGCGACAAAAAAGCCTTAAGCGACCCATAGTTAAATATATTTATTAAATTGGCAAAGACATTGCTTCGCACTGGTGAGGAACGTTTAATCTCTATACAACTCGACTCGCCACGAAGTGTCGAGACTTAAGACCCCCACCGAATATCGCAGACAAAAAAAAGCCCCACTAAACAGCGAGGCCTTTTTATCGGACTTGTCAGTAATTAGTCAATTAATAAATTATTGCCACCGAGCAAGTCGTCTATTATTTTCTGATCACTCACGCCACCGCTGGCCAAGTCTACTCCTTTGAGCAAGATGGTCTGATCAACCTGACCACCATTGGCAAAGTCCCCGTCTTTGTTAATGTGTACTAAAGTATCCCCGTTTAGAGATTCAAAGTTCAGATAGTTGTCTAAGTTTGTTTTAGTTTCACCAACTAACAAGTCAGACAGATCAAGCTTGTCTCCCTCAGCTGTTTTGAAGTCCATGATAGTGTCAGTTTCAACAATCGCCGTATTCATGTTATCGACATTGAAAGCAAAAGTATCCGCACCGCCATTACCGGTCATGAAGTCTTCACCTAAACCACCGACAATCAGATCCGCCTCGCCCGTACCCGTAAATACATGCCCAGGAGAGACCACTGAGTTCACTAAACCTGCAGACAATTGTGCCAGTGATGAAGGCATAATTGCCGCTAGTTCAGCCCCTTCTTCACCGTCATAGGCGATTGGGTTCAGATACTTAGCCGCCACATTATCACCGATAGCAACCGCGTGTGACTTTATGTCATTTGCAGTTACAAAAGCCTGCCATGCAGTTTGCTCAGCACCATCGATGCCATCGCCGAGGTCCTCATTGGTCTTATCACCAGCGTTACCACTACCCGGATTAGTATCGGACAGAGTTGGTACACCGTCTGATAGGAAGTAAGAAACATTTTTAGCACCGATCAACTTGCCGCCGCTATTAAAAGCTTCTTCCATACCATCTAACGCGTAATCGTAGTTAGTGCCGCCATCTGGATTCGAAATTGAATTAAGCTTGCCCAGTGCCTCACTAATAGTCATCCACGTAGAGCTTAACAATGTCTTGGAATCACTAAAGGTTGCTAGCTGCACCTTCACATCGCCCAACTCGTTGTACTTGTTAAGCATATCCTTAAGTGCCGACTTAGCCGCCTCAAGGCGAGTGGTACCATTAAATCCATCCTTCATTGAGCCAGAAACGTCCAACATGATTAACACGTTAGTGCCAATTGACTTACCCACTACAGGTTCAAGCGGCCCCTGTATGCTCATGGTGGCCGTCGCAGACGCACCATCACCATCGGCATCTACCAAGGTATAAGTGATCGTTTCACTTAACCCTGTTGCCGGTGTCTCAGTGCTCTGGTAACTGAAGTCACCGCTTTGCATATTAATAGACAACTTAGCATCTGCCGCTGTTACCACTGAGAGCGTTGATCCGTTTACAGTCGGCAGGTTAGCAGAGCCTGAGTCATTGCTGATGCTGTTGCCATCGAAAGTGAATGTCACTTGTGTTGCAGTGGCATCTCCAGGAATCTTAATACTCAAGGTGACCTCGGTAATACCCTCACCGCCATCGGCACCGTAACCTGCATTAGCACCACTTAGAATGTTACCGGTAACCGGTGGAATGACGATACTATCGGCTAGCACTGCATCTAATTGCGACAAATCAGTCACTATAGTGGCGTTCGCTTCAGTGTTTTGCACCCCGTCATAAGCGATAGGATTTAAATGCCCGGCGTTAACTCCGGTCCCCATTCCCAGTGCCATTGACTTGATATCATTAGCCTTTAGGAAGCTTTCCCAAAGCCTTTCTTCAGCACTTTGGATGCCGTCATCACTACTGCTGCCATCATTCTCATTTTTCAGCTTCTGCTTATTGCCATCAGAAGCGGTAGGTGAACCATCTGAGAAGAAGTACGACAAGTTCTGCGCGCCGCTGATGCTTCCCGCATCATCGAAGGCATCCTGGGCTACATTTAACGCGGCATCGTAATTGGTGTAGCCACCTGCAGAGAGTGAGTTTAAGTAGCTAATCGCCTCATCGGCTGCAACCCAGACACTGCCCTGCTTTTGTGAGACGTCACTGAAAGTTACGATGCGTACTTTGACATCACCTAAATCATCGTAGCTGCTGATCATCTTGGCAACGGCTTGCTTAGCAAGGTCCAAACGCGATTCTTTGTTTGTTTTGCCATCGCCATTGGCGTTGAGATCCATACTGCCTGATAGATCCAGCACCACCATCAAGTTAGTATCTACCTGAGGCAGATTGATTACTTGCTCAGCGTTTTCGACAAACGGCATGTCATCTTCAACTTTAACAGTGAAGTTACCCACTGTTGCCGATGTGTTAGTGCCATCGCTCACTGTGTAGCTAAAGTTGAGATCTAGTACATCTTCAACGCTGTTAGCAGGATGCTGTAGCGGTGCCTTTAGAGTCACTTCGTACTCTGCACTGTGAGTGCCATTATTACTGATAACATCCTTGACCGAAACTTTCGCTACCTCACCAGCACTTGTGCTACCCGTCAGCGTCTTACTCGCTGAATCCCAGCTCCAGACGACACTCTCGCCACCGGAGATTATGCCAGTAGGACCTGCTAGTTCAAATACAAACGGCTGTCCGTTATCGGCATTGGTATCTGCATCTTTAAAGCTCAATGTACCTTTAGCAGTGGCACTATCGGTCGTATCCGCAGTACCTGTAGTATCTTTAATTCCACCACTTAAGCCCTCTTCAGAGACAGACACGTCCGTGCCACTTAGCTGGCTTGGCGGTGTACTAATGTCTTTAATCGTCGCCTGAGCTGATGGTGTTTGACCCTTGACTCCAGATGTGTGATCAACTTTCTCAAACTGACCATCATCATTAACACTATCGATAGTCGCAGTGTAAGTTTCGTCATCGACATCTTGATCAACATTAGTCTGTACATCGACAACCACTGAGCTATTGCCCGCCGTGATCAGCACATTTTGCGTGACATTTGCGTAGTCACCAGCTTCAGCGGAGTCGTTTGCAAAACTCACTGTTACTTGCGTGTCTTTTGTTACCGTGACAGGCTGGCCATTTTTATCCAACAACTGCACAGTAAACTGCGATGTTTGTCCTTCATCGACTGCACCGTTAGAGCTGATCACAGCGTAAACAGTGTCTTCAGAACCTGTAGTTGGCTCATCATTGATGGTTGTTTCTACAGCAACGGTTGAGTTAGTCACTACTTCATAAGCATTTACGATATCGCCGGCAATAGTATCGTCACCGCCTAAGCTCACTTTGTATTTCTCACCGTCATCGGCTAGGTAATCATCTTTAGTTTGTACGCTAAATACCTGACCAATCGTCACAACTTGTGAGTTGTTGGCATAATCTGCCGCGCCATCAGTGCTGATGTCGGCAAAGTTAACAGTCACAGTGCCGGCTGCAGGGTTGGCAAT
>Ga0105359_10003631_pt1 | contig 12551 bp, 8 predicted proteins | sample GOMGulsemesocosm_6_FD_83659 | JGI IMG/M metagenome (GOLD analysis project Ga0105359, IMG submission 83659) | Methane-oxidizing microbial communities from mesocosms in the Gulf of Mexico - GOM8C Gulf of Mexico | ecosystem: Environmental > Aquatic > Marine > Cold seeps | place: Gulf of Mexico... | reverse complement strand
GAAGTTATTACGCATCACTATATGCAAAATATTGACCTTAGAGATGCTAAAACGGTATTGTCAAATAGTGGTAGTGCCATTATGGGGTCTGCAGTAGCTTCAGGAGCTAATAGAGCTAATGAAGCAATATTTAAGGCGCTAGACTCTCCGTTATTAAATGATAATAAAATTACTGGTGCTAAAAATGTATTGTTATTAATTATTTCTGGTACAGAAGAAATTACTATTGATGAAATAGGTGAGATTAATGAACATATTCAGACTGAAGCTGGAAATGGAGCTAACATCATTATGGGGGTTGGTGAAGATGAAGCTTTAGGAGGTGATGTTTCTGTGACGATTATTGCCACTGGATTTGAGGCTGATCAGCAAGATGATATTGTAAATACTGAGGCTAAAAAAATTATTCACGCTTTAGAAGAAAACCAGACTGCTACTCAGGTGTTATCTACTAAAAATGTGATTTCTGATATTGAATTGCCTAAGGCAATTGTGCCGCCTGTAAAAAAGGAAGAGCCTGTTATTAGACATACTTTATTTGATAATGAGGTTATCGAAGAGGTTAAGCCGGCTGAGGTGTTGAATGATTTAATTTCAACATCGGAATTAATTAAGAATATTGATGTAGTTTATGACGAGGTACTTGCTCCGTCTGTTTTACCTGCAGACGATTTTGTGATTACTGATGTTAATGAAGTGGAAGTTGTTGCCCCGGAAGTAGTCCCAGTTGAAGAAGATGCATTGTTTTCTTTTGATGCGCCAATGGCTACCTCGGAAGAGTTATTTGAGCCTGCTCACCCAACAGAAGATAAAGTAGTTTTTCAATTATCAGAGGAAATTAATGATATTGAAGTTACGGATCATATAGAGGTGGTTCCAGTAAAGGAGCAAAACGAAAGCGGTGTAATTCGTTATAGTTTAGAGTATCCTGAAGAGGAAGAAACAACTCCGATTCAAGCAGAAAAAGTAGAAGAAAAGATTGTAACAGAAAATAATGCTGATATAGATCCTTTTAATACTTCAATCGAAGAAAGTCTACGATTAAGGGCTGATGCACGTAGAAAAAAGTTAAAAGAGTTTAATTATAAGTTTCGTCATAATGCTAATGCAAACAATGTTGATGAAATAGAAAAAGAACCTGCGTACAAACGTATGGGGATTGATTTAAATGAGAAAACAGATGCGGATGGAGCAATATCTCGTACCACTATCGGAACGGATAGTAATGATGATATTCAGTTACGTTCAAACAACTCTTTTTTACATGATAATGTAGATTAAGTTTGAGGTGATTTAGTGAAAATTAATGCATAGAAACCGAACCAGCCATTGACTGGTTCGGTTTTATTTTTTTATATTTACATGCATTTAAAAAACCTAGACAAATGAGTTTACAAGCAGAAATCATGGTGAAGTTGAAAGAGGCTATGAAATCAAAAGATCAAGTTGCCTTAACATCATTAAGAGCTGTAAAAGCAGAATTATTATTAGCGCAAACTGCATCTGGTTCTAAAGAAGAATTATCAGAAGCTGATGAAATAAAATTGATTCAAAAATTAATAAAACAACGTAAGGATAGTGCAGCTATTTTTACCGAGCAAAATAGATTGGATTTAGCTGAGCCTGAACTAGCACAAGCTGCGGTGATTGAGCAATTTTTGCCAGAACAATTGACGGAAGGCGAAGTAGAGAAAATTGTATTGCAAGCTATTGAAGAGCTTGGAGCAGCTGGAATGAAAGATATGGGTAAAGTAATGGCTGCAGTAAATAAAGAAGTTGCAGGTCAAGCTGATGGAAAAACTATTTCTGTATTGGTAAAGAAAAATTTAGTATAATATTTTTTTGTCACAAAGAGCTTGTCTAAGTGTGATGAATTGGCTGCGTAGTTCAACTGGATAGAATATCAGATTTCGGCTCTGAGGGTTGGGGGTTCGAATCCCTTCGCGGTCACTAGTAAAAAACATAATCCTTTGTAGGCAAAGGGTTATGTTTTTTTTGTATAATACTTAGTCAGCAATTATAAAAAAAATAGTTCGAACTATTAATTTTCCCCAAACTTAAGCATACATTTTATATGTTGTTGTAAATATTTTTTTTAGAAATTTAGTGAGCGATTTTGTTTTTTGATTCTTAAATCCAAAATTTTTCCAACTCCAATTAATAAAAGTGCAACCACAATAATTCCAATTTTACTGGTTATTGATATTCCATTAGCAGCAAATGCAAATCCAATTGCAAAAGGAATTGCAAAGCTTATCCCGATATTCGTGTAACAATTTTTTGGCACAAATCGTAATTTGGTTTTCAGGTGTTTCTTGAATTTACTTAATTTTTGCTCGAATAAGTCGTTACTATATGATGGGATTTTATCCAATTCTAAATATTGGATGTAACTTTCAATAGCGTTTAGCTGTTCTTGAGTTAATTCTCTCTCTTTTAAATTTGATAAAACAGCTATAAATTTTTTGAATGTGCGTATTTCAGATTTGTCATTAGTTTTGGAAAGTAGCTTTTTTAGAAAAATAATAGAGCTTTTTAAATCATTAGTTTCATCCACTGAGTTTGATTTAACTAATTCGTTCATTGGAACATCTAATGCAACAGAAATTCTTTTAATGGTCTCTCCCGTTGGTGACGATTCTTCATTTTCAATTCTTTGGATAGTTCTTAAACTTACTCGGGATTCCTCTGCTAAAAATTCTTGGGACATTCCTCTAAGTGCTCTTAATTCTTTTAATCTTTTTGCTAAGCTTTTTTTGTTCATTTTAATTGTATTTATTGTTCTTAGCAAAAATAGAAGTAACTACCCCTGATTAATCACGTCATGTTGACGTCATCTCCCCGTCATTATTATTTACAACGTTTAGCTATGTAATAGTCCGGGGCAGAAAACCGAAAATTTTCATGTCGGCACAAGCCATAAGCTTTTGTATTTTGTTTTTTTATAAAAGCCATATTAAAAGATTTGATGATAATGTAAAGATACACAAGCCATTCATGTTAAACACCAAATCCGTATTATTTAGAGATGTTGTTGTATAATGTTTTTCTTATACTAATACCCGAAAAATAAGTCATTAGCAATGTTGTAATAATCTAATTTATCAAAATATGCTAATGTAATAAACATACTGTCTATAAGCCCGTGAAGTATTATTGTAATCCACAGATTATAATTTGATTTTAGATATATTATAGCGAAAATAAGTCCAAATATGAATGTCATAATCAAACCACTTGGACCTTGGTATAAGTGAGGTAAACTAAAAAGTATTGAAGTCAGAATTACAATTAAGAGAGACTTAAATTTAAATTCAGGAATAATCATTTTGAATTGCCTGAATAAAAAACCTCTAAATAGTATTTCTTCACCAAATCCTGCACTAATTAAAATAAATATAAAATATTTAGAATATTTAGGGAAATTACCAGCAATCGATTGAAATGTAGAGTAATCAGGTGTTTCTCCTATCAGCTTGTTTATTATTGGTTGAACAACGAAATCTAAAACAGGTTCTATTATAGCGAACAATATTAATGCTATGCCAATCGTTTTTAAAAAGGAAATACTTGGCTGTAGACCAATTTTTGATAATGATTTGTCATTCCAATATGAAATAAGGATTATTGCAATGATTATTATAATGAACGTGTATGGAAAAGTAGTCCAAGGGTTAAAAATGAATCCATAAATAAGAACCAATAGGGTAAAGGCATATATTTTTGATTTATGAGTTGCGTATTTGAGTAAATTCATTGTTGGTTTTTGATTATTTCAAAATTGTAAAGCGTTTATATAAAGTGTCGTGTAATGTAGTCGACCGAGCAGGTTTTCGACAGGGAATACACGAGTAAATGTACACTTACTTTTAGTATTTACCTAAAACTTAAGAATGTGTTTTATATGTAGCTGTAGTACTTTTTTATTCGATTAAGAGCTTCTTTATTGTCTTTTTATTTTGACTCTGAATTGTCAAAAAGTATAATTGTGGGGTTAAATTAAATTCCAAATTATTATTGCCTTCAACAAGTTTAATGTTCTTGTAAACAATTTGTCCTAAAGCATTGTGTATAGTTAGCCTTCCTGAGTATTGAATAGTTATAGAAAACTGATTTGATGCAGGATTTGGAAATATTTTAATTATTTCATCCACCTCAGATTCAATTACTGATAAAGGAGTAGTGTTTAATTGAAAAGATAAGTCAGCTGACCATATTGCATCAAAAAGGCCATCATTATTGATGTCTTCTGAATGTAATACTGATATACCAAGTGGAGCTCCTAGATGAATTGTATTAGACGGGCTGAAATTTCCAAACCCATCATTTGAATATAAAACAAAATTAAAATCTTTTGGGATGATAATATCTAAATCGCCGTCATTATCAAAATCTTTAATTGAAGCACCATACCTGGTATTTGGGTTACCATCAATCATTTGAAGGTTTGAAAAATTTCCATTACCGTCATTTTCCATCCAACGTATCCCAGTATTGCTGTCAGCTTCACTAAATAAGTCAAAATCACCATCATTATCTAAATCCACTAAGGTTACAAAAAGGTTCAAGGTACTAGGGATTAAACTTGTTCTTGTTGCATCGTAGCTTATTGTTCCATTGGTGTTTTTGTAAATTGAAATAATTGATCCCCCTGTTATTATATCCTTGAATCCATCGCCATCAATATCATTAATTGTCAGGTCAAAAAAGTCTTCAATGGGACCTGGGATTGTTTGTGGTGTAAAGTTTGACAAACCATCATTGTAATAGATTTTAAGTGTAGTTCCACCAATAGCTACAATATCTAAATCTGAATCGTTATCAATATCGGTAACTTGAATATCACTATCAAAAAAAGTAAAATTGTCTATTGTATTAGCTGTAAAAGTGGTAGCGTTGTTTGTGTATACAATTACTGAATTTGTGGCATCTCCAATACTGACAATGTCTACCCAACCATCATTGTTGAAATCTCCTGTAGCAATTTTAGTAAATTGGTTGTTTCCAGGTTCGATAATTGTTTCAGGTCCAAATGTTAAACCTCCTTGGTTTATATAATAGGAAATAATACTTGCACTAAATTTTCGAGTTATAATAATATCTTTGAAGTTGTCATTATTGATATCTGCGGTAATTATACTTGTAATTTGGGTAGTATTTGTGTCAATCAAATTTGGGCTTGAAAATTGACCAAAAATATTTGTTACAAATATAAACTGTAATAGTGTAAATAGGAGTACTTCTTTTCTCATGTTTTTTTTCTGATTAGCGTCAGGTTTTTAGTTCATTAGCCCTTTAAAATCACACGTTATTTATAGGAACCCATCTCTATTTTGTGCTATACACGTTGTTTTTCATTCCATCATCACTTTGGGTAGTTATTTAAAAAGGGATTATAACTATAATTTGAAATGAATTTTTAAACGTAATCTTTTATATTAGATGTGAAAATGTTTGAAAGGTTGCGTCAAATGTTGCACAATGTATTGGTGTATGACCTGTGCTGATTTTCAGTAGGGAATTCAAGAGTAAATGCACACTTTCTTTTTGGTTTTATACCGAAAACTTAAGCATGCATTTTATATGTAGCTAATCGCTGTTTTATTTTTTTTAAGAATCAAAAAACTTCATTAAAAATTTAAATAATATTATTATTTAATAAATCTGATCATCAACTGATTTGGTTATAGAAGACTCTATTTCTCCAGTATGTTTTGTTGTTTTAGTTTCAATCAACATAATTAGACAATCTTCATTTGAAGAAACTCTATGGTTTACTCCTCTAGGTACAACAAATAAATCTCCTTTTTTCATAATCAAGTCTGGTTGATTCTCCATTTCCATTAAAAGATTTCCTTCTACAATGTAAAATAATTCATCTTCATTTTTATGATTATGCCAGGGAACTTCTTGTCCTTTGATTTTAGCAATTTTAATATATTGATCGTTAACTTCTCCAACAATTCGTGGAGAAAAATGATTAGCTACTTTTTTAAATTCGTTTTTTAAATTCATATCCTTGATTTATGGTATCGAAAGATACTAGTTTTCTAAAATTTACGGATTGAGTTGTAGGTTTTTCTGTTACATATAATTACATTTTCTAAAACTTCTTTAGGTTATTGGATACGTTTCGATCAATAAGTTTGTTTAGAGGATCAATACCTGCTTTGGTTGGTTTTTGAGCCACTATAATTTCCAATGCTGTAATCGGATCTGTAATTTTATGTTTTTCGAGGTAAATCAATTGTTCTTTCCCCTTGCCGTTTTTTACATATATACCAACGTCAATCCAATCATTAATATCAATTGGTTTTTCAGCTCCCAAGCTATCAACTCGATATTTTATTACGTCCAAAGTTAGGTTTACTTTGTATTTACCCTTCGCAAGCCTCTCAAATTTCCCTTCGGAGGTTTTGTTATCAAAATAAGTAACGGTTTCAAACAAATCGTGAATTAAATATTGTAATTCATCTGGTGTGACATCTCTAAAATAGCTTAATAAATCTTCAGTTGTTGCATATCTATCAGTAGTCATTTTTAGTTTCCCGTTTGTTGTATTCCAATCCTTAATAAATCGCTTTAAGGCTAAATTAACATTGCTTTCTCCAATTTGATGTTGTAGTGTATACATGTTAATAACCCCCTTCGAATAGTAGATATAATCTTGATTTTCTACCAATGCCAAAGAAGGCTCTTGGTCATGTTGTCTGCGTTTTCCTTCTTTATATTTATCGACCTGCAACTCTAAAAATTGCTGCACTTTTTCTTCAGAATACTGTTGTTTCAATACCATAATAGCAGCGTATTGCGATAGGGTTTCTAAAATAAGGTGCCGTCCCTGAACGTTTGCTGCTTCTACCTGCATTCCAAACCATTGATGTGCTAATTCATGTGCCGTTACATAAAAAGCCATGTCTACATCCTCTTCGTCATCAATATCCAACACAAAACCAATAGCTTCTGAAAAGGGCACAGTACCTGGATAGGATTGTGCAAATTCTGCATAGCGAGGAAATTCCATAATCCGCATCTGTTGGTATTGATAAGGACTGAAATTTGTACTGAAATACTCAAAAGAGGATTTCATGGCTGTCATCATTCGGTCAACATTATAATCGTGTCCTTTGCTATAATAGACTTCAAGATCAACCGGCTTTGCCAAAGAATCCATGGTTGATGTCCAGGTATCTTTCTTCATTTCATATTGTGCTGAAACTATGGAATAAAAATCAATCATTTGGTTCTCCATTTTGTAATGAAAATAGTTTCGATTGTTCTGTGTCCACTTCTTTAAAAGCGTTCCCGGAGCGATAGCCGTTTGATCATCTGACGTCCCAATTACAATTTCAAAATTAATTCCATCAGAATCACTTCCAGATCTGGCATTCAACAACTCTTTTGAATCTTCCCTTCTAGGCTTATCTACTCTTTCAGGTAAATTGTAATCTGCTCTTTCATCCGCATTATTAAGTTCATATTTTTTACTATAGCCTAAGGACGGAAAATTCTTATTATTAAAAAAAGTACCGTTATTTACAATAGTAGAACTTCCATTGCCAGATTCGAATCCGTTGGTTGTATAGGTTTGTTCAAAATTCATTTTTACAGAATCTCCTGGATGTAATACTTGGTTTAATCTAAAGATACTATAGTCGTAGGTTTTATACCTCTTATCCTCTATGGCTCCCCCTTCAAAGTTCACAGAAATTAGTGCTACATCCGATTCTATTATTTTTTGAATATGCACTTCTGAAATTAACGAATCACTCGTGTTTTTTAGTATATAATACCCTTCAACCGTATAATCTCTGGACTTAGGATACAGCTCAACCTTTAAATTCACATCAACAATTTTTGGTTGCGGGAAATATTCAAACTTCTTTAATGTTTTTTCGTAGGCGACTCTAAATTCAGTTTCTTCGGAATTGGTCCAATAGGTATTTAATATATTGGTATTGTAAAATATATAGCCACCAAGGATTATAAAAATGATACCCATCGAGGCTCCTAATTTTATAATGGAATTGCTTATTCTATATTTACTCGCTTTCAATCGTTTTATAAGATTCGTTTCTGTTCCCCTAACGGAAACTATAGAAGCTATAATTAACAATAGAATTCCAAAGGCTAACCAATAGGATTTTATGATTAGATATGGCGTCAAAAAATGACCATAACCATTCATGTTAGAATACGTGGCTAAAGAACTACCACCAAATAAATAGAGCGCGTGATCATAACCAAATGCACCAAGGACAGTATTTAATATAAATAAAACCATCACAATAAAAATCCCAATAAATTTGTTGTTGGTTAGTACCTGTACAAAGAATGCGATGAAGGTGTACAATATTAAAAATGGAAGTATTTCAAGAAAGAAACCACTGAAATATACTTGAAATTCATAGTCATAATACCCATTCATGGTTTGAAATATGATTCCTGAAAAAATCAGTGAAATCATAAGCACGATATAAATGCCAATAAGCCCTATAAATTTCCCCGCGAGATTTAGAAAATTAGACATCGAGGTAGCATCATAAATCAAGTTTAAATCGACATTTCTTTCTTTCCAAATGAGTTCTCCGGAATAAAAAACAAGAATAATAAGGAAAAAGTACATAGATGACTCCTGAAGTTCTTCCACAATAAAATAGGTTGCGGGATAACTGTCAACTCCATAAACAGTTCCTAAGTTCACCGAATTGATTAAAATAATGATCATACCACAAATAACAATCGCCCAAAATGAGGGTTGCTTGCAAACACTGACGAAATAAAACCATGAGAAATGTCTTAATTCATTCCACTTTGACCTCAATCCATGTGCTGTTTTAAACTCAGGGATTTCGGTATTGGGTGCCTCATTCGATGGAATCTCTAAAGACTGTGATTTTTTCTTGAATCGTCGCTTATCTGTTACCACGCTAAAACTAAATTTTTGATAACCAAAAATTAATATTGCAATTCCAGATAAAACCCAAAACAACTTATTTAAAAGTAGAACTCCACTAAACGGGATGGCTTGTATATTGCGCTCTGCAACTGTCCAGGACTCAGTAATCGAGGTTAATGTGGTTAAAGAAAAGGGGTCGAAAAGTGCTTGTGCAAAATCGTTTGTAATCGCTTTTGTCAACATAAATATCACAAATAAAATGATGCCTTGTGTATAGACCACGACTAATTTTTTACTCAATGCTCCACTCACAAAAAATAGGGAGGCACCAAAGAATAAAGAGGGTAAAGTAACGGTTATAAAAGGCTTCAAATAATTGTAAAAATAAAACGGATGGTAATCTGTAGGTTTATGCCACGGCGTAAATTCACCGATAATCATTCCAATTAAAACACCGCTAAAAACAAAAAGTAAAATAGCGAAGGAACCTAAAAATCGGCCCAACAAATAGTCTCTTTTTTTAATTGGGTTTGTATACATAAGAGAGGCTATGTTGTATTCAAAGTCTCTAAGTATTGGAACCCCCATTATCATAGAGGCTAGTATCATGAAAAGCCCAGTAATTGCACCCATTGTTTTTGCAATAACCAGAGGTGCATTCATTTTAATTCCACCTATATCTACCCCTTGAAAAATAAAATCAACACCTACAATTGAAAACAACAACAGAAAGACAAAGAAAATATAAGTATCTGATCGTTTTAAACGATATCTTATTTCGAATTTAAATATTTCGTGCCACATCATTATAAAATTGTTTAAAGGTTAGTGTTATTACCAAAGATTTGAGAGAAATACACATCTTCTAAACCTGCATTAACAGCAGTAAAACCACTACCTGGAACAGTATCACTAAGAATATGAATGATTGGTTTTCCTAGAAATAGTTTCTCACTTATTACTTGATAATTTTGTTTATAGGTTTCCAATTCAGATTTTACGATGGTCTTCTGATATACCTTTCCTTCTAACTCTTCTATTATTTTTAGAGGGTTTCCTTTCAGTAAAACTTGACCTTGATTAATGATGGCCATATTGGTACACATTTCTTTTACATCTTCTACAATATGGGTGGAAAGAATTACAACGGTATTCTCTCCCAACTCACTCAGGACATTGTAAAACCGGTTTCTTTCCACGGGATCCAACCCAGCCGTCGGTTCATCTACAATCAGTAATTTCGGATTATTGAGCAAGGCTTGAGCAATTCCAAATCGTTGTTTCATTCCTCCAGAAAAACCACTAAGATTTTGTTTTCTAACACCATATAAATTTGTTTTGTGCAATAGCGCCTCTACCGTTTCTTTACGTATGCTTTTGTTGGTAATTCCTTTTAGAACAGCAAAATGATTTAGTAATACTTCGGCAGTTATTTTAGGATACAAACCGAATTGTTGAGGTAAATATCCCAATACTTGTCTTAGTTCATTTTTTTGTTTTATGATATCAATATCTCCAAGAGAAACAGCACCCTTATCTGGTTCTTGTAAGGTTGCCAATGTTCGCATTAGTGTAGATTTTCCTGCGCCATTTGGACCTAATAGTCCAAACATTCCTTTTGGGATTTCTAAAGAAACATTCTGTAGTGCTTTTACTCCGTTGGAATAGGTTTTTGAAAGATTGTTTATTACAAGATTCATAATATTCGTTTTTGATTGATTGTTGAGCAAACTTATAGATAAGCTTTAAAGTTTAAAAACAAAGATGTTGGACTTTACTCTACCGAGGATACAATGGTTTAAACGGGGGGTAAAACTAAGTTCATCAGTTGTTTAATTAAGTTGAGCCTTGTTTTCGCTATGTTTACCCTCTTCTTTGGTTAGTACTTTTTATTGACCTAATTTTGGGCATGGATTTTTTATTTGAAAAACATAAAAGATGGATTATATCCTTATGTCTCATCTTCTTTTTTTGGCTTAGCTCAGTAGTTAGCTCTGCCTATGGTTTAGAGCTAACAGGTTTCCTTCTCCTACTTTCAGCTGCCGGAAGTGTGATTTATTTGTTGATATATTGGTTAATCCATAAAAAGAAGCAAAAAAAAACCGTTCAAGTAAGTACTAAAAAAGAGATGATTTCACTAATCGTCTTGCTCGGTTTATTGTGCTTTTCTGGTATGCTTGAATCTTATCCTAATTTACCTGCATTTACCTCTGTTTATACTTTATTATTTATCTATGTGCTCATTTTTAGTGCTGTAATGATTCTTAATTACTACCTTAAGAAAAAAGGAGTTCCTACTTTAACAAAATCAACCATAAGAAAAATTGCTTTCTTATCTTTTGCTATTGGTATTGGCAGAGTATTGATTTTGATAGATAGTTATGGAGATAATGACGCACTTATCATTATAGCATTAATTTATTTTCCTATCATGTTCCTTTTGGCAGCGGGTTGGATTTTCAAACAAATAAAATCAATCATCACCTTAAAAAATGAGAAATCTAAAGCAGAACTAGCCTTGCTTAAGAGTCAAATAAATCCACATTTTTTGTTTAATACGCTCAATAATTTATACGGTTTAACCGTTGAAAAATCAGATGATGCCCCAGAGGTTGTTCTAAAATTATCTGATATGTTGAGTTACACTATTTATGAAGGAAAAGAAAATATGGTTCCTCTAAAAAATGAAATAAGCTATTTAGAGAATTATATTGCATTACATAAGATAAGATATCATAATAACTTGGACATTATTTTTAACTCCCAAATTACCGGTAGTTTTAAAATTGCTCCGTTACTTTTTATTATCTTATTGGAAAATGCATTTAAACACGGAGTTGAACGCTTAACGGAAAAATCATATATTCATATAGATTTAAAAGCTGAAAATGATACGGTTATATTTAATATTGAGAATAACTTTGAATTGAACGATACGCCTATTAAAGCAAGAGGAAAAGGAATAGGACTTGAAAATTTGAAGGAAAGATTGAAAATTATATACCCGAAAACGAGTTCCTTAGAAATTGAACAAACAGACTCTGTTTACAAAGCCACCTTAAAAATTGATATTATATGACAAGCTATATTATAATAGATGATGAGCCTATTGCGCATCGTATTATTGAACGCTATTGTGATAATCTTCCAAACCTCAATAAATTAGGGAATTGCAAAACAGCTTTTGAAGCTATGAAACTGCTAAATGAAACCTCAGTAGACTTGATTTTTCTAGACATCAATATGCCTAAACTATCAGGATTTGATTTCCTTAAAACATTAGCTAATCCTCCTAAGATTATTGTTACCACTGCTTACCGAGAATATGCCTTAGAAAGTTATGATCTTAATGTTTCAGATTATCTACTAAAACCCTTCTCTTTTGAGCGATTTATGAAAGCTATTCATAAAACAATTAGCCCAGTAAGTCATAATTCACCAGTTGTTTCATCGCCTGTTAAAAATGAAAACTTTTTTATAAAAGGTGATAAAAAAATGCATCAAGTGAAACCTGATGATATATTGTTTATTGAAGCTTACGGGAATTACACTAAAATTCACCTAAAAGATGAAATGATTATTGGTAACGAAAAGATTTCTTCTTTTGAAAACCTATTATCAAAGGACAACTTCTTGCGTGTGCATAAATCCT
>Ga0105359_10003627_pt1 | contig 12559 bp, 10 predicted proteins | sample GOMGulsemesocosm_6_FD_83659 | JGI IMG/M metagenome (GOLD analysis project Ga0105359, IMG submission 83659) | Methane-oxidizing microbial communities from mesocosms in the Gulf of Mexico - GOM8C Gulf of Mexico | ecosystem: Environmental > Aquatic > Marine > Cold seeps | place: Gulf of Mexico... | reverse complement strand
TGCCCCTTCAACTGATTCAAAGTGCTTCCGTAAACGTCTTATAGTTACATCAACCGTTCTATCGTTTGAACGAAGATCGCGGCCTGTCATTTCTTTTATTAATTGTTGGCGTGTGACGATTTGCCCCGCATTTTCAATTAATAAACGCAGAGCACGATATTCGCCTCTTGGAATTGCAACAACTTCACCTGCTGGGTTGGTCATTTTACGTGAATTACCATCTAATACCCATTTGTTAAAAGTGATAATTGCTTTATCTGACTCTGTTTTAGTTTGAGATAATCTATTTAAAATATTTCTGGCACGTATCGTAAGTTCGCGAGGATTAAAAGGCTTAGTAAGATAATCATCAGCGCCTATTTCCAATCCCAATATTTTATCAATATCGCTGTCTCTACCGGTTAGAAAGATTAACCCCAGCTCACTATTATTTGTTAGCTCCCTCGCTAATAACAAACCGTTTTTTCCCGGTAAATTAATATCCATGATCACTAGATTAATGGAATTCTGCTGCAATTGTCTTTCCATGCTATCCCCATCCGTTGCCTCGGAAACTTGATATCCTTCGGCTTCAAATAAATTTCGTAGATTAAAACGAGTTACATCTTCATCTTCTACGATAAGTATATGAGGTTTATGCATTTTATAGTGTCCAGTTTGAAATGAAAATTTGGGTTAATAATATAACTAAATCATTTATATTATATATTAACGTTATTAGTAGCCATGTTATATAACCTTTTCATAAAAAACAATAATGTAATGTTTTATCAAGTATGCCTATGTAGGGCCCCAAGCATTATTTTAATTAGTCAATAGGAAAGCTTATATCAAAGTTAACACCCTGTCCTTGCTCACTTTGTAAATCGATACTACCTCCTAGTGCTTGTGTTACCAAGTTATAAACAAGATGTAGTCCAAGGCCACTTCCACCTGATCCTCTTTTAGTCGTAGTGAAAGGTTCAAATACTTTGCCCTTTATTGATTCATCAATACCAATACCATCATCTTTATAATGAATATTTAATTGTTGACTCAACGGCATGACCGTTATGTAAACAGTGCCATACTCTCGTCCTTCAAAACCATGAATAATGGAGTTGAGGATAAGGTTGATTAGTATCTGATTGATCGGGCCGGGTTTGCTAGTAACTGTCAGATTTTCAGGGCAGTTTAGTTCTATTCTATAAGGCGTTCGATTAACCTTTGGTGCCAAAGTTAGCACTACTTCATTGAGTAAATCATTAACATTAAATTGACGAGTATCTTCGTTAGATTGATCTACTGCAACTTTTTTAAAACTTGAAATAAGGTTTGCTGCTCTTATTAAATTTCGATAGATGATACCAACATTTTCTTGTCCTTCATTAAGAAATTTTTTCAAGTGACTAGATTTCAACGTTTTTTCTTCAAAAGCTGTTTTTATTTCATTTAAGCGATCAGATAATAAGGTTGATGCCGTAACGCCTAATCCTATAGGTGTATTCACTTCATGTGCAACGCCAGCTACCATGTCACCTAACGAGGCCATTTTTTCACTTTCTACTAATTGCCCTTGAAATTGATGAAGTTTTTCCAAAGTTGATAATAATTCTTGATTAGATTCCTTTAGAGCATCTGTACGTTTATTAACTTTTTCTGCTAATTCTTCGGTTAAGGTTATACTTTGTTGTTTATCTTCAGACAACTTAAAAACGTGCCGTTCAGTTCTATTAAGCATGATATTAATATTTCGAGCCAAGATATCAAATTCTTTGTAACTCATCTCTTTACATTGAATCGTATAGTCTTTGTTTTGTGATATGTTTTGAATGGTTTCAATCAAGGCATTAATTGAAGTTTTTATTATTTGGCTCAACTTAAATGAAACGATAAATCCGCAAAACAGAATGATGCTAGTCGTAATAATGAGTGTTGTAATAATTTGATTTGTTAGTGCAGATATATTCTCATTATTCGACTGTATATAAACATAACCATAAAGTTCATTACCTTGCTTGATAGGTGATATAAACTCTACAATATCATTTGATATTTTAGGAACTGATAAATCATTTATACTCTGTATTTTATTTGGTATTGCAGGATAATCGTTACCCTTATTATAGCTAGTAAAAAACTCTATTTCTGTTTGTAAACTTTCCCGATAAATATGAATGTAGTTGATCGTTGGAATAGCGTTTAACATTGCTAGTTTTTTATGTAAATTCTCATGATCTTCATCTATAAGATCAGCTATTGTCACAGTGGAAATTAATTTTGCGAAGTGTTGAATATTAACTATTGATTCTTGTTTAGTATGCTCTATATAAAACTTAGCGGAGATTATAATACTGATAATAAGAGCAACAGAAATTAAACCTGCAATCAATAAGGTGAATGAACGGTGAATAGTCTTTATATTTTTAGCAGGTGTCATAGTAGACTTAGTTAAGTAAATGGTTTGGTAAATAATGCGAAACGTTATAATGAACTTTTTTAATCTCGTACAATATAATAATAGATCAGTATTACCTGTTACCTGAGTTCTTTTTTATTGTTAGTCATCTATCTATCTTAGTAAGGTAACAAATTTACAAAAAACTAAACAACAGTATAGACAGGAAACGTTAAGTTTATCAATTCATTATATCTACAGCAGCTCATTTTCAATTATCATCGAGCAATTTTCGTCGGTTTACTCGAGTAGACAGTAAAACCTTGTTTAGTACAAATTTTAGTGGTTTTACCAATGAACTTTTCCATTATAGGCTGGTAACGCAAAAAGCTATTGGCAACTATAGTGACTTCGGCCTGCTTACTCAAGAAGCTTTTAATTTCACTTAAAAAGTATTCAGTGGCAACATAGTTTGTTTTCTGCCCTTGATGAAAAGGTGGGTTAGATACGACATAGTCATATTTATTTTTTACTTCAGACAAGCTGTTTGATGCAAACACATGGCCTTTTAGATTATTTAAAGACAATGTTTTCTCTGCAGAATTTATTGCAAGAGCGCTAACATCTAATAGTGATAACTGTACATCAGAGAATCTTTTACCCAAATAGCTAGCTATTACTCCTGCACCGCAGCCAAAGTCTAATATGTCCCCCCTGATATGAGAGGGAAGATTTTCGAGTAAAATTTTACTGCCTTTATCTAGTGACTTTTGACTAAAAACGCCAGGTAATGAAGCAACTTTAACGCTGATAGCATCAATTTCAATATTGTAATATTGGTACCAATCGTCTAAAACAAAGGAGTTTGTTTTAGACGTCATCGAAGCAAAAAATAATATACAGTGCCGAGCAGAATCAACCTTATTACAAGATGTTAATATATCTTTAGTGAGTTTTTCAATTGATTTTATACCACTTTTATTTTCTCCAACGATGAATATTTTTGCATTTGAACTAAGATGTTCAGCAATCATGGCGAGGGTGAAATTGAGTTCAGTTTTACTTTTTGGAAATTGTAAAATAACTAAATCGTGTTTTTTATCGGTTTGATAATGTGCACTAAAAACACAGTTTACTTGTTTGTTAATTTTATGTTTTTGATAGTAGTCGAAATGCGTGTTGTAAGATGTTACCTGAGCAGTGGGATTCTGCAATAAATATGAACAAGTAAAATCATCAGGCAATAAATTAATGAATAGCGGTTCTTTGGCGTTCAAAACTTCGATATTACGAAGCAATAATTGACTGGTACTGGTTAACGACATTGATGGCCTTAAATATATCGATACTATTTAGTAATGTCACATATTCTACGTGAATGACTGTTGATTCCCAAACTTATTCATTTAATTATTGATATCAATAATTAAATGAAACTGGTATTTAATGTGTTTTCTGTTGATACTAGAAAAGGTGATGATAAAAAAATAATAGAATGACTCTTAGGGGCTGTTGAACTTTCATATTTGCTACTGCTGTTAGCCATTTAAACCATCAACAAAGCATCACGAGGGTAATTTAATTGCTCAGTATAAGCGAATGATAACGCTGGTGATGCTTTAAATGGCCACAGCCCTTCAGGGAGTGGGTAAAAGGCTTGCCTGCACGGATGTAGGTACTAAGCTTCTTTCTGGAATTAAAAAGCGGTAATCAGTATTTATTAGGGATAACCAAATCTGATATTAAGTGCCTAGATTGAGTGGGTTTTTAGTCATTCCAGTGATAAACCTAGAAGGTCAATAACTCTTATTATCAAATCATTTAGGAGTAGAATATTTTTGTTAAAGCGCTCATACGACTAAGGATACTTTGGTTACAAAGTCGTTTACGTCAATATTTATTAAAGATACGATTTTTCACTCTTCCTCGTTTATTAGGTCATTTTGCTACTGCCGATGTATACGTCGCTTTAAATGATCCTCACAGCTTCATTCTTCTACAAGTGCTACCTGAATTTGAAAAAAGGTTTTCGGTTAAATTCAATTTATATTTAATTTATGAAAGTGTGCCAGGTATTAGTATTGATGCGACTTTACTTAGGCAATGGGCAATCAAAGATGCTAACTATATTGCCGAGCAATATAACTTAATTAAGATAAAGGGCTTTCCATCTGCTTCATCCTTGATTACAGGGCAAGAGTCTTGGCAACTCAAAGTAAAAAACTTAAATGATGCACTCGATATTTTTAAATGCACTTGGTTAAACGAATTCCTAGAGCATTATCAACAATCAACGCCCGCAATTAATTTTCAGGTTAAAAATCAACAACGTTTACTCTCTTATGGGCATTATTACCCTGCTTCTGTTTTCTTTTGTGGGGAATGGTTTACGGGCATCGATCGACTTGATCATTTTGAAGAACGCTTGCATACACTAAGGTTAAATAATGAGCCTTATCATATTAACTATCAAAAAAATCGGTTGTACTTTACGTGCACACATGAAAGTGTAATAAACCAAAAGCAGAGTGTGATCGAAGCTTATATATCCTTACGTAGCCCATATGCTTACATTGGTTTGGTACAAGCAAAAAAGCTAAGTGAATATTATAATATACCACTAAAAATAAAACCTCTGTTGCCGATGATGATGAACCTTTCGATTACTGAGAACAAACAACGCTATATTTTCCTCGATGCGATTCGAGAAGCAAAAAAGATCAATATTCCACTGAAGTGCTTTGCAGATCCTATTGGAAAAGGCGTGAATAATTGTTATCAATTATTTGCTTATGCAGAATATAAAAAAATAGATTTTATATATATAAATGCTTTGTTTGAAGCTATTTATGTTAACAATATTGATTTGTCAGTATCAAAAAACATTAAAAATATTTGTAAAAGTATAGGCTTAGATTATGTGGAAGCGCTTGTTTATGCACAAAATCATGATTGGCAACAGTGGACTGATGCCAATCAAATAGCACTAGATGAAGCGGGGTTATGGGGCGTTCCTTGCTTTCGTTATGGAAATGTTTCATGTTGGGGGCAGGATCGTTTAGTCAAAATAGAACAAGAAATTTGTGATAACGCATGTATTGTTGACTAAATACTCTAAAAAATGTTTTAATAGCGCCGTCCCTTATTCTAACTAAATTGTTCTCTACGATTTAGTAAAATAGGGCCAGAAGAGGAGCGTTAACCAGGTAATTATTATTTTGCTTATATAAAGCATAAAGAGATCAAACTCTGATAAATAATAATGAGGGGGTTTAACGCCGAGATAGATACTGTTTTGATGCCGTATCTATCGGTTGTCTTTTTCAAATTGAATTGTCAATTTGATAGATCTCCAGATTTTTAATATGCTGGAGATCGGGTTGAGTCCCAACAACTGTCACCAAATTGGTGGAGAGCTTCTGGTCTTTGTAAATCTAAGCACTCTCTGTTGTTTTGGTTATTGCAAATGCCTTTAAGTTCTCCGAACGAAATGAGTTCGAGAGAAATGAATCAAGAATTAACATTTAACAAATTAAATCAAACACCACTGTGGACAGCGTTAATAACGCCCTTGTCCGAGTCAGGTGAAATTGACTTTGTCAGTTTGGAAAATATTGCTGTTGCTCAGGAACAAGCGAAAAATGGATTGGTATTATTGGGTAGTACGGGAGAGGGGCTAGCATTAACGCCTCAAGAACAACTCGATATTGTTGAATTTATCTGTAAATTATCACTTGATGTTCCTTTAATGGTTGCGGTTGGCGGCTATAATTTAACAGAGCAAATTAATTGGATAACACGTTGTAATCATCTATCTATTTCTGCTTACCTATTAGGTACTCCTATTTATTCAAAACCTGGTGCTGTTGGGCAAACGCAGTGGTTTTCCGCACTACTTGATACGGCTAAACATCCTTGCATGTTATATAATGTGCCTTCTCGTAGTGGAGTGGATATTCCTATATCAACATTGCAAGCTGTACAAGATCATAAAAACTGTTGGGCCCTAAAAGAAGCCAGTGGTGATTTACAGCAGTTCCTTGCTTATCGTCAACATTGTCCTAATATTTCACTGTTTAGTGGTGAGGATGCAATGATGCCTTATTTAGCCATCGCAGGTGCTATTGGGCTTGTTTCTGTTTGTTCAAATTCGTGGCCAAAAGAAACCAAATTATATGTTGAGCTATCTTTACAAGGGAAGAGTCAAACGCTATTTCCATTATGGAATAATGCTTTAGATAGTCTTTTTCAAGTAACAAGTCCTATACCCGTAAAAGTATTGATGAATGAAAAGAAAAGCATCAATACCCCTCATTTACGCGCCCCTTTAACCCATATTGAGCTTGTAGATAATAACTCACTGTTAATGTATGACAGGCTTATTTCGCAGTGGTTTGTAGAGTACAAATCCACAGTATCAATAGAAGAGATTAATTAAATGAATTGGCAAGATACGTTAGAACAGCTTGAAGCAGGTACTATCCGTGCGGCAAATAAAGATAGCAACGGTAACTGGCATGCAAATATAGATGCTAAAGAAGCCATATTAGCCGCTTTTAGAGTGGGTGAAAATGTGAACTTTGAAGGTATTTATCAAGGCTTTGTTGATAAAAACAACTTACCTGCTAGGCAATTTACCATTAAAGATGAAGTACGTTTAGTACCAGGTGGCTCTTCGGTTCGTCGTGGTGCTTATGTCGCTCCAGGGGTAATTATTATGCCTCCTGCCTATATCAATGTTGGTGCTTTTGTCGATAGTGGCACTATGGTTGATAGTCACGCTCTGATTGGTTCGTGTGCACAAATTGGTAAAAATGTTCATGTTTCTGCGGCAGTACAAATTGGTGGCGTGCTTGAGCCCGTAGGGGCTAGTCCTGTTATCATCGAAGATGACGCTTTTTTAAGTGCAGGTGTTGTTATTGTTGAGGGCATTGTTGTCCGTAAAGGTGCTGTTTTGGCACCAGGTGTTTCGTTATCTGCTTCTGTGCCTGTCTATGATTGTGTTAATCAGGTGATGTTAGCAAAAGGCGCTGATATTCCAGAACGTGCTGTTGTTGTGCCGGGTACTCGACCAATGAGTGGTGAGTGGGCAAAAACGCAAGGTTTGAATATGGCATGTGCGCTTATTGTTAAATATCGAGATGAGAAAAGTAACGCCTCACTCGAATTAGAATCCGTTTTACGTTAGGCCTTTATGATGAAAAATTTGGCTACACCGAGCTGGTTTGATGAATCATTACGTGCTGAGTTACTCGCTCATCAATCAGAAAATACTCATGAAGATGGCTATTTTGTTTATCAACTTGATACTTTAAAAGAACATTTACTACAACTTCAGAAACAAGAAGTGATCAAATTATGGTTTGCGGTTAAGGCTAACCCTCTGTCTAAAATTATTCAAACGTTAGATAGTGCAGGTTTTAATTTTGATGTAGCCAGCTCAGGTGAACTTGAACAAGTATTAGCACAAAATGTGTCGCCTCAGCGAATATTAAATACCGGACCTGCAAAATCAAAAAAACAAATCACGTCATTTATTGAACAAGGCGTCAATATTTTTGTTGCTGAAAGCTTAAATCAATTGCTATGGATAAATGAGGCGGCACTTGAAAATAATGTTAAACCACAAGTTTTATTAAGAGTGCAGTTGCAATGGCCTGAGGGGGGAAAAAATCCATTAGGTGGAAATAGTTTAACACCATTTGGTTTGTCAGTTGCTGAGTGGAAAAATATCAATGTTATTGATTTTCAACAACTTGATATTTGTGGATTACATATTTTTCAATGGGGCAATATGCTCAGTAATGAAAAAATGTTTTTTCTATGGTCACAAATGGTTAGCCCATTAACAGAACTAGCCAAAAATATTGGTATGAAGCTGAGAGTTCTAGACTTGGGTGGCGGTCTTGGTATTGATTATCTGCAAAAAGGAGACACCCTCAACTGGCAACAAATTGTTGCAGATTTGGCCATTATTAAGAAGCAGGCAGGTGTTGAGGAATTATGGCTTGAGCTTGGACGTTTTGCTGTAGCTGAATGTGGTTACTACGTAGTGCCAATCGTCGATAGGAAGATTAACTATCAACAAGAGCAACTTGTTTTGGCTGCTGGTATTAATCACTTATTACGTCCTGCAATCACGGAACAACCTTTTCCTGCGATGCTGTTGCGTAAATCTAACCACACCTTACATGCTTTTGATTTACATGGTCCTTTATGTACCAGTATGGATAAATTAGGACATTTACCGTTACCTAGTGATATTAAAGTTGGTGATCAGATTGTTTTTGGTTTTTCTGGTGCCTATGGTTTCACTGAAAGTATGCCTTTTTTTCTTTGTCATAATTTAGCGGCTGAATATGTATATAGTCACAAGGTCTTAACAGAAGTTAGACCCGCTCAACCTGCTAATTGGTATTTAAAGTAAAAGGTTTTTATAGGTAGAATATGAACACAATTACAAAAGAAATAATGCACGTTGGCGAAATGGCTAGTGGTGCAGCATTAACAGTACCTGTTTATCGTTTGAGAGGAGATGAAAGTGCCCCGAGTGTCTATATACAAGCGAATATGCATGGCGCTGAAGTGCAAGGTAATGCCGTAATTTTCCAATTATTAGAATTATTGAAAAACACGCAAATTAATGGAAATATTACTTTAGTACCTTATGCAAACCCTGTGGGCTGTAATCATAAAAATGGCGAATATACACTAGGACGTTTTGATCCCATTACGGGAATGAATTGGAATAGGATGTATCATTTTGATGCGGGGATGATCAAGCCGTTTGTTCGTGAAAGTATTGGTAAAGGTGATGCAGTTATTGAAGAAAATTTCAAAAAATTGATGATTGATACTATTGAACAAAAACTCGATCATAATATTTTTGGCTTAACAACGGGGCAACGTATAGCATATCAATTACAACGTTTGGCTCACCAAGCGGATTATGTACTTGATTTACATACGGGTCCTATTTCCAGTAAACACTTATATTGCCCTGAATATGCCAAGGCGAGTGCAAAGTATTTTGATATTCCTCATACTTTGTTGATCCCTAATACCTTTGATGGAGCATTAGATGAAGCCACTTTTTGTCCCTGGTGGTATTTACAAGAAGCTTTTGCCGAATTAGGTATTGAATTTTCTATTAGTTCAAAGACTTTAAATAAAGAGAGTTTTACAGTTGAATTAGGCTCTCAAGAGCAAATAGATTTGGATGTTGCTCTAGAAGATGCCATGAGCATAATGAATTACTTGGAATATAAAAATGTGATTGAAGCGCCACAGTTTCAACCCAAGGATATGGTACGTTATGCTTGCTACTTAAAAAATTATAAAGCCTTTTATTCGCCAATGGGCGGCATGGTTGATTATCTTGCTGAGTTCGGTGAGCCTTTACCTGCAGGAGAGCCCTTGGCAAGAATTTTACGCATGGATAATTATGGTGATGGTGACCCGCTTCATTATTTGTCGCTTGATCATCAGGTGATCCCTATTTTACATTTTGCTTCTGCAAGTGTTAATCAAGGGACTGAGTTATATAAAGTATTTAGTGAATACGAACTTCTTTAACAGTAAATGAGCTCAAATTGGGTTAATTGTTTTTAATACAATAATTAACCCACACCACATAAAATTTATTATGAGTTATCCAATAACTTATCAACTAACCAAACATTATCTTTTTTGATTAATTGGATTCTTCTATAATCTTTAAAGGTACTGCCGTTTCTTTGGCCGGTAAATAACACTGTCATTGTAACTTTAACGTTAAATTCATCAATAACTTGGGTATTGGCTGCCGCAGTTTCCATTGTTACTGTATCAAATTGCATATTTAAAACTCTGCGTGAAAAGTGTTGTGCTGTTTTATAGCGACTAACCTTCTCTTTAAAGCGGTCAGAGCTTAACGTGATTATTTTTTTGATATCTTTTGAATTATAGACAGCATCAAAAAATGCAATGGCGACTTTCTTTTCGTTAACTTCCGTGTCTTTGTTTTCAGAGTTACATCCTGAAAACAAAATTGAAAATAATAATGCATATATGAGCGATGTATTTTTTAAATATTCCATTTTTTCCTCAAAAGTATCTACAGCCTTTATTTTTTAGGGGGTAAGTATAGTTAAAAAGGCACCTAGATTATAGTCCACAGTATCTTATAATCAAAATGTTTTTCCCTTTATCCATGCACATCAATCATACCTTTGCGAAGTAGGTATGTCTGGTTATCTATTTTATTAGTATGATGATTAAGTTTTGACATTATTGTTCTCACAAATATAAAAATATTCTATTTTAATTAAACATTTACCGCCTGTGCAGGTATTTTGTGTACAATTACTATATTATTTATCGTTGGGCATTTGAAACTTCTATGGCAAGAGAACAGTTTGGTATTTGTGCAGAGCCGAGTTTGCATGGCTACTATTTATTATTTAATGCACTTGATGATAAAAATGACTATTTACGTCTAGCGTTGTCACGTTTACCAGCCCTATTTGATAAATATGCAGATAGATTTTCAGAAGCCAATTTGACCGGAGTAGTGGCAATTGGCGCAACATATTGGGATGAGTTTTATTGTCATGGCCGGCCGAAACTGCTGACACAATTTCCAACAATGTCATGTGAAGAAAGGACTGCTCCTAAGGAAAACTATGATTTATATATTGAGCTGCGTAGTGACAGAGCAGATGTCAATCATATTGTCGGTTCCAAGGTTTGCGCCTTATTAGCTGATAGTGTTGAGCTTATCGAACAAGTAAGAGCATTTCGTTTTCTAGATGGTCGTGACTTAACTGGTTTTGTTGACGGCACTGAAAACCCGAGAGGCCCACATCGTCGTGATGTTGCTTTGTTATCTGATGAGCAAGATTTAGAATTTTCAGGTGGTAGTTATTTACATATCCAACGATACCGCCATAATCTAAGCTTGTGGAATACTCTGGAAGTTAAAAATCAAGAGGACATTTTTGCTCGAACAAAAATAGATAATGATGAATATAGTACAGAAAATAAGTTACCAACATCACACATAAAGCGAGCTAATTTAAAAGATGAAAATGGCGACAATATAGAAATTGTTAGGCAAAGTATGCCGTATGGTGATATGAAGCTTCAAGGACTATTTTTTGTTTCATATTGTCATTCACCAAAGCCGTTTGAAAAAATTCTTGAGAGTATGATTTATGGTGATAGTTTAGGAAATTTTGATCATCTTCTTAAATACACACAGGCAGAAACTGGAGCCGCATTTTTTGCGCCGAGCCTTAATTTCTTAGCTAACTTGGCAAAATGATTGTCCCATTATCTTCCTACTGTCAATCAGGTAGTTTGAATGAGAACGGGAAGATATTGAAAGTACTAAGATCAGCTTGGTAAGTTTTTAGAAAATAATAGTTCTAGTTTGACAATAGTTTGTTTAATTTGATTCACATCAGTAGGTGCAATAAAAATTGTATCGTCGCCAGCGATTGTTCCCAATACTCCGTCACTTTTACTTAAACTGTCCAGTAACCTGGCGATTAGTTGTGCCGCACCAGGGCTTGTTCGAATAATAATCATGACATCGTTATGTTCAATATCTAAAACTAATTGTCTTAGAGGACTCTTAGCTGTAGGTACTCCAAGCTCTGCGGGAAGGCAATATACCATTTCCTGGCGTGCATTTCGGGTACGAACAGCACCATACTTGCTTAACATTCGAGAAACTTTTGACTGACTAATATTATCAAAACCTTGTGATTTTAAGTCATCAACTATATCTCCTTGAGATCCAAATTGCTCTTGCTTCAATAGCTCTTTAAAAGCTTGTATTAGTGCTTCTTGCTTTTGTTGACCTGTCATAATGTACCGCAGTGTTTTATTTATTAAAGGAGTTGGTATAACTGTAGTGATTTATTCTTGAACTCAGTTTACTCTATTTGGATGTTCTTTGGCTATGTTGTCAAAGTATTATCTTAAATAGCGAAATAAAGTATAGAGTTTTAATAGGTGTTATAATACCTAAGTATAATTTTGCAAAAGTTATGTTATTTAGGTTTAAATTTAAATCTATAAAGTATAAATAAATTGTTTTTTTGTGGCTGATGCTATATCTTTTGCCCCATCTTTTTACGTATTTACTCAAATTTCGGAGACACACATGAAAGTTGCTGTTTTAGGCGCAGCTGGCGG
>Ga0105359_10003619_pt1 | contig 12571 bp, 10 predicted proteins | sample GOMGulsemesocosm_6_FD_83659 | JGI IMG/M metagenome (GOLD analysis project Ga0105359, IMG submission 83659) | Methane-oxidizing microbial communities from mesocosms in the Gulf of Mexico - GOM8C Gulf of Mexico | ecosystem: Environmental > Aquatic > Marine > Cold seeps | place: Gulf of Mexico... | reverse complement strand
GTTACTGCAGATACTGATGCAGTAGCTGCATATAATGGAACTGTAGATAATACTGTTGCTGCTATCGCTAACGGAGCTGCTGTTAAGATCAATAACATGTCCTTCATGGGTCTAGATGGCGGTATGGTTACTGCTTCTCAAAAAATCTGGGCAACCCCTAAGGGTGTTAACATCCAGATGGGTGCAATTGCAGGTAACTTGAATATTGGTTCAATTGAAATTGGCGGCGCGTCAATTGGTTCTGTTGCAATTGCAAACTTGAATCTTGCTGGTATGACTCAGACTATCTATGGTCACTAATCACGTGTGATTAGCTGATTCTAGATTTATAGTTGTAAAAGAAACCCGCTTCGGCGGGTTTTTTGTGTGCTGAAGAAAAAATAGGTCTGATATATTTGGCTCGTAAGGATGTCGTCGCTAGTTTTATCTCTTTGCTTTAGGTAGGCCCGCCCACTTAATTTTCTTGGCCTATTTTGTCCTTTTTACACGTAAAGATTCCCTAAATGATTGAATTGATTGTAATTATGAGTGGTCTTTCTAGCAGACTTCTGTAACATGATCAGCATATCTGGAAGTACAAATAATAATAATCCAGGGCGCTCCCACAGGGAGTTGGGGATATATTGTGTTAATCATTTTATTAGGTTCTATCATTGCATTCTCTATCATTAACGAGCTGGCTATTGTTCCAGATCGTGCTGATGGTGATCTCGTTTATCGCGTTGCCAATACCGAGCCTGCACAGCAGGACGTATTTATAAATGTAGAGCCTCTTTCGACTCAGCGTTTCACTAACGTTGTACGTCAAGCATACGATTACAGCTGCGGTTCAGCAGCACTAACAACTGTGCTCGATTTCTATCTAGGCCGTAACTTCCAAGAGCGCCAGGTCATGGAAGGTTTATTACGCTTTGGTGAAACGGAGCGTATTGTAGAGCGCCGTGGTTTCTCCTTACTTGATATGAAACGCCTTGTGACTGCGCTAGGTCATCCGTCAGGTGGATTTAAAGCAGAAGCTTCTGATTTAGAAGAGCTCGATCACCCAGCAATCGCGCCTATCGAATACGCAGGCTTTAAGCACTTTGTTGTTGTGCGTGCTGTTTATGATGGTCGTGTTTTTGTTGCTGACCCAGCGTTGGGTAATATCAGTTTCACCATGCACCGTTTTTTAGAAATTTGGGACAATAATGTATTGTTTATTGTTTTCCCGAACGGACACAAACCTGCCAGTGGCTTAGAACTGCAAGAGCAAGATTTACGCTATGTTTCTGATCATATAATCGCAGAAAATACCTTTAAAGAATTTCCTCATTTTGCGGTACCAGTAAATGGGAATTTTATTAATAAAATCGCCTCGCTTAATAATAATGCCTATTTCAAATTCGATGTCGCAAGAAACGATACGGCAGCGAATATTGAGCTCTATGGTGAGACGATTAAACCCGGTGATCCTTTAATTAACGAAGAGGGTGGTCAATTCTACCCAACTGATAAAGATGAACTCTACGATCAGAGTGGCGATGAGAAATTCAACTCGATCTACTGGGGTGGCGCTGGCGGTTTGTTTGAAAGTGGCGTACGTCGTATTGAAAAGAACATACGCTACAAGCGTAACTAATTAAAATAAGAATTAATAAAAAATAGGGATTCCAATGGGGATTAAGCTGCATTCATCATTATTATTGATCGCTCTTAGTGCAACGGGTGCGTCTTTGGTCCAGGCCGCGGATGTTTCACAGGCACGAGATGCGATTACTAAACAAGATTCCGACGTCGATGCCGAACAAGCACTAGAAGAAGTCTTTGAGGCCGCGGCCAGTAGCTACTCATTAACGAAGCAGGGTGGCATCGGTTTAAACTACAGCTTTGATTACAGTTATTATGGTGATCAGCGCTTAAACCTTATTATTGAGCCTCAAACAGATGCGTTAGGTAATCCAACCGGCTCTTCTAATATTCTGAGTGCTGATGTTTCACCGTCTGCTTCTCATACGTTCACAAACTCGTTTAGTCTAGATTATGGCTTGTTAGATAATGTAACCATTGGTGGGCGCTTGCCGCTGATTGCCAAATTCGATACCGAGGATGAAATAACCAACTTCGCGATGGGCGATCTCAGTGGAACAATTCGCTGGCAGCCTTGGGGTATTGTGCCGGGGACTATCAGTAAAACATTATTCGGTTCATTGAAACTTAAAACGGCAGATAGCCCATATGAAATTGATACGAGTAAGCATCTACCGACGGGTTCAGGTTATTACAGTATTAGTGGTGGTGCGAGTATTTCTAAGGTTCTTGATCCGGTTGTTTTATTTGGATCGGGTACTTACGGCTACAACATTCCAGAAACAGATTTAAATCAGCGTCGTGATGGCGCTATTCTTAAGGAAGTTCATCCGGGTAGCTCCATGTCAGGCTCTATGGGTTTTGCTTATTCACTGTCTTATGACGTATCACTAAGTGTCTCTTTTCAAGCATCATTCAACGATAAGACGAAATTTGTCTTGCAGAGCGGAAACAGAAAAATAAATAGTGTAACAGGCAGCCAAGTAACGGGCATTATGAACTTTGCTTTGGGTGTTCGCATTTCTCCAAAGACCATTACTAACATTAATGTTGGCTTTGGTATGACTGAATCGGCTCCTGACTTTATGGTTGGATTTTCTATGCCAATCGATATCGAAGGCGTGAAGGCAAGCTTGTAAACATCGCAATGAAGGCAGTAAGGAGAAAAAGATGAATATTGCGATGTTTAAACGACTAGCGTTTCTAGCCCTTGGGTTGGCGGCGAGTAGTTCACAAGCGCAGCTAGCGACAAACTTATTTATTGATACTAAAGCTATGTCTATGGGTAACGCCGTTACCGCTGACCCCGTTGGTATTATGAGTATTCACTTCAACCCAGCGGGTTTGACCAAGCTGGATGGAAGACAAATTCAGTTTTCACTTCAGAATATTTATCTGAAGGCAGAGTATGATTTTAGCGTCCCTGATCATTATGATGGTGAAGGTCAGCTAATGGATATTAATGATGATCCAGTAGCAGGGAAGAGTGGCAGTGCCAGTGCGGCGGCTTATATTCCAGGTGTGGGTCTTCAGCCCATGGACGTCTTGCCTATTTTACAACTACCCTCGGCGGGCATGTCTATTAAACCTGAAGGCTCTCGCTTTACCTTTGCTAACGCAGTTTACGCGCCAATGGCAGCGGGTTTCGCTAAAACGGATGATGATCCAGGTCGCTATCAAGCTAAAAAAGTAGCTATGCAACGTTTTGCTTACTTGACACCCTCTTTCGGTTATCAGGTTACTGATGAGTTTGCAGTGGGTGCTAGTTTTCTTTTTAGCCACCATGCACTAGCCCTTGAGCAGGATTTGCGTGCGCCCAGCATTTTGATCGCTGTTGCCGATCAACTTCAGGATGCCTTTGGTTGTTTTGATGAGGTAACCGGTGAGCCAACAGGTAATGATCCATTAGTACCGTTAGTTGCTCTATGTGGCGGTAAAATTGGTCCTTACGAAGATGTGGGCACGTTGAAGGTTGATACTCAAGAGAGTTTATCTCCATCTTTTAATATCGGTTTCTTGTGGGAGCCTAAAGAATGGTTCGCCTGGGGTGTGACCTATCAAAGCGGCGCGACTGCGCATTTGAAAGGAACCTATGAGTTAGAATATACCGATGATTTTGCGGGTTTCTTTCAGAAGCTACAGTCGACAATTTTTGGTGCAATCGGCGGTGCAATCTTTCAGTTACCAACGGGTGTTAAAAAAGAATCTGGCATGGTTTCGACTGAGCAAGTTTTCCCGCAGCGTTTTCAAACCGGCATTAAGTTAAAGTTTTTTGAAGATTTTCAATTCAACTTTGATTTAGGTTGGACTGATTTTGATAAGTGGGACTATTTAGAACTTCAATTCGATCGCCCGGTAAGTTTCTTAAGCTCCGCGAAGATTTTAGCGCCTGGCTTAGTAACCGATACCTCGCTAAAGCAACCACTTGGATTTAAGAGTGTATGGAGTCCGGCTTTTGGTTTTGGTTACGACTTGAATTCGCGAGTTCAATTACGAGCAGGTTATGAACCGCGCGCAACATCAATACCCGATGATGCGATGAGTATTCAAGCGCCGTTAGGTTTTGCTGAACTCTATACTATGGGGATGGGTTATATTTGGGATAAAGACAGTGTAGTTGATTTCTCGATTGCTTTTATGGAGTCTAAAGAAACAATTCTGGCTGATCCGCAAGAGCAGAATGATGTTGGTCCTTATTCGAACTCAAGTAATGCACTAAACAGGAACTGTTTAACATGTACGGTAACCAATCCTTATCCAAGTTTGGATGTGCGAACCAAGTTGACTATTGGGGCCGTGGGTATTACCTATCGAACCAAGTTCTAATTAAAGCACTTACTTTTGTACTATTTATTCTGGGTGCTCTATCTGTAGTGGCACCTACTATGGCAGAGCAGGCTAGTTCAAAGCCTGCCTACTACACTTGGGTTGATGCTCAAGGTGTAGTCCATAATACCCCGATCCAAACCCAGCGTCCCTCAAAGAAAAATATTAATAGATCTTCGCAGGCTGAGTCTGTTATTGGAAAAAATGCTGGCGCGTCTATTAATATTGATGATTTTTTATCTGAAGAAGATAATCAAGCAAGAATCAAAAAAGAGAAAGAGGATAAAAAACCTTTTTTTACCTGGACTGATGCTCAAGGGATTATTCGCAGCGAATTAAAACCTGATGTACTGGTTGATTTTGTGGCTGAAGAAATTGTTTATGATGCTGTTTTTGCTCCGCCGTTTCGTTTACCTGAGTATGTTATGGAAGGTGAGTGCTGTGAGAACTACAGTGATGCGTTTACTGCGGTTGTAAAACTTAACGGCTCTGTAGGCTATAAAGTAGATGACACCTTGTTTCCTTTTCAAACGCAAACCGGTGATGTTGCTGCGGGTTATTTTTCGCTGCCGGAGCTGTTGTCTAGAGAGATATTATTATTGAAAGGGTACAAGTTACCATTAGGAAGTACCTTCGAAATAGTTGCTCTTGATAAGGTCTATAAACCATTGCATTTAGCATCGGAACTTGAAGGCATTGCCGTAGAACAAACATGGAAGGATGTTGCTTATATTAAAGTGATGCTAGAAATTTCTGATCCTGATGTAAGTTTCTTGGTTGTCTTCGTTCGATCTAATAATCAGAAGGCGTTAACGGATTATCGATTATCTGTAATGCGAGACCAGTTGCTTGATTAAAGAGCGTTGTTTTTTTGAGCTTTCTGAATCCCGTATCGCTTATACGATTTACAAAGTAAGTAGGCCCATCGCAGAAACTTCTATTGCCCCACGAAGGCTGCTGCTTTTACACGGCGCGGGTATTGCGGGAGAATTGACGTGGACCTTTATTGTTAACTACCTAAAGCATTGGGATGAGATTTTAGTTCCTGATTTGCTGGGTATGGGGGAGAGCTATTTTGATTCCTCAGATCATTTAACCTTTTCAATTGAAGATATTTGTCACTCTCTTTTCTCTTTATTAAACCATCACTGTTGGTCTTCTTTTGACCTGGCTGGTTATTCCTTAGGTGGTTTGGTCGCGTTAGAAATGAATGATGAATCTAAGCGGCTGTTGCATAGCAGAACAAAAAGAGATTTAAATGAGAGTTCGTCGCAAGATTTTATAATCAACTCTTTGTGCTTAATCGAGCCAGCATTATTCAGTGATCATTCATTACAAGCCTCATTAGTTTTCCGTCAATCATTTACGCCAATAGCCGCTAATATAAAAAGTGATCCTAGTAATGAGCAGCACTTTGTCGATTTTCTTGATCTTGTATCACCTAATCGAATGAGCAGCCCAGCAATGGATAAGCTTGCGGTTCAGCGTTTACAGCAACGCTCCCTAGGTTTTGCCCATGCTTTGGCGGCGGTTTCTGATTATGCTAATCGTCTAACAGATGCCAAATTGCAGCAATTAATTGCCAGCATTCCGCGGGGACTCGGAATTGTAGGTGGTTTATCTAATCCAGGACTTTTACTTGCTCAGCAAAAAATTCAAAGCCAGCAAGAGAGCTGGCACATTGAATCACTTGCCAATACAGATCATAGCCTGATTTATGTTAGGCCTAAGAGCGTAGCCAAGTTAATAAATCAACATTTGGGAAGCTCTTCTTGAACGGATTGAGTTAAAAGCGTCGCTGAAGTTTTGCCGCCGCGATAATGCGGGTACAAATTTCTTCAACAGATGCGTCGGTTGTGCTGAGGTAGGGGATGCTGTTTTTATCAAATAACAGTTCAACTTCATCAACTTCGTGATAGCACTGTCTTAGGGAAGCGTATCGACTATTGGCGCGACGCTCATTGCGGATTGCAGAGAGTCGATCGGCGTCAATTGTTAAACCAAACAACTTCTCTTTTTTATCTTTTAGGCAGGCCGGAAGATCGAGCTCTTCCATGTCGTCTTCAGTTAGTGGGTAGTTGGCGGCTTTAATTCCAAACTGCATTGCCATGTAGAGACAGCTTGGGGTTTTGCCACTTCGAGAGACGCCCACTAAGATAATGTCAGCTTCATCGTAATAGCGTGTACGTGCACCATCATCGTTATCCAGAGCGTAATTGATCGCCGCGATTCGAGCGACGTAGCTATCACTCAATGCACTCTGATGCGATTTACCGACGGTATAGGACGATTTTTCTCCTAACTCACTTTCTAAAGGAGAAAGGAAGGTTGAGAATATATCAACTTTAAACGCATTGGCGCCATCGATCACTTTTCGAATGTTTTTATCAACTACAGTGTCGATAACAATGGCGGTTTGACCGGATTCTTCCTGAGCTTTGTTAATCTCCTTGACCACTGCCAGTGCCTTTTCTTCACTATCAACATACGGCACGGTAATACGTTCAAATTGAATTTTTTCAAATTGAGAGAGTAAACTATTGCCTAAAGTTTCAGCAGTAATGCCGGTGCCATCAGAAATAAAAAAAGCGTAACGTTTCATAAGTCCTACTTGGTGTTAAAATGTAGATTGCATGATTATATTAGTTAATGGCCAATATATGTCAGTATTTATCAGAGGAGAAGGGTTTTGACACAGAATACGCTTTGGTTTGATCAAGTAACGATCAATGATGTCGATAAAGTTGGAGGAAAGAACGCGTCACTCGGTGAGATGATCAGTAATTTGTCTGCTTTGCAGGTATCTGTACCTAATGGTTTTGCGACGACCGCAGAGGCGTATTCGAAATTCTTATCTTTTCAGGGCTTAGCTGAAAAAATTGATCAGCGCTTGAAAGGCTTAAATGTTGAAGATATTTCTGCGTTATCGGCCGCAGGAAGTGAAATCCGTCAGTGGATTTTGGCAGCCCCTTTTCCACAAGATTTAGAATCTGATGTCACTGCATTTTTTACTGAACTACAGCAAGGTGATGAAAAACTTGCGGTTGCAGTTCGTTCGTCAGCTACGGCTGAAGATTTACCTGATGCGTCATTTGCAGGTCAGCAAGAAACTCACCTGAATATTGTTGGAATCGATGCGGTTCTTGATGCAATGAAAGATGTATTCGCATCATTATTTAATGATCGTGCCATTGCTTATCGTGACCATCATGGTTTTGACCATAATAAAGTTGCACTTTCGGCGGGCATACAGCGCATGGTGCGCAGCGAAGACGCAACATCGGGCGTGATGTTTACCCTGGATACGGAATCTGGCTTTGAGGATGTTGTTTTTATTACGGCGTCTTATGGCTTAGGAGAAACAATTGTTCAAGGCGCGGTGAATCCTGATGAGTTTTATGTTCATAAAGAAACATTGGCTCAAGGTCGACCTGCGATTCTTCGTCGTAATCTAGGCGGCAAAGCGTTGAAAATGATTTACGGCGAAGAAGGGGTTGCGGGTAAGTCTGTTGTGACGCAACGTGTTGATCGCGAACTTCGCCGCTTGTTTTCTATAGATGATGATGAAGTTACTGAGCTGGCTAGATTGGCTGTCATTATTGAAAAGCATTATCAGTGCCCAATGGACATCGAATGGGCGAAAGATTCTGATGATGGAAAAATGTACATAGTTCAGGCCCGACCTGAAACGGTTAGAAGTCGAACCGATAAAAATGTAATGGAGCGCTATCTGTTAAAAGAAACGGGCAATGTTCTAATTGAAGGTCGCAGTATTGGTCATCGTATTGGTAAGGGCCGAGTAAGGGTTGTAAAAAGCATCGACGATATGGATCAGGTTCAGCCTGGTGATGTGCTCGTTGCAGATATGACAGACCCTGATTGGGAGCCTGTAATGAAACGCTCGGCGGCGATCGTTACTAACCGCGGTGGTCGTACTTGTCACGCCGCTATTATTGCTCGTGAATTAGGTATTCCAGCTATTGTTGGTTGTGAGGATGCAACACGCGTTTTACAAGATGGACAAGAAGTGACTGTATCTTGTGCTGAAGGTGATACCGGGTTTGTTTATGAGGGTGGATTGTCGTTCGATATCAAAACCAACAGTGTCGAATCCATGCCTGATTTGCCCTTCAATATCATGATGAACGTCGGTAACCCTGATCGTGCATTTGATTTCCAATCGTTACCCAATGCCGGTGTCGGTTTAGCGCGCTTAGAATTTATTATTAATCGTATGATTGGTGTTCACCCTAAAGCGTTATTGAACTTTGATACCTTACCTGAAGAGGTGAAATTTACCGTCGAACGTCGTATCTCAGGTTATGCGAGTGCTGTTGATTTTTATGTAGAGAAGCTAGTTGAAGGTATCTCTACGTTGGCGGCTGCGTTCTACGGTAAAAAAGTAATTGTTCGCTTGTCTGATTTTAAGTCTAATGAATACGCCAATTTAATTGGTGGTCGTTTATATGAGCCTGAAGAAGAAAACCCAATGCTTGGTTTTCGTGGTGCTTCTCGCTATATTTCAGATCAGTTTCGTGATTGCTTTGAATTAGAATGCCGAGCAATGAAAAAAGTCCGTGATGAAATGGGCTTTACCAATGTCGAAATTATGGTGCCTTTTGTACGCACTGTTGATGAAGCGCGACAGGTTGTTGAGTTGCTCGCTGAAAATGGCTTGGTGCGTGGTGAAAACGGCTTACGCTTGATTATGATGTGTGAGCTGCCGGCAAACGCAATTTTAGCTGAGAAATTCTTAGAATATTTTGATGGCTTTTCTGTAGGCTCTAATGATTTAACGCAGTTGACGCTAGGTTTGGATAGAGACTCAGGAATTATTGCCCACTTATTTGATGAGCGTAATGAAGCAATAAAAATTCTATTAATGAATGCGATTCAGGCTTGTAAAAAAGCAAACAAGTACATAGGTATTTGTGGTCAAGGTCCTACTGATTATCCAGATTTCGCGAAATGGTTAATGGAGCAGGGGATCGATAGTGTTTCTTTAAACCCAGATTCTGTTTTAGATACCTGGTTCTTTTTGGCGGATAAAACCAACTAATGAAAAGTAGCAGTGAGTTTTTCCCCGTTAGTTTATTAAAGGCCGATGTCATCGGTGATTTAACCGATGATGTTTATTTAATTAAGCACGGAAAAGATGATGACCCTAGTGTGCAGATTGCGCTGAGTCATATTGGAATTTATGGTCAACCGAGCAAAGGTAAACAGCCGATCGTTTTGGTACATGGCAGCTTCACTAATCGTGGGTTTTGGTTGTCGTCACAAGGTATCGGTCTCGCGCGTTATTTGGTTGAGAGCGGCTTTGATATTTGGTTGATGGAGATGCGCGGTCATGGTTTGTCGCCACGCAATCAGGCGTACAAGGACAATAGTTTAGAACATTATGCTTTGTCTGATGTGCCTGCCATTAATAAATTCGTGATTGAAAAAACCGGATTGAAACCCGTTTGGATGGGCCACTCAATGGGCGGCGTACTAATTTCTACGGCCATTGCGGCAGGCACGCTACCCGAAATACAAGTAGCTGCGATTGCGCTACTGGGTACCCAAATTGTACGTCGTCGTTGGTATTTACAGGTTCCATTTGTCACTTCATTAGGCAAGCTTTGGTTTACCTTTAAACCTGAAATGGATGGTCGAAAATTAAAAATTGGCCCTGAAAACGAACCTTCGGGCATCGCAAAAGAATATTTACGCTGGTTAGGTTTGCTTGGGCGTTGGCGCTTGAAACGTAATAAAACACCCTTGTTAGCAAAATGGCAGGGGGTGACTATCCCTGTTCTAGCAATGGTTGGAAAGAATGATCAGTCTGACCCTGCTAAAGATTGTCAGCGCTTTTTTGAGCAGTGTGGTTCTGACGACAAGGTATTTAAGTTATTAGCAAAAGATGAAGGCTTTAGTCGTGACTTCGGCCATGTCGATATGATTGTGAGCAAAGATGCAGCCAAAGAAGTTTGGCCAGAATTATCAGGCTGGTTGGCAGGAATTAAACCAACCGCCGGTTAGTGCTAATTATTTATATTTTCGAATTTTATTATTGAATTTAATTGTTAACAGGAAAAGAAAATGACTCAATACATTACGCCAGACTTATGTGATGAATACCCAGAATTGGTTCAAGTAGTTGAACCAATGTTTAACAATTTTGGTGGCAAAGATAATTTTGGCGGCCAGATCGTTACTGTAAAATGCCATGAAGATAATTCTAAAGTTAAAGAGCTAGTTGATACTGATGGCTCGGGTAAAGTTATGGTGGTTGATGGTGGTGGTTCTTTACGTCACGCTCTCTTAGGTGACATGCTTGCAGAGAAAGCGGTTAAAAATGGCTGGGAAGGTTTGGTTATTTATGGCTGCATCCGTGATGTTGATGTGATTGTGCAAACAGACTTAGGTGTTCAAGCATTAGCGACTAATCCATTGAAAACGGATAAGCGCGGCTTAGGCGATGTTGATGTACCTGTTAAATTTGGTGGTGTGGTATTCAATCCGGGTGAATACGTTTATGCCGACAATAATGGGGTTATTGTTTCACCTAAAGAATTGAAAATGCCTGCATAAACATCTAGCGGGTGGTGCAAATAAAAAAGGCTGTCCTTGTAGAAGTGACAGCCTTTCAAATTATAATTGTGTTAAATTAAATAAAAGTTATATTTTTATTTCAGATAATTCAATTGTGATTTTCCTCTTAAGCTTTTCAAGCTTCATATCATTTAAGTCAAAAAATTCCATAATACATTCAGATAATACTTTCCATTCATGATTGATGGGGACTTGTGCGATGTGCCCTGATAAATGTGAGAATTGCTCAGCCAGTTTCAAGATGGCGATACTTTCTAGTAGCTCAGGGTCATTATCTTGTTTGAATTGCTCAATTATCCATTTAGACGAATGATGATTCTTAATAATTAGTACCTGTTGCTTAGAAAGATGCCATTTGTCAGCAAGCTTTGCACCTATGTCTGCATGATTGCACTGTAGGTGATGCTTTTCGAACGCGCTAATGGCTCCGCTTTCATGCTTATACGCGGATTTAATGACAGTTCGGTAGTTACTAAATTCTTTGAATAATAGTGCCATGCCTATGTTATGAAATAGGCCAATCTCATAAGCAGATTCAGCAATATTTTTTTTGAGTTCTTTTGCTAAAAGCACCGACACAATCGCAACTCTATTGGATGAGCTCCAAATATCTTCAAGAAAGGTATTACTTTGAACAATGAAAGCAGATCTTAAAGAGCGGGCGGTTGTTAGTTTGGTTATGCGGTCTTGCCCTAAGAATCTGACAGCTTCATCGATGCTGGATATCTTACGAACTAGGTTGAAGTAGGGGGCGTTGATGGTTTCTAGGACTTCAGTTACGAGTTCGCTATCTTGGGCAATGATTTTACCTAAGGAACTTGCATCGGTACTAGTTAAGCGTAATTGTTGAACGATCTGTGGAGGGCTAGGTAGCCTGATTTCCTTTTGATCATCTTCTGTATGAGACTCAGTCATAAACTCCCTTCCGAAGGATAACTATACTTTTATTGAGTATAGCTTATCCTGCGAAAGGTGTTAGTTCAGGACTGATTACTTATCAGATTGATCGCTATCAGCTTCTGCTTTTTTGCGTAGGCTGCGAGGATCATTTGCCGCGCGAACTGGCTGGCGACGACGGCGAGGTGCTGGGCTATTGGTTGCGGCTTCAGCATTTGCAGTTTCCTGCTTAGGTGCTTCGGCTTTTACCTCTGGCTTAGCGACTTCAACCTTAACTTCCGGCTTAGCAACTTCAGCTTTAACTTCCGGCTTAGCAACTTCAACCTTAACTTCCGGCTTAGGAGCTTCGGCTTTCACTTCTGGCTTGGCAGCTTCAACCTTAACTTCTGGCTTGGCAGCTTCAACCTTAACTTCTGGCTTGGCAGCTTCAACCTTAACTTCTGGCTTAGGCGTTTCAGTTTTAGCAGCTTCTTGCTTAGGCGCTTCGACTTTCACTTCTGGCTTGGCTGGTGCTTCGGCTTTAGCTTCTGTTTTAGGTGCTTCAGTTCCAGCTTCATGTGCTGCCCAAGGCTTAGCTTTTTCAGCGGATACTTCTGGCTTAGCACTTGCTTCAGCAGGCTTGGCTTCAGTAGCTTTAGCTTCGGCAGGCTTAACTACAGGTGCTTCTACCTTTACATCAGTCGTT
>Ga0105359_10003610_pt1 | contig 12581 bp, 11 predicted proteins | sample GOMGulsemesocosm_6_FD_83659 | JGI IMG/M metagenome (GOLD analysis project Ga0105359, IMG submission 83659) | Methane-oxidizing microbial communities from mesocosms in the Gulf of Mexico - GOM8C Gulf of Mexico | ecosystem: Environmental > Aquatic > Marine > Cold seeps | place: Gulf of Mexico... | reverse complement strand
TTGTAAAATTTTCAAACCCGACGACTAATCGGGTTTTTTTGTGTCTTTAATTCATATTAAAAGCAATCGCCTCATAACCTAACATTATTACTAGTCATCGCTTCTTTGAAGCCGTTATAAGACTAATACAGGAAATCCTCATGAAAAAAATAATCACTGCCGCTTCAGCCATTTTATTGTTACAAGCTTGTACAACATTTGACCCGTATACAGGTGAAAGTAAAACTACCAAGACGGCTATAGGCGCTGCTACAGGTGCAAGTTTGGCTGCTGTTGTCGCTTATATTGCCAATAAAGATGAAGACAGCAATACCCGTAATAAACGTATTTTGGCCGCAGGGGCAGGTGGCGCGGCTATCGGTGGGGGTATTGGCTTTTATATGGATGCTCAAGAAGCTAAATTACGCAAACAACTACGCGATAGTGGCGTAAGTATTCAGCGTGAAGGTGACAAAATTAATCTGATAATGCCGGGCAATATCATCTTTGCTACTAACAGCGCGAACATTAACAGCAATTTTACTGATGTGTTAAATTCTGTTGCCTTAGTACTTGAAGAATATAATCAAACACTTATTGTCGTTTCTGGTCATACTGATTCTAGAGGCTCTGTTCAACACAACCAAAAGCTATCTGAAGAACGTGCTGGCGGCGTAGCTCAATACTTGCGTGGTCAAAAAATTCTAAGTGATCGTTTTGAGATAGTAGGATTTGGTGAACAACAGCCTGTAGCTAACAACAATACAGCGGCTGGGCGCGAGCTTAATCGTCGTGTTGAAATAACCTTATTACCTATCATTGAATCATAAAAGTTAACCAAAATACCCACAGGTGGTATTTAACTGTGTGTAAAATGTTTGGTTGAACTTTAGTAAGTGTCGCGGTGGTAAAAATAGCTAAATAGGATTAAATACAGGCTTTTGTGTATTAGCCACCGTGACGCTTGGTAAAGAGTAACTTTCCAGCCCTATGTTTTAATGATTTTTTTAAATACCTACGAAGCTTTTAGTACAAAGTGCTTGTCTATTTTATAAACGAATGCTATAAAAATACCAGTTATAAAAAGTATTAATTAAGAATAGGTTTTGATGATGGATTATCGCGAGTCGACAGTGAGTTTAGGCGTAACCGACAAATTGCTTTGTCCTTGTTGTGGAAACCAGCAACATAGTGTTAATTCTGTGATCACTTATGGTTTTTATTTTTTTGAATACTTGCCTATTTTTCCGGTAAAGCGAGATACGCGAGTCCAGTGTTTACAATGTCAAAACCTTGCTGACGTTGCTAATAACAAACCTAAACAAAAGCTGGTTTTTTCTGACTTTAGTCTGGCATTCTTCAACAAGCTACGCTTGCTTAGTACCTTTACTGGCAGCATTATCATCATCCTATTGTTAAGTTATTACTTTTCTGAAGAACAAGCTAAGCACCGTCAAAGTCAAGTGTATATCGATGCACCAAAAGTTAATGACTTCTATTATTTAGATTATCGAAATAGCGCTGGTGATCGACGTCCGCTGCACAATTACCGTGTTGCTAAAGTCGTTGATATTACCGGTGGTACAGTCTCCCTTAGTTTTGGTAATTACTTTTACCCATTAAAAAAATCTTTAAACGACGGTGTTCTATTTGGTCACAGTACCAATTTTGATTATTTCGAAAAACAGCGACAGAACTATTCGCCTGAGGAATTAAATCGCTTATTTGAACAAGGTTTTATTTACCGTGTTGTACGACCTGAATTTGCTATGATTGGTGGCAATAGAGCAGTTTACATGATTGCTGGTCATGCTGTGACTAACCCTGAAGTTGCAAAAGAGAAGTGGGTCTTTATCCCTGGTAAGCGTGAAAATGCTCAAGGGCTAGCAATACTTAAAGCGACTCATATTGAAAATAGATATGATAAAGCGTTTGAGCGATTAAAGCGTTCGGCAGAGCTGGGCTATGCACCAGGGCAAACTAACTTAGCTGAGCTTTATTTAACATTTAACGGTAGTGAAGAAGTGCGTGATGTACAAACTGCTGCTTATTGGTTGTTTCAGGCTGCTTTGCAAGGCTATCAGCCTGCCGTCGAAAAGTATCGAGTGATCTGTGAATTAGAAGAGGCCTGCAATATTGAAGACTTTTACCAAGCTTTAAATGAAGCAGGCACTAACATTAGTATAAATTAAAGAGAGTACTTTCTAACCTTAATACTTATTTGATAAATAGCGTAAAGCTACGCTATTTATCACTTCAATATTTATAAGTAATTTTTTATATATGTTTTTGCTGCCTCTCTAACTTTTGACGATAGTAATAACGTAGATATCATGGTTGGAATTGCCATTAAAGCATACATAAAGGTGATGAAATTAATCACCATAGACAAGGATGCGACAGCACCAACGATAATAAGTATCAGGTAAAACTGTTTATAAACCTTTTCAAATGTTTGACCAAACAAAAACTCACTACATTTACTACCGTAATACCAAAAAGTTAACACTGTGCTAGTACTGAGAAAAAACACCATTACCATTAAAAGGTAACTACCTATAGCTGGAAAGGTTTGCTCAAAGGCATAAACCGTCATACCAACACCTTGATGATCAGTTTGCCATGCACCGGTAACCAATACTGCTAAAGCAGTGCAGGTACAAACAATTAAGGTATCAACAATGGGACCAAATGAGGCAACAAAGCCTTCTCGAATTGGTTGATTAGTTTTAACTGCGCCATGCGCTAACGATTCAGTGCCTATACCGGCTTCGTTAGAAAATGCACCTCGTTGAACCCCGATAATAATAACGGTACCAATAAGTCCGCCAGCAGCAGAGCCAGGATTAAATGCACTTGAAAAAATCAGCATAAAGGTTTCAGGTATTTTCTCGTAGTTCATAACCAGCAATATCAATGTCATTATAAAATAACCAATGACCATAATAGGAACAACCTTAGTAGCCACTGAGGTAATTCGCGTTAATTTCCCCATGACAACCCAAGAAATAATGATAAACAATGTAATGCCAACAGACAGATCGAAAGTGAAGTGATTGTCGACCTCAGCCAAGCCATAAGGAATGGCGATGACATCTCTTAATATTTGCACTAATTGATTTATTTGAAAAAGCGGCAAAGCACCAAATATGCAACCGATGCAAAATAGCCAAGCGAGAGGAAGCCACTTTTTATCTAAGCCCTCTCTAATCACATACATTGGCCCGCCTTGTAATTTGCCACTTCGGTCTTTTCCTCGATACATAACAGCTAAAGAGGCGGTATAAAATTTAGTTGCGATACCAACGACTGCCGTTAACCACATCCAAAATATTGCTCCTGGCCCACCCATAGTAATAGCGACAGCTACACCGGCAATATTTCCAAGTCCTAGCGTTCCTGATAGGGCGACAATTAACGCTTGAAAGTGGCTAATATCTCCTTTGGAGCTCTTTTCATTGTCATACTTACCACCAATGATACTAATTGCATGGGCAAGTCTTTTATAAGGAGTAAGCCTAGAGTGAATAACAAAGTAAACACCACCGCCAACAAGTAGCAAAACCATGGGAAGTCCCCAGGCAAAGTTAACCAAAGTAACTAATATATCTTCCATTTTGACCTTTTCTTAAATGTGACAACGTATTGAGCAAGCGTCTAATACTATATTCTAGGTAAAAACAGAACTACAGTTATTAACTGATAAAATTAACAAGGGTGAGTGTGTTGCCACCAAGGCGCCAAATAGGGAAATCCCCTCTAAGTTATGAAGTAACACTGGCATTGTCATGACAGGTATAGTTAAGGCGCTCGAAAAGGCTGTTAAATAGTCATTTTGGTAGGTATATTAAAGGCTCTGATGGATGATGCACTCTGTATCTATATGACAAATATAATTAGCTGAATAGTTATAAAAATGATAAATATGCCAAATATTAGCGCTGTGCTAAAACAACTATTCATTACTTGTTTACTATTAGTAATTACTTCAACCTCGTTAATCGCTTATGGCGCCGACGCTATAAAAATAAACACCTACACCGATTATCCTCCATACCTCTACCAAGAAGACGGTCAACAAACGGGTTTGTACATGCAAATTGTTGATCTTACTTTTAAAGCGATAGAGCAACCTTACTCGGTTCATATTGTGCCTTTTAAGCGAGGGCTGCAAAGGACCGAGACTGGTGATGGTATTATGATAGCCGTCTTAAAAACAGCGCAACGGTTGCAAACACTAGACTTCTCCGAGCCATACTATCAGGAAAGAGTTTCTGTTTATTTTAATCAACCACAGCTGCCTTTGATAAATAAGGTAGATGAATTGGCGGGTTTAAATATTGGCACCTTGTTAGGTTGGAGTTATGGGGCTGAGTTCGACCAAGCTAGAAGCGCTAATCATTTTTTTACTCATGATAGCAAACTTGAAACCAACTTTTATTTATTGTCAAAAGGAAGGTTAGATGCTGTGGTTCACTCTGAGCTATCCTCGGCTTATGTGATTGAGAAAAGTGGCTTTAAAGATAAAGTGTTCTTAGCTTCTGAGCCATTAGAGTTAGGTAACATTCATATAGCCGTAAAAAAAGGCACCCATAAAGAATTGCTTAATAAGATTAATAAAAAGTTAAGTGAGCCAGAGCACATTAAAAAAATAAACCTGCTCATTAAAAGCTACCAAAAATAATTATCCTTGGAGTCTATGAACTTGCAGGGAATATTAATCATTGCTCGTGCTGGAAATATCAGCTAAATCCACTCAAGTAGCCCCATAAATTTTAGCTTTTATATTGAATACTACTAGTGCCCAATATGATAATAATTTTAACTGAAATGTTTGCGCTAAACGGGTAAAATTACATGCATATATTTATAGTTCATAGGTTGGCATATGGCTCGCACCGCAGCAGCACTTCATATTTTGGTGAAGCATAAAGAACAGGCAGAAGAAATACTCAAGCAAATAGAAAAGGGAGCAAAATTTCAAACCTTAGCTAAGAAACACTCAACTTGTCCTTCGGGGAAAAAAGGTGGTAGTTTAGGTGAGTTTGCTAAAGGCACTATGGTACCTCAGTTTGATAAAGTGGCTTTTAGCGGAGAAATTTTGACACCACACTTAGTTAAAACTAAATTTGGTTGGCATATTATTAAAGTTTTATATCGAACCTAAACAAATGGAAGCTTTTATACAGCTTGGCAAGTAAAGCTATTGAGTGCTGGTGATAAACTTTATCATGCTGAAGTGTTAAAGGTTAAAGGTTAAAGGTTAAAGATTGCAATGTGCAGCTTTAACCTTATCTAGCCACCTCTTTTTATACAATCACATTGATATTCGTCTCAATAAGATTGTTCTTCTGGGTGAAAACCATGGAAACGGCTTGCGCTTCTTCATCCGACATCCTGCGATACAGCCCATCAGTACTATTAAGTTTATCACCGGCAATATAAAACTGAGTGGTTAATAGTTCACGTTCACCTTTCAGTACTTTGACATGAATATGAGGAGTACGACCAGGATATATACTAGGTTTAATGGTTTGAAAACTGTAGTTACCATGTTTGTCCGTTATATCATGTCCAAATCCTTGAAAGCCACTGTCATAGACAACATTTCGGCCATCACCTGAGTGTAGATATTTGCCATTAACATCACACTGCCAAATTTCTATCCGATGATCTGCCAGTGGCTTACCTTGCTTCGACAATATCTTACCTTTGAGTTGTATAATTTCACCACCGGCTTTTTTTACCGCGCCAGAAACTTTAATAAGATTGTTATCTGTATCAGCAAAACGCATTGATGGGCTTGGATAAAATGGCCCTTCAGTTGCCCTTGGCGTCAATACTTCTGCTATTGATTTACGTGAAAAGGCAGTTAAGCCGACGAGGGCAATAAAGCCTTTTAATAAACCTCTACGTGTATGTAATTTCATTTAGTCATTTCCTTATAATTAGTTATCTTATGAACGTTATTTAGAAAAAGAAAACTTAGCCCAACTAGATGCATCTGTATCTACTGCTTTAGCTGGATATCTAAATTCGGTCATTTTCTCTTTATCATAAACACCGCTGACACCAATCATGATGTTCCAAGTGTCACTCGGGAATTTCTTACGAAGAACTTGCATCTCCCTATGAGAGCCTTTCAAAAAATTAGGCTTCAAACCATCTTCAGACTCAACTCTGCCTGCATAGGGTACCCAAAATCCACTCCAATCCTTAAGATTCCATCGATCTGGTTTGCTCCACTCTTTGTCTTTGAATATTCGTTCTCCCAACTGAGCAGAGGCATGAAGTTTATGCAGGTAACCCGTTTTAGTATTCTCCACATAAATATCGATGACAGTGTAATCTTTGTTTTTTCCTTTTGCGCAAACATATAATGAGTGTTGATCATGCATTAGATAAACAAAAGCTTGTGCAGGCAGTTCAAATTTTATTGCTGATTTCCATTCATCTTTGTTACAGCGACCGTCAAATAGTGGCGCTTTGTTGGTAGTGTTAATCGTGATGACTTCGGACGCATTAGCTTTAGTCGCGAGTAGTGACAGAGCTGAGCTTGATAAGGTAATGATTGATAAAGTAACGGTTGATAGCATCATTTTTGACAGTTTGTGCAGCATGTTTCCCTTCCCTTGGTGGTTGTTATTTGATCAGATAGTAAAGAGTATCAGTGAGGTTCCAACTGATTCTCGGTGAGTGGCGCTATATTCAAGCTCAATTGCAGTTTTGTCTTAGGCTTCAAATTAAATAAAAGAGGAGTTAGGGAAGCTTTAATAAATCGTCAGTCCAAGCTAGCGAGGTTCATATTACTGCTTAGTGTATGCTTGATGAGACTTTCTGATGGCTTCGACCAGTTTTATTGGGGTTTTAAGACTAATTGCCATACATGTCCAAGGTGTGGGAATAATATCTGTACCTATTGGGTAGCTCGCTTTTAGTTGTGCTTTTGTTTGTGGCAGTGCCTTTAGCCTTAAAGAAATGTTCTCATGCGTGTCGATAATAATATCTACTCGTTCGGCTAACAGTAGCTTGATATTAGCTTGGTTATCACCCGAAATCTGAATATGCTCACCCTCCACAAACCCATTGTTTTTTAAGTGGTTATGCATGAAAGAATCTCTAATTAACCCCAGAGTGTATTTTTTAACATCATCAATTGAGTTAATTTTAATATCTGTTCTGGCTGACAGTTTAAAGAAATGATATTGAATGGTGTTTAAAGGGCAGATCCAGTGAAATAACTTCTCACGCTCAGGTGATCTTAGTATAGAGTATATCAGTACGTTAGGTTGCTCTAATGCAGTTTTATACGCTCTTGCCCAAGGATAAATATTAAGCGTGTAGGGGACATTTGCCTGCTCAAGTGTGTTTTTGACTATTTTTGTTGCACTGCCAATAATTTCACCCGAGCTAGAAAGGTAGTTATAAGGAGGCCATTGTTCGGTTACCACAGTGATTTTATTCTCAGGCGCAGTAACAGCGGTAAAAGTAGCTAGGCAAGGTAATACGCATAATAAAATCTTTTGATACAAGCTAATTGCCATTGTTATCTCAACAAAAACGGTAGAATTCACAATAATAAAAGTATAGATGAAAATATTCACTACTATGATTGAAGTATTTGTTATCTTCTTTATTGGTTATTACGTGGTGCCTGATAGCTTCTATGAATATTTAGGTGGCGATAATTAGAAAATAGCAGGGGTTAATACACATTCTGTTAGCGTGTCTTTGGAGCGACAAAATGCTGCTAATAAACAGATTTTTCAATTCACTCAAGAACCTTGAAGCTATTTAATATAAGGTATTGTTGCCTATTAGCGACATCACTTTCTTTTATCTGAAAATCATTGTTTGTTGATTTTTAAGACTTTATATCATTATTCACTAAGTATTTAACGTTTAGTCGTCCTGTTCTCTTTTGAGCTGTTGTCATTTGGCGACGGTATTGTTATCGCTTGCATTCATTTCCTATTGGAAATACTTTAAAAACAGTTTATTACCACTGTGGTGTGCTTTGTGCTAACAGTACGACAAACTTAAGTATAAAGTGGTTAATCTTTATTAAGAAAGTTGATTGAGGTGCAATCGACATTCATAGAATAAAAGACCTGAAACCCAAAAAGGTAACATACATGTCTGAGGCAATTGCTAACCCTCTCCAAGAAACCGCAACTCGTTGCATTAAAATTGATCATTGGATTTTTGAAATTAAAGCTGTGAGAGCGATACGCGTAGAGGAATATGGGCAGCCTTATTCAGGTATTGCAAATATAAATATTAATGGCGATAAAGCTTATATTGATGGGTTGATGACAAGCTCAGATATAGAGTTTGATCGAGATGATTTTGCTACTTTTAAAGCTTATTTGCAGCAATTAGATATTAGTAAAGCGGAATTTGATCGATATAAAAATCAAGTAGCTATTTCCAAATCATTGGATATAGCGCCAGTAACAAAAGGTTCTACAGCGTTAAAATTAGTGACTATCTGACTTTCAGTAAGAAAAATCAATCAAGCACTGCCATAGTTCAAAGTATCAATTCGATGTTCTGATAAATAGAGTGCTATAAAGGTCAAAGAGGAATAATCGTTACCCTTTATCTTAATTCACTAAGCTGTTCTACCCGTGTTTTAAGCTATGATTGCTCAAGTATTTCACGTTGTTCAGCAACCTCAATACGGATATCGAAGTCACGTGGCAAATTCTCATTAGTATAATCAAACGTTGTCGCTTCAGTTACGTTTTCAACGCTTAAATGTGTTTGTTGATTTTCCATATTTGAATAACCTCTATCTATTTATATTTAGTTAAATGTAGTGTTTTTACGAAATATCTAACTTTAATGTAGCACGCCGCCGATGAAATACCAATAAGTGTTGTAAGTTTACTACATTTTGTTGGTGGATTTTAAATGAGGTGTCGCGAAAATGCTCTTGGACTGAATGTATCGCTTGTAGTGACCATCGCGATAGCAAACTGCATTTCACATTTATTTCACTTACGGTTTCATAAACTAGGGATAACAAAATTAAAAGGAAGCAATATCCATGTTTAAGAAAATCGTCATTACCTTAGTGAGTTTAATTATCCTTGTCGTTGGCTTAGGGTATGGCACTAAATCTTATCTTAAAAGTTTACTACCTGAAAAAGCTCACTTTGTAGCGATCAAGCAAACTCAAGTAAGCGATTTACCCTACGTTAATGAAAACATTCCGGCATACCGAGGTAAAATATTAGCTGTAGTTACCAGTGTAGATAAGATGGGAGATAATCAAGATACCGGCTATGAACACACTGAACTAGCCCGTGCATATTGGGTATTTACCGCGAATGGTTTTGATGTTGATATTGCTAGTCCCAAGGGAGGGAAGCCACCGGTTGTCATCGATGGTGAGGACATGGGGGCGTATGATTATGCTTTTTTAAATGACGACACTATTCAGCAAAAAGTGGCAAATTCTATTGCGCTGGCAGAGGTAAACCCGAATGATTATGAAGCAGTGTATTTTGTCGGTGGCAAAGGAACAATGTTTGATTTTCCTGATAATCCTGATGTGCAGCATATTGCTAAAACCCTGTATCAAAATAACAAAGTAGTTAGTGCAGTATGTCATGGACCATCAGCGCTTGTTAATGTTCAGTTAGACAATGGTGAAATGTTACTTTCTAACAAGAAAGTGAGCGGTTTTACCAACGATGAAGAGCTCTTTTTAATTCCAGATGCCAAACAAATATTCCCTTTTTTACTTGAGGATAAATTAATTGCACAAGGCGCTCAATTTCAAGCGGGAAGTACTTACTTAGAGAAAGTCAGCCAAGACGGAAAACTCATTACGGGTCAAAATCCTTGGTCTGTATGGAGACTGGCAGAAAAAGTCGTTGCTGAACTTGGCTATCAACCAAAAAACAGAGAGCGCACACCTGAAGAGCACGCTATTGAACTTCTAATGACATACGACTCACAGGGATTTGATGCTGCAAAAGTAGAGCTAAAACAAAAGCCACAAGCCTATCAACGCATTCTTATTGTGATGCACAGCTTTCTAGCATTTATGCAGTTTGATGTGAGTAAAGGCATTGACCTGTTAACGCTGGCAGATCAATTAAAACAGTTGAATTAAAGCTACAACATATTATCTGGCAAGTGTTTTAATCATCATCAGTGGATTAAGGCACTTTTTGCTAATCGCCAATCCGAACAACAGGGAGATATTTTCCATCAGGAATATCTTTGCCCGATACTCTCTGACTATTTGTAACGTTTTATTTCAATGTTACATTTCGTCGCAAAATAAATGTATCTTATCTACATCTTTCTTAAAGCGGCGTAATTTTATGTTACTAATGCTTTAGGTTTACAATTCATACCAAACGGATCAATTAATTAGTCCGATTGGTATAATATATTTGGTCATACTTGGATAGGAACATGAATTTAACCCGTGCCGCTTTAAAAAATCCTGCTGCTGTTATTGTCATTGTTGTTTTGGTGATGGTGTTTGGATTAATGAGTGTTTTCAAACTACCTATTCAATTGACTCCTGATATTGAACAGCCACAAATTAATATTTCTACCGGTTGGCCAAGTGCGGCACCTGCAGAGATGGAGTCGGTCATTATTGAACCGATTGAAAATGTGGTTAAAAATACCCAAGGTGTGACTAAGGTTACTACGAATATTCAACGTGGTTTTGGCAATATAACATTAACGTTTGATGTTGGTGCTGATATGCAAAAAGCTATGCTAGATGTTATTAATAACCTCAATCAAGCGCCGCCAATTCCTCTTGATGCCATGGACCCTATCGTATCTGCAGGCGGTGGTAGAGGTGGTCCAAATACAGCTTCTTTAATGATCAAAACGCTGCCGAGTAATCCTGCACATGATTTAGGGCAATATCAAAAATTAATCGAAGATGTTGTTCGTCCTCGATTTTCTCGTATCCAAGGCATGGGACAAGTTAATTTACAAAGCCATCGCCCGAGAGAGTTAAGAATAACATTTGACCCACTTAAAACGGCTTCACTAGGCTTATCACTATCAGATATCAGTTCAACTATTTCCCGTGCAAATGATGTCTCAGCAGGTGTTGCTAATGTGGGCAGGCGACAATATACAGTGCGATTTTCAGGGCAATATGATGTCAGCAACTTAACTGAAATGATTATCGGCTACAGTGGTGATCGTCCTATCTATTTAAAGGATATTGCCACGGTTGAAAATACCCTAGTGGATCGTTTTGGTTTTAACATGCGAAATGGTCAACCATCGTATTATTTTACCTTGAAGCGTCAAAATGATGCCAACACGGTTGCACTTCTTGATGAAATTAATATTGCCATTAAAGAGCTTAATGCAGGTCCAATGAAAGAGGCAGGGCTAGTTATTGAGCTAAGCTTTGATGCCTCAGTGCATATTCGTAATGCCTTGAAATTAGTTCAGAATAATCTCGGTTTAGGCATAGTACTAGCATTAATTATTCTTTGGCTATTTCTGCGTGGCTGGAAAAGTATTTTCATTATTGCGGTAACCATTCCTATTTCGTTAATGGTAGCTTTTGTTGCCCTGAGTATTTTTGATCGTAGTCTAAATGTTATCTCGTTAGCAGGCTTGGCATTTTCTGTCGGATTAGTGTTAGATGCCGCTATTATAGTGCAAGAAAATATTGTCCGGCTGCGTGGCTTAGGCATGGATGGTAAAAAAGCGGTTATGCGTGGAGCGCTGCAAGTTACCGGGGCATTATTTGCTTCAACAGCAACCAGTGTCGCCATATTTTTGCCTATTTTGTTTATGGCGGGTATCGAGGGACAGCTGTTTTCTGATTTAGCGCTGACACTTTCTATCGCGGTAATTGCTTCACTGGTAACCGCTGTAACAATTTTACCTATCGCTAGCCAGTATTGGCTTAAATCAAAAAATGATATTGATCCCTTTGCACATTATTGGGAAAAATTGACCCATTTAGTTATGCGTCTAACCAATACTCAAACTAAGCGGGTTAGTTGGATTTCTTTCTTGTTGGGCGGCTCTCTTCTCGTTATTACACTATTGATGCCAAAAACGGACTTCATGCCACGAGCCCCCATTGATGGCTTCTTTTTCAGTTTAAATATGCCACCAGGTGGTAATGTTGATTTTATTGAAAAAGAAATGGCATCGTTAGTAAAAGCAAGGTTAGCGCCTTACCTTTCCGGTGAGAAGTTACCGAAAATAAAAAGCTACAATTTTTATTCTTTTGGCTCAGGCGCGACGGGGGGCTTTATCTACTCAGCTGACCCTGCTCATGTCGAAGATTTAATGGACGTTATACGAACTGATGTTCTAGGTGGATTACCAGATACACAAGCGTTTTTGTTTAGAGGCTCAATGATTAACGTGTCAGGTGGCGGTAATGGCCGAACGGTAGAGCTTAATGTGCAAGGTCCTGATATTGAAAGTTTGATGAAAGTTGCACAAGTGGGTATTGATGCCATTAATGAATCAATGCCAAGCACTACCGCATTCCCAAATCCAGGGTTAAGTTTATCTGAGCCAGAATTAAAATTGGTGCCTGATGATCAACGAATAACCCAAGCAGGTTTAACGCGTCATGATGT
>Ga0105359_10003605_pt1 | contig 12587 bp, 10 predicted proteins | sample GOMGulsemesocosm_6_FD_83659 | JGI IMG/M metagenome (GOLD analysis project Ga0105359, IMG submission 83659) | Methane-oxidizing microbial communities from mesocosms in the Gulf of Mexico - GOM8C Gulf of Mexico | ecosystem: Environmental > Aquatic > Marine > Cold seeps | place: Gulf of Mexico... | reverse complement strand
CCACCAAGCCATCCGTCAATTCTTTTACCTCGTTTTTAATAGGGCTTAATGCTTCGTGTGTTTCAATTTGCAACTCAGTCATTGCCTCAAAATCTCTTGTAGCAATCGCCGCTTTTTGCTTCATATTCACTAACAATTCCGTATCGTTTAGCTTTACAAAATGACGAAACTTCAATTCGTCCATCGCTCTGTTAAATTTGACAATACGTTTGGACAACGCTGCAATCTCCTCTTTCTTTTTGAGTTTTATTTTTTCACAGGCAATCTCTTCATCATAACGTATAATTCCCACCGCATTTTTCGCATTAAAATCCGGTATTTTAGGAGCATTTTGGGCACTGATCACCATTCCAGTTAATAACAAAACTACGGTACATATATTTTTAAACAACTTCATAATTCTATACTTATTTTAATCCAATATTATTTGATTGTAAACACATAAGGTATACGTGCTTGCATTCCTTTTAAACCATAGACTCTTTTAAAATCTTGATAGATTCGGAAATTTTCTTGTCCCAATTCTTCTTTTAAAATAGCTTCCTTTGTATTCATAAATGGCAAACCTCCCATCGACTCCTTAAAGTCTTTTTTATACATTGGTAAATTGATTCTTTTATACTCAACCAACTCCGCCATTTCTGCAGCTTCTGCAACCGCATCATCTAAATTCCCTAATACATCTACTAAGCCATTTTCTAAGGCCTCAACTCCAGTCCAAACACGTCCTTGTCCAATAGCATCTACATCGGACACCTTCATATTTCTACCATCAGCCACACGTTGAATAAACGTTGTATACACATTTTCTACACCGCCTTGGGCAACGTCTCTAAAAGCATCTGTCATCGGCTCAAAAACACTGTAGGAAGCACTCTTATTCGTACTCACTTGCTCGGCATTAATTCCAATATCATTTGCCAAACCACTTAAATTAGGAATGGTTGCAAACACCCCAATAGACCCTGTCAAGGTAGTTGGTTCTGCAAAAATCTTATCCGCATTACAGGCAATATAATAACCACCAGATGCAGCATAATTCCCCATAGAAACAACTAAAGGTTTTTCTTTTTTTGCCAATTCCAATTCTCTCCAAATCAAATCAGAAGCCAAAGCACTTCCTCCTGGCGAGTTCACACGTAATACAATTGCTTTTATATTTTTATCTTTTACCGCTCTACGAATGGCTTTGCTCATCATTTTTTGACCAATCACGTCTTCGTCTCCTTTGGCATAGTGAATCTCTCCTTGGGCGTAAATCACCGCAATTTTATCTTTTGCAGTTGCTTTAATACGTCCTTTACCTGATTGAATATACTTTCCTATGGTCACTAATTTTAACTTGGTCTTTGCATCCAAACCAGCCGCAGCTCTTAAACTATTTTCATATTGATCTAAGTACAACAAGCCATCAACCATGTTATGTTCCAATGCCAATTGTGGCGTTCGTGTTTTTAAACCATCAGCTATATCATTTAATGCATCTAAGCTCAAGTTTCTACTTTCAGAAATATCGGCTAACATCTCACCCCATATAGAACCTAAGAAAGAAGAAATTTGTTCACGATTTGCAGGACTCATTTTATCCGACAAATACATTTCCACAGCACTTTTATATTTACCATGGCGAATCACTTCCATTTTAACTCCAGTCTTATTCTGAATATCTTTTAGATACATCACCTCCATGCTTAAGCCTTTAAAATCCAATCCTCCTACTGGATTTAAGAATACGGAATCAGCGGCAGTACTCAAATAGTATTTTTTCTGATCATACATATCGCCATAAGCTAGGATGAACTTACCCGATTCTTTAAACTCAACTAACTTATTACGAATAGCCTGTGTTTGTGCTAGTCCCGCATTTACATAATCAGTCTCAATGCTAATACCTTTTATATTAACATCGGTCTTTGCATTTTCTATGGCATTTAAAATGGCATTCAAGCCTAATTTATCGTCATATAAATTTAGCATTTCGGCAAATGGATCCACTTCCTTAGGCGCGTAATCCTTTACAACATCTTCCAAAGATATTTGTAAAATAGAATTCTTCTTTATCACCACTTCATCCGATGCCCCCATTGCAGCACCTATCATGATAAACAGAAAAAAGAGCACAAATACGCCAATAATAGTTCCAATTATAGCCGCCAATAAATTTCTTAAAAACTTCATCGTTTTATTTTATATATTTAAACAAAAGAGATTCAGGCAGAAAGCAAGGAACTCTTAAAAATGTTTATAAGTTGAATCACAAATATATACTTTTATCTGATACTTTTCTTTTCTTTGTAGCCCAATATGCAAATACTCAGAACTACATATTTATCCATAGGCACTAACCAAGGTGACCGTCAAAAAAATCTTCAAAACGCTGTTGATTTTATAGACGAGTCCATCGGGTCTGTTCAAGCCATTTCTTCGGTATACAAAACTGAAGCATGGGGTTTTAAAGGCGATGACTTTTTTAATATCTGTATTAAAGTCCGTACAAGTTTAAACCCTGAGAATTTACTCACAAGTATTCTCCAGATCGAAAAGTATATTGGACGTATTCGCTCGGGATCTGAAGGCTATGAGAATAGAGTGATAGACATAGACATATTGCTTTTTGAAGATGAAATTATCTTTTCTAAAGATCTGTTGGTTCCTCATAAAAACATGCTTAAACGCAATTTTGTGATGATTCCACTGGCCGAAATTGCAGAAAACGTCACACATCCTATTAGTAAACAACGTATCTCTATAGATGCTGCGGCTTGTAAAGACAGTACCGCCATAGAAAAAATAGCCATCAAATTAAATCGTCCGTATGCTATTTCTGAAAAATTTAATTATATAGCCATCGAAGGAAATATAGGCGCAGGAAAAACCACGCTTTCTAATATGATTTCTGATGACTTTAATGCGAAACTTGTTTTGGAACGTTTTGCCGACAATCCATTTCTTCCTAAATTTTACGAAGATAATGAACGCTATGCATTCCCTTTAGAGATGAGTTTTTTAGCAGATAGATATCAACAATTAACAGATGATTTAGCCCAATTTGATTTATTCAAAAACTTTATTCTATCTGATTATTATATTTTTAAGTCGCTGATTTTTGCTCAGATTACTTTACATAGTGATGAATTCTTTTTATATAGAAAGATGTTTGATATTATGTACAAAGAAATTGCAAAACCAGACTTGTACATCTACCTCTACCAAAGTACTGATAGATTGATAGAAAATATCAAAAAAAGAGGGCGTGATTACGAACAAAATATCGAGGCCACTTATCTCGAAAAAATCCATAAAGGATATACTAATTTTATCAATACAGAAAAAGATCTAAACACCTTAGTCATCGATGTTTCGGAAATGGACTTTGTTAAAAACAGAGCCGATTATATTACTATTTTGAATTTGATTAAAGGCGCAGAAGCAACGTCTTAAGAAAAAGGAGACAAGAATCAGGACTGAAGGGATAAAAGGACTTGGTTGTTGGTTGTTGGTTGCTTGTTGCTTGTTGCTTGTGTGAAACTAAATCAATCTTCAAATGAATCCCGTTTTTTCTCTGTAACAGAGCTCATTTCTTCCTTTTGAGGAGGTGCCGTAGGCAGTGGGGCTTCTACAGGATAGCACCAAGAATCAGGAATCAAGAAAAAAGACTCCATTCATATCTCAGTAATCGCAATGGCAAGAAGTCCTATGTCTAATAGTCCTGGCTCTTATCTCCAAAAAAAAATCGTACCCTATAAATAATGGTACGATTTTCTATTTTTTCTTACTTCTTCAACTCTAATTTCTCTGCAAAATAATCACAGAAATCACGCATTGTTGCGCTCATTTTTTCATCGTTTGTAGCACGTTCAAAAGAATTGGCCATAGACACTAATGTCTGGTGATAAAATATTTTCATTTCATCTACCGGCATGTCTTTTGTCCATAAGTCCATACGTAGTGTTTCTTTTTTTAGGTTGTCCCAAACAGAAATCATGATGGCTTTAGATTCTGCTTCTTGGATTTCTCCATCTTCTGCTGTCCAATTGATTGCTTCTGGCACTTTATTTTCGTCCAGTCCAATGGTAAATTTAATATCTGATTTGCTAGTTACTGCCATTATTTATTTTTTAGGTTTATATTTTGAATCTTTTAATATCGTATCTGCATTAAGCATTAGCATACTTTTAATACTGGTCTTATTATTACGCATATAAGCACGAACAATTTCCGCTCCAAACCAAACACCCACTCTACCCGGAGAATCTTTATCTGATTGGTTGTAAAATTTGGAAAACGGCGCATTTGCAATAAAGCGAAGGCCGAGTTTAGCATCCGTACTATACAGCATTTTTTGCTCCACAAAATAGCTCCAAATATTGGTTTGATTATCAGCTACCCAATTCCATTGTTCCGCCGTATAGCCCATTTTTTCTTCCTTTGAAACCATCGGTAAAAACTGATCCATCATATATAGTTTCTTTCCTTCATACACCATTTTATCTAAAAACTGTCTTCGGGTATTTTCTGGAACGGCCAAGTTTGCAAATTTATCAACAACATCCACTACCAAATGCTCTTTCCTATAATTCTGCTTTAGATATAAAGGAAAATCACTGTACACTTCGCTCGAATCTCCTAAGTACATATCCAAGGCCACAAATAAATAATCACCAGCGTACACCACATTACTTTTATAGTCCAAATCTGTTATTAAGGTAATCACTTTAGGCGACACAAAATTAGGATTGTACAATTTAATACGAGAAAAAAGCAAGTCTAAAGCTGCTTTTTCAGCATTAAAATCTGGAAAAACCACTTGAGATTTTGCAAACAATGCCTTTTCATCTTTGTTATTCATTTTCGCAATCCATACACTATCCGCCACTTGCTTAGGAAACAAAAAAGGTGCTTTTTCCTTTAATTCAGGTAATCCCTCTGGAGTAATTGTATAAAATTCTTGTTCAAAACGAAGTACCTCAACATCCTCTGTAATTGTAATCGACTGGGCTGGCTTATTTTCTTTACATGAAATAAGTAGTACTCCCACACATAAAAACGCGCATAATTTGTTCATTTATTTTATATTTACACTTTAAAGTAACAACAAAAATACTAAAATAGTTTCACAATGAATTTAGAAAAGGTATCAAAACATATCACAGAATGGTTAAAAACGTACGCGGAAAATGCAGGTGTAAAAGGATTTGTAATTGGAATTTCTGGAGGAATTGATTCTGCGTTAACTTCTACTCTTTGTGCAGCTACTGGCATGGAACTTTTATGTGTAGAAATGCCTATACATCAAGGAGAGAACCAAGTATCGAGAGCCAAAGAACATATAGAACAATTAAAAAAACGTTTTCCAAATGTCCGTTCTTTAGAAGTGAACTTAACGTCAACTTTTGAAGACTTTAAAAATGTTCTACCTGCTATTGAAACGTCTGCCACTGTAGACCTATCATTGGCCAATACACGTGCAAGATTGCGTATGACTACCTTGTATTATTTTGCAGGGATTGAAGGCCTACTCGTAGCAGGAACAGGAAATAAAGTAGAAGATTTTGGCGTAGGTTTCTTTACAAAATATGGTGATGGCGGAGTCGATTTAAGCCCAATTGCCGATTTATTAAAATCAGAAGTAAAAGCCTTATCCGCTCATGTTCTTGTACCTGCTTCAATTCTGAAAGCACAACCTACCGATGGTTTGTTTGGTGATAGCAGAAGCGATGAAGATCAAATAGGTGCTACTTACGACGAACTTGAATGGGCCATGGCCGAACAAGAAAACGGAAAAACAGTCGCTGATTTTACAGGAAGAGAATTAGAAGTATTTAAAATTTATAACCAACGAAACCGAGCAAACAAACATAAAATTGACCCAATCCCTGTGTGTTTGATTCCAGAAGGAATACGGTAATTGGTTGTTGGTTGTTGGTTGTTGGAACAACAGCTTTCATTTTGAATGCAACTAATTAAAACTAAGTAGTTTTCGACATAACTGAGCACTTAACTAGCACTAGAAATTGTTATTTTAAACGAGGAATGTCAATAAATTTTCATATCGTTTACGTGGATTTCTCACATGCGTTCAAAATGATACCAGGAAGTGTTTGGTGTTATGTGAGCATAGAAATACACCTAAAAAATTAATTAAGTGTTGCCTCCTAGAATTGAAACCTGAGTCTCGAAACCAGCTTAGCACGTCCCAAGTATTACAATTCACGTGTCTTTTCGAACGAGGAACGAGGAGAAATCTCAAGAAAACTCAAGTCATAATACAATATTATTTTAGTCCTTTCTCTTTTCTCTTTTCTCTTTTCTCTATTGTTATTGTCAAGTAAATTCAATACTACAAAAAAGTCCCGAAAATGAGTTTTCATTTTCGGGACTTTTTTTATATAAGCAATAGTGCTCAAATCCCCTATTTGGGGCTAGGGGCCTTATACTACCCTATGCAAACGATCACTAATTAAAATTTTCAGTTTGGTATAATTCATAATCAACTCCATTTTCTCCATACGATCAGTATCATTCCATTTAGCGTCTGTAATTTCTTTAATTTTAGATGCAATCAGCACCCTTCTTAAATTATAAATAGTTTCTAATACTAATTTAGACAACGATTTTTCTTTAGGTTTTACAATCACCTCTTTTGCTTCCCAATCGCTTAATGTATATTTATCATCATCCATTAAAAAATCGGTGACCACACCAGAAATTGCCGGATCGGGATGGTTTATAAATTGATCTGCGGTGATGGGTTGGTTTTGATTCATTTGATGCATCATTTCAAAATAGATATCCTTAAAAACAGGATCTGTAAACTCTATTTCATCATCTTGCAAACTCAAATAAATTTCGTTGGAAACAGTATTTGTAAATTCTTCTTTTTTTATGACGCGTTTGTTGGGTCTTGATTTTTCTTCATCTTCTATAAAATCGATAAAATCAACTTCCAGATTTCCGTATAACAATAAAATTTTAATAATCAGAAATTCATATTTTCGAACTTCATTTATTTTTATACGAGGCTTATCATCTTTTACGGCAGCCATCATAGGTTGCTCTGGTGGTGGCTCATTTCCACCCCCTTTATCGTCTTTACTATTTAACTGCGCCAAGGCACTAAATAACACGGTTTCAGAAATTTCCATAATTCGAGAACATTCTTGCAAATACACTTCTTGCTGAATATTATCTGGAATTTTAGAAATACTGGTAACAATTTCACGAATTAGGCCTGCTTTTTTAACAGGGTCGTTTTGCGCATCTTCTAATAATAAAGACACTTTAAACTTTATAAAATCCTGAGCGTTTTCATCCAAATAGGTTTTTAACTCTTCCGGACTTACTTTTTTAGAAAAACTGTCTGGATCATCACCATCAGGGAAGGTCATTACTTTTACGTTCATCCCTTGCTCCAAAATCAAATCGATTCCTCGGATAGAAGCACGGATCCCCGCAGCATCTCCATCAAAAAGAATGGTAATATTTTTTGTCAATCTGTTTACCAATCGGATTTGATCTGGTGTTAATGCCGTTCCTGAAGAAGCTACAACATTCTCTATTCCTGATTGATGAAAGGAGATAACATCCGTATACCCTTCTACTAAATAACAATTATCCTCACGGGCAATTTGCTGTTTGGCATGAAACAGTCCATACAGGATTTTACTCTTGTGGTAAATATCACTTTCTGGAGAGTTCAGGTATTTGGCTGCTTTTTTATCATTGGTCAAAATACGACCTCCAAAACCAAGCACCCTTCCACTCATACTATGAATTGGGAATAATACACGCCCTTTAAATCGGTCAAATTTCCTTGGCTGATTTGGATTTTTCGGGTTTTCTTTGACAATAGTCAACCCTGTGGACTCTAGATATTTTATACCATAGCCACTATTCTCGGCTTCATCGGTAAAGGCATGCCATTCATTTAAAGAATATCCCAATTGGAATTTCTTAATCGTATCATCGGTAAAACCACGTTCCTTAAAATAAGAAAGTCCAATGGCTTTTCCTTCGTTATCTTCTAGTAAAACTTTATGAAAATACTCTTTGGCATATTCCGAAACGATAAACATGTTCTCACGCTCATCATTTTGATGTTTTTGCGCATCGGTTTGCTCGGTTTCTTCAATTTCTATATTGTATTTTCTTGCCAACCATTTAATGGCTTCTGGGTAGGTATAATGTTCGTGTTCCATTAAAAAGGAAATAGTATTCCCTCCTTTCCCAGTACTAAAATCCTTCCAAATTCCTTTTACGGGGGATACCATAAAGGATGGTGTTCTCTCATCGGTAAAAGGACTCAAGCCTTTAAAACTGGATCCCGATTTTTTAAGCTGAACAAATTCTCCGATCACTTCTTCTACGCGAGCGGTTTCAAATACTTTGTCAATGGTATTTTTAGAAATCAATGGTAAATTACTTTAATTGTAAAACAAAAAAAGTCGTCATTCCAAATTAAAAAAGAGGAATTGTGATACTTACAATTCCGTGCACTATATGGAATGACGACTCAAAATATACTAGTTGCTGTATAACAAACTAAAAACTTTTATACGAGCAACGACTTGTATTACTGGCCTTAAGATACGGCTTTTAACTTTCTTAAGGTAGATTTATTTAACTTTTCTTCTGCATACTTCTTAGTCACCTTTAATTCTGACACTTCAGAACCTGGTAATTCAAACATTGCATCCGTTAATACTGCTTCACATAAAGAGCGCAATCCACGTGCTCCTAGTTTGTATTCAATGGCCTTATCTACAATATAATCTAAAGCGCTATTATTAATGGTAAATTTAATATCATCCATTTCAAACAACTTTGCATACTGCTTAATAATTGCATTTTTAGGTTCGGTCAAAATAGCTCTTAAAGTCTTAGCATCCAAAGGATTCATATAAGTCAACACAGGTAAACGCCCTATAATTTCAGGAATCAAACCAAAGTTCTTTAAATCGCTAGGAATAATATATTGAATTAGGTTCTCTTCATCAATTTTATCTTCTTTAATAGAAGCTCCATACCCAACGGCTTGTCTATTCAATCGTTTGCTGATCACTTTATCAATTCCTGAAAAAGCACCACCAGCCATAAACAAGATGTTTTTTGTATTTACTTCTATAAATTTCTGATCTGGGTGTTTACGACCACCTTTTGGCGGAACATTTACCACAGAACCTTCTAGTAATTTCAATAAACCTTGTTGCACTCCTTCTCCAGAAACATCACGAGTAATAGAAGGGTTATCACCTTTACGGGCTATTTTATCAATTTCATCAATAAAAACAATACCACGCTCGGCTTTTTCTAAATTGTAATCCGCTGCTTGTAACAAACGGGTTAAGATCGTCTCCACATCTTCCCCTACATATCCAGCTTCTGTTAATACGGTAGCATCTACAATAGCAAATGGCACATTTAACATACGCGCAATAGTACGAGCGATTAAGGTTTTTCCTGTTCCTGTTTCCCCAACAATTACAATATTACTTTTTTCTATTTCTACCTTATCCTCTTCTTTAGAATCCGGTTGTAACAATCTTTTATAGTGATTGTATACAGCTACAGACATCACACGCTTAGCAGCGGTTTGTCCTATCATATATTCGTCTATAAATTCTTTAATTTCAAGAGGTCTTTTAACCACTAAATCAGAATTTAAAGCACCTGACTCTCCATGAGACATTTCTTCCGCAACAATACCATGTGCTTGCTCAATACATTTATCACAAATATGTGCATCTAAGCCTGCAATAAGTAAATCAGTTTCCGGTTTTTTACGACCACAAAACGAACATTCTAATATTTCATCTTTCGCCATTCTCTATATCTTTTTAATACTTTTTAAAGTCAATTGGTTGATTATTTACGCTCTAAAATTTCGTCAATCATACCGTAAGCCTTTGCTTCTTTTGCTGTCATCCAGTAATCACGATCAGAATCGTGGTGTACTTTATCTACTGTTTGTCCAGAGTGTTTTGCAATAATATCGTACAACTCACCTTTCAATTTTAATATCTCACGAGTCGTAATTTCTATATCACTAGCTTGTCCTTGCGCACCTCCTAATGGTTGGTGAATCATAACACGAGAATGTGGTAAAGCAGAACGTTTTCCTTCAGCTCCTGCACACATTAACACAGCGCCCATAGATGCTGCCATTCCTGTACAAATAGTTGCTACATCTGGCTTGATAAACTGCATGGTATCATACATTCCCAATCCAGCATACACTCCTCCTCCTGGAGAATTGATATAAATAGAAATGTCTTTAGAATTGTCTACACTTTCTAAAAATAACAATTGCGCTTGAATAATATTCGCTACATGATCATCAATTCCAGTTCCTAAAAATATAATTCTGTCCATCATTAAACGAGAAAACACATCCATTTGTGCTACGTTTAACTGACGTTCTTCTATAATATACGGCGTTACGCTGCTTACCAATTTATCGTAATGCATGCTACTAATGCCGTGATGTTTTGTCGCAAATTTTTCGAATTCTTTTCCGTAATCCATTTTTAGGGTTTTAAAATTTAAGTGTGTAAAGATACTAACTATTCTATTAAATCATAGTTGGATTTAAAAATACATCTATTTAATTGTATTTCGATATATTTGAACCTAAATTTTTACCATGAAAAATAAGCTACTCCTATTATTATGTTTCATTTTTGCTATTCAACTCTCCTTTAGCCAAGGCTATACTGAGCGGATGAACAGTTTGGATATTGTTCACTATAAAAACGAAATAGTACTGAATGATAGCCACAATAAAATCAAAGGACGTAGCACTATTCACCTAATTGTGAAGCAACATACAGACAGTATTTCATTGGATTTGATTTCTGTAAACAGTGCTGGTAAAGGGATGGAAGTTAAGAACGTTTTGAAAAACGAAAGTGCGATTACATTTAATCATAGCAACAATCGTTTGACGTTTTCCAATGACACACCTTTAAATACCCTTGTCAAATATACCATCCAATATGAAGGAATCCCAGCGGACGGATTAATCATAGAAAAAAATAAGTATCAGGACCGTACTTTTTTTGCTGACAACTGGCCTAACCGAGCGCATCACTGGTTCCCATGTGTGGATCATCCTTCGGATAAAGCGACGGTAGAATTTATAGTCACAGCACCTAATCATTACCAAGTCATCGCTACGGGGTTACTTTTAGAAGAAAGTAATCTAAACGACCAAACCGTTTTATATCATTATAAAAGCGAGATCCAACTACCTACCAAAGTAATGGTGATAGGAGTAGCACGATTTGCAGTACAACAATTAGCCGCATTAGATAACATCCCATTTTCCTCATGGGTCTATCCTCAAAACAAGGAAGCAGGATTTTACGACTATGCGTTGGCAAAAGACATCACCGCTTTTTTTATTGATAAGATCGGTGATTTTCCGTTTGAAAAACTAGCCAATGTACAATCCAAAACCCGTTTTGGAGGAATGGAAAATGCTGGGAATATTTTTTACCACGAACATTCTGTTGATGGAAAACGAAGCAGCGAATCTTTATTAGCTCATGAAATTGTACATCAGTGGTTTGGTGATTCCGCCACAGAAAAACACTGGAGTCATTTATGGTTAAGTGAGGGCTTTGCTACTTATTTAACAGACTTATATTTTTTAGAAACGCAAGGCACAGAAAAAATGAACCAACGTTTAGAAAATGAACGACTAAAAGTCATCCGATTTTACAATAGGCAACAAACACCTGTAGTGGATACTCAGACCACGGACTATTTGCGTCTACTCAACGCCAATTCATACCAGAAAGGGGCCTGGTTTTTACATATGCTTCGCAATAAGATAGGCGATGAATTGTTTTGGAAAGGCGTGCGAACGTATTACCAAGAATATCAATTTAGCAATGCCAATACCGATGATTTCAGAAAAGTAATAGAAACCATTTCAGATAAAAATTTAAATAGCTTCTTTAATGATTGGTTATTTACTGCTGGACATCCTATCTTGAAATTGGATTGGCAACAGGATGATAAAAAAATAGTATTTAATATAGTGCAAACTCAAGAAACTACGATTTCTTTCCCTTTAGAAGTGGCCATCAATTATTCCGATGGTAGTTCTGAAAGAAAAACGGTGACTATTATAAAAAAGGAAGAGACGGTATCTTTTGAAGTTCAGAAGAAGGTGCTGAGTATGGATTGGGATCCTGAGGTGACGTTGTTGTTTGAGGTTGCCGAGTAAAATCAAGTTAAAAAAAATCAGAAGATGTAAAAATATACCATCTTCTGATTTCATCGTAATCGCTATTTGATTCTTGTTTCCTACTTCTTGTATCTTTCGGTAAAAAAAACCTACAATTTATAAGACAGCGTAAACAAAAATATTCTAGGTAATACATAGGTTTTGGTATCACTTATTAAAAAGTCACTCATAGAACTACTACGTCTAAACTGACTATTTAATATATTCGTAGCATTAATTTCAAATCCCCAAGGACTATCTAATTTTTGATAAAACAAAGAGGCATTCGCATATTCATAGCGTTACTTTTGGATGGTGGACTTATTAAAAAATGTATTGTGCAAATAATATGCTT
>Ga0105359_10003595_pt1 | contig 12609 bp, 12 predicted proteins | sample GOMGulsemesocosm_6_FD_83659 | JGI IMG/M metagenome (GOLD analysis project Ga0105359, IMG submission 83659) | Methane-oxidizing microbial communities from mesocosms in the Gulf of Mexico - GOM8C Gulf of Mexico | ecosystem: Environmental > Aquatic > Marine > Cold seeps | place: Gulf of Mexico... | reverse complement strand
TCATCTAAATCTTCGGGCCATAACTTCCCTAAGGTTGGTATTCATATCGCTATGTTTAAAAATATTAATACTATTCCTATCGGCTGGCAGTACTTACAAAGCATATTACCTGCCGCACTCGCCAATAAAAAACCACTATTAGCGAAAGTTAATTATGAAGATACCGAGTATTATAGTTTACGAGTAGGCCCTTTCAAATCAGCCAATACCGCTAAAAAAACTTGCCTTAATTTACAGCAACAACAGCATTATTGTTCAGTTGTCGAATACAAAGGTTTTTCATTTAGCATGAATGCACGTTAGTCACATTTAAACTCAACTGAGATCCTTTGCTTTCTATACAATAACCTTTATTAGAACACTTTATAAAGTAGCAATTATTTAAAACATCCTATCGCTCATTGCCATCCATAGCACCGCGTTATACCGTTCATCCTGAACATAAAAAATGACTTTATAATTAAATAAAGTCATTTAAGAAAAGAAACAATCAATGCTATAACTAACTAAATAACTTCAATAACAAATGATGGAATAAAAGTTGAAGCTGTAGATATAATGTTTTTCGTTTTTAATTCTAAAATTCGAGCATTAATGGTAAAGCCTCTTTCACTTTCTACGATAACTCCAGATAACACATAGGCTACTTCACCAGCATATAAGATGTCATCACCACTACGACTAAAAACAAAATCACCGGTTGGTGTAATATCAACCCCCCCCATAAGATGAATATCCATAACAGGGATGTCGTATTCTTGCATATTACCAATTAAGCTTTCGCTAATTAAATTCCCTAATTTACTGGTGTTTTTCAAGGTATCATCAAAATTAACAAATGACGTGACCACTATAGCTTGATTAAGCTTTTTATTACGCATGTTGCGAAATAAGTCATGAGCGAGTCTATCGGTGTAATCATTAACCCTTTGGTGGGTATGAAAGCTATATATTTCATCTTCTAAAGTTAAAACCACCATATCTTCGGTCGGATCTTCTACTTCAGGTGCCGATGAACAAGCTGTTAGTGCTATCGAAAATAAACCAATAACAGTTAACGGCTTTATATTTTTCAATCGAAACGTTTTTAAATGAGACATAATGATTTCCAATTTAAATTTAAACAAAATGATAAACCTGTATTAAGAAGCTTCACTTAACCATAATTTAATGACTACTTATTAGATTATTATAAAGAGTGCACAAAGTGCGCCAAAATGAAACGAGTTATAGTAGCCGTAAAACGTTCACAGCCCACTTTTCTTATATCTATCCAATTTATTGAACACAGAAAGGACTTTAGTGCTTTAAGAAATGATAATTTAAACGCTATTTCAGTAATAGCGGCAAAAAGCGGCAACGAATACGGCAAAAGACTGCCAAAAATATCAAAAGAGATTTTAAAATGAGTTATTCACTTAACTAAAGAGCAAGTTAAAAACATGCGTCAAAATACAGGCACAACCACCAAGTAACTGTATTTATTACAAAAAACACTCAACCCATTCCATTTTGGAACTTTACTCTGTTAACTATATTTATCACCGTTGTTTTTTTGGCGCAGTTAATGCAAATGTACGTTGTGGAAATATTTAAACATTTACTCGCTATTGTTTGATGATGAAATTTCTTAAGTTTTTCATTTATGATTGATAATAACGAATGGAACTAAAAGTTAAAATACTTTACAAATCAGTTAACTAACTTTTTTTTCAACGTTTAAATAAAATAACTGAAAAAAAATTAAAGTTATATTTTTTATAGTCGATATAGTTTTTGAATATAAAACTGCGTCACCAAAAAGAGTTGCATATAGCCTCGTATTTAGTGTCACAAATAAATTATTTTTATCGATTCTTAACAACATCAGAAAATCATTGGAGATTTATATGAATAATCTTAATAAAATCACAAAAGTATTAGGCCTAACACTTGTACTTGCGGCTAGTTCTAATGCTTTAGCAGCTACAGTTAACTCAACAGCTACCGTTGAAGTTAAAAATATTGTTACTTTAACAGAAGATGCAACGCTTAATTTCGGTTCTGTCCGTGCAACGGCTGATGATAGTAACGTAGCAAATTTCGCAACCCTACTTTTAAACCCTGCAGATGGTACTTTAGCACCAGTAGCAACGGCAGTAGGTACTTCAGCATTAACATCATTATCAGCGGGTAATCCGGGGACATACACGATATCTGATGCCGCCAACTTTACGCCTATGACGTTGACTCTTCCAGCAGCTGCCACAACTCTAATTGCAAGCGGCGTGCCTGCCACTACACCAACCTTTACAGTTGATGATTGGACTGCAACAGTAAGTGGTGGTCCTAACGATGGCACTGATGCAGAAACGGCCACAAACCTTACAACAGATGCTACAGGTGCTGTTACTTTTAATGTTGGAGCAACGTTGTCAACTATTAAGAGTGCTGCAGGAACTGCAACTGCTTATCTTGATGCTAACTATGAAGGTAGCTACGCAATTAAAGTCGAATATTAAGCCTCTATCTTAAATGGTTTAATGGTGTGATAGTAAGTAAAAATATGGCATGTTCTATGCTACATAACACTTACTATCACATAGAACGTTAAACTTATGACACACATTCAACCTTCTTTCATAATCAAAATATTCTTCTTTATTTTATTTCCTGTTTCGATATTTATATCTTCATATGCTTTTGCTGCCATCACCCAAGTAGATAAATTATCTTTTGGCACTATTGTTGTTTTAGACAACACGGCAACAAGTGAAATTACAGTAGATGTAGAGGGAAGAGTAATACTTACCAATCAAATACGTGTCATTGATTTAGGGCACCCTGCTTATTTCATTCTTTCCGATTACACTATTTACACACAACTATTTACAGTCGCTAGCGTTCTAAATGCTGAAACAGCCTCTTACAACAACAACTCTCAGCAATTTACTCTAATTAACGTAACGACTGCACCGTCTGTAACTACAAATGCTACAGGTATGGCTGAAGTTATTATTGGCGGGACATTGCAAACATCAGGCAATGGTATAAATCAATATTATGACGATACTTATACGGCGACTATACAATTAACCGTGAGTTATTAGGTTAGCTCAACTTTAAAGTACGCATGACTCATTAATATAAATCAATAAAACAAAAAGGCAGCAATATGCGATTATCATCTGTATTTACATTATTATTTTTTTTCAATTTATTGATATGTTCAATGGCTAATGCGAATCTGTTGATTTCTCCCACCAGAGTACTTATTGATGATAGAGAGCGCTCTGCAAAAGTCATATTAATTAACACAGGAGACACAGTAAAAACCTATCGTGTCAATTGGACTGAAAATATGGCATTAGCTGGAGGGGGGTACCGAGAATTAACGAAAGAAGAGGCTAAAAACGCTCCTATTGCCAGCTCTATGTTTAGAGTTAGCCCGAAACAAGTGACTTTAGCCCCAGGACAAAAACAGATAGTAAAATTACTGGCGCGTCGCCCTAAAGATTTAGCCGATGGTGAGTATCGTTCACACTTAAACTTTATAGCCCTGCCAAATAAGAAAAAAAATGGGACGAAAGACGAAATAGCATCAATTACATTAGATGTATTATTAAGCTATTCGATACCTGTAATGTTACGCCAAGGTAAAAAAGATTATACGTTCACAATTGATAATACCAAGCTAGATGTTACTAACAAGGGTACAAAAACTGAAATAGTAGTCGATATTTCACGCACGGGACAAACAAGTTTATATGGTAACTTTAAAGCATATTGGACGTCCAAAGGCAGTAATAAAGAAGTAAAAGTGGCTGAATTAAATAGTGTTAATGTTTACGCAGAGATAACCAAAAACTCTTATCGATTATTTTGGCAAAATGATGACTTAAAAAGTAAAAAAGGAACTCTGAGGGTTTATTTTGAAGGAATTAAAGAGTTTAAAAGTATCATTTTCGATGAAAAAATCAATAAACTATAACACTGCGTATTAATTATTATGAATAAACTTTTACTTTTTATTTTTTCAGCTATGGCCAGTTTATATTTTAATCTGCCCGTTAGTGCTGAGCAATTAACTAACTCAAAAGAAGTAAGCTCACTAAAGAATATTGAAAAGTTAATAAAAATTATTAATAAAAAATATCAACAACACGATAATGCAGCCCATAGCACTGTCAGTTCGAATACCGCCATAGAAATAATTAAGAGCGACGCTGAAAATAAACTTTCCATTGGCATTCCTGAGGGGGAAGAGTTAGTTCTTACGGTTCAAGTTGAAAAGTTATTACTTGATGATATTTTTGCGTACAAAAGTAAGGCTGGTGCCAAAATAAGTTTATTAAGTTTTTTTGAAATTCTTGAGCTACCAATAGATATTGAATTCGATAAAAAAATTGCAAAAGGCTGGTTTATTAAAGAAAGTTATGGTTTTGATTTAAACTACGCGAAAGATGGCGGTGTTGCGGTTATCAGAGGAAAGTCATTCCTCATTAAAGCTGAGCATATATTAATTGAAGAAGATGATATTTATGTTGAATCTCAAATACTTTCGCAATGGTTTGATCTCGGAATACAGTTTGATTTCTCAAATTTAGTCATGCACATTACCCCCTCTGAACCCATTCCTATACAACAAAGACTGGCTCGACAAAATAGAAAAAAGAGAGTGAAAGGTGTAACCAAATCAGTAGCACCATGGAAAGAGAGTAATTACGAGATGTTTTCTTCTCCCTTATTCGATGTACAACTTTCCCACACAACTAATGATAAAAGTAATGAATTTTCAACTTATTCAATTATCGGTAGCCATGATTTCGCTTACTTAAATAGTGAGTATTATATTTCAGGCAACTCATATGATGCTCTTAATAGCGCACGAGTTACTTTATCAAAAGAGTCTCATACAAACTTTCTTCCGGGGCCAATTAAGATAAATAGATTGGCGTTCGGTGATGTTAGCCCCGTAAGCTCTTCTATTAATTATAATTCAAACATCAGTAGAGGGCTTGTTTTATCGAAAGGCCTGAGTGATATTAACCTTAATAACCGTACGAATATAAACGGGAATATATTACCCGGTTGGGATATTGAGCTGTACCATAATGGTATTTTTATTGATAAGCAGATCAGTTTACAAAGTGGGCGGTATGAATTTAATGATCTTGAATTATTATACGGTAATAATATTTTTGAATTAATTTCTTATGGACCACAAGGACAAGTAGAGACATCAACTAAAGAGTTCTATGTTGACAGTAATAATCTAGATGCTAATGAGAATAGCTATGGCATTTCAGTTACCCAAACAGGAAAATCAGTATTAGGCGTCGATACTAGCCCAACTAATAACAATGATGGCTGGTTATTATCAGGGCGCTATAACCATGGTTTGACCGATTGGTTATCAATGAACTTAGGTCACTCAACCTTTTTTAGCGACAACAAACTTAATAGTGAAGGAGTAAGCAATGAAGACAGACAGTCTTATACTCTTGGTAGTAGTGTAAACGTATTCGATCGTATTTTAATAAATTTACAAGGCGACTTTACTGATAATAAAGAACATTCTTTGTTCTTTAGCGCTAAAACTGCCATAAATAAACATGCTTTATCTTACTCCTATAATGAAGATAAACTTTACCCGACCAGTGACAGCAAAGATACAATATCTATAAAAAATAAAAATCACTCTTTTAAAATGTCAGGTTTATTAAAAAGAACCGGTGAATTAAAAATAAGTTATCAAAACCTGTATACACATAACCAAATGTTGACAGGCGATGATACAAAATCGTTTACTAATTCACTTAATTTTCAAACAGGTCGTTTTTCACTACAGAACTCACTAAATTGGCAAAAAAACACGGTTAGACCAGTTAAAAACACACCTTTTGATGAATTCAATGTAGACGCGTACCTTCATGGAGAAACCTCAACACAACACATGATAGGGCCAGTTTTTACACGTTTTTCCATTAATTACGATATAGAACCAACCTCTAAAATCACCAAAATATCATCAGAAATAAATTGGCAGCTATTCGAAGACATTCAAACAAATGTTAAGCTAGACTACTTAACGTTTTCCGATCGTTACCAAGCAGAGATTGGATTGAATTTTCAGCAAGACGCTTACAACATAAACTCTACTTTAAACTTTGATAATGAAGATAATTGGCGAATAGGAGTTAACTTTAGATTCTCGTTTGGCTATCAGTTAGATCAAAAAGAACTAATCTTTAGCTCAACACCTGTTACCAGTAAAGGATCTTTAATGGTCAGAGTTTTTGAAGATGACAATTTAAATGGCACTTACGATGAAGGGGAGAAATTAGTTGAAGGTGCAAAAGTTAAAGCTCTTCAAAACTACAACCATGGCATTAGTAATGCCAACGGTATTGCCCTTATTAAAAACATGAGCACCAATAAAGTAACCGATATTGAATTAGATATGAGTAGCCTAGATGATGGTTTCCTAGTTCCATCAAGAGAAGCTGTAGCAATCACTCCTCGAAAAGGTTATTTAGCCCAACTAGATTACCCCGTTGTCACTTCAAGCGAGGTTGAAGGTAGTATCTATTTAACAAGTGATGATGGTGAATTTACACCCTTAGCTTATGTAGCTATTCATTTAGTCGATATAGAGGGTAATATAGTTAAAACTACTCAATCCGAATATGACGGGTATTATCTCTTTGTCGATCTACTACCAGGACAATATTTTGTCGCGATTGATGAGAAATATTTAGCTAAACGTAAATTGAGAAACATTAAAAATATTCCTATTAGCTTAACTGCACAAGGCGACGTTATTAACGGCTCAGATTTCACCCTAGAAGAGCTTGAATTTAGTGAGGGCTTTGTCGTTAAAGCAGGTGAGTTTCACTCTCTTAAAATGTTACAAGCATACTGGTATTTAATTAAGAAACGCTATCGCGCACATTTAAAACAAAAAGTTTTCTATATCGAAAATAAAGACAGTGGTAAATATCAATTAAATCTTGGATTTTATGAGAAAGAGGTCCAAAGTATTAGTGCTTGCGATAAAATATCTGCAATGAAAATTAACTGTTCCATCGAACCTTATAAGTTCGGCTTCTAATTGAGACAAAACAAGCTATTTTTAAGAGAGTAAACACAATGATAAATACAATAAAAGTTACCTTCTTTGTAGTTTTAGGGCTAATGATAAGTGCATGCACTAGTTCACCCGATGACACTGTACCGGCAACAATAAACACTCCCCTAGCAACTTCTGATAAAAACTCGTTAGAGAATATTGAGCAGCAATTATCTGAATGGCAGGAAATGAAACCTAGTCTTGAGCGCTTAGTATTAATTGAAGACGAGTTAAAATCTATCATTAAAGAAATCAGCAAAATGGCTGCCGAGCAAAAAAGACTCTTAACTGCCAAAGAAACAAAGCTACAGTCTCCCGTTATGAATCAAGCATCAGCACAGCAATCAGTCACCACACCTGAACCCGTACTATTAACTGAGCCTGAAATATTGGGAGCAAAAAAATCAGAGCCTTCGGAAATTCCTGAAGTAGTTTCTGAAGTCAACACAGAACAAAGTTACAGCAAGTTTGCATTACAAGTATTCACTCTTAGAAATGAATTGATATTAGAAAAGTCATGGAAAAAATGGTCAGAAAAACATAAAGAAACACTTGCTGAGCATCATCCTATTTATCAAGAAATTAAAAAAGATAAAATGAGCTACTTTCGTGTAAAAATAACTAATTTCATCACCAAAGAAGATGCTATTAGTACCTGTCAAAAAATAAAACTACAAGGCGACGATTGCTTTCTAGTCGGCACTACAGGACAACGCTTTTTAGAATAGTCATCGTGAAATTTAGAAGGAATACCGCTGCAATTAAAGCCTGATGAACTTTGCCTCCTTACCATTGGTTATATTAATACAGCAGATCATTACCAACTTAACTTAGTCTAAAACACTTTATTGGAAAAAAGAAAATTTAATGCGGGAAGATTATGACTCAGCAATATTTAAAAATTTGTAATATTTCACTAGAACAAGGTAAATACAATGAAGCAAAAGCAGGATTCCACTTTGTTTTAATGGACAACCCTACTTCTGTTGAAGCACTTAGAGGAGTAGCTTCCTGTGAGGCTGGGCTTAAAAACTGGCCAAAAGCCATAGAAGCGATTATCAATACTTTAATTTTTGGTAACAATAAAATAGAAGATTTAACACTATTGTTAACAGTTCTTGAAACCAGCCAATTACAAACCTATATACCTGAACTTATTAAACCTTTATCGATAGCGATGAAGTCACAATTACTTGAAGATCGCGCTAACATCCAGCTATGGCAACAGTTATGGGATAAAAACCAAAAGACATTTGAACGTTCTACTTTTATTTTTGACGATAAAGTGACTCAACTACTCAAAAGCAAAGTATTTTGTCGACTAGTAGCGCGCAGCTTAAGGAATGATTATTTGGTGGAAAATTTTTTATTAAATTGTCGACAAACGCTATTACGTAAAGCTATTGCGGGTGAAAATATTCAGCCTTATTTACCATTTCTGTCTTCTTTCGCCTGTTTAATGCTTTTAAACGATGGTTTGTATTTAACTTCTGACCAAGATAAAGCTTTAATAGACAATTTGCAGCTTGATATATTGAAAATCGAAAGTTTACTCCTATTGCTTAGCTTTTCTGACTTCCCTACGGCAATGACACTATGGTCTGAGAACAAAGATTTACTTCAAGCTAGTGGGTTTCATGAATTAAACGAAGACTTAAACTTCTACTCTGAAGTGTTTTCAGATAAAGATACACACACCATGGAAAATGATGTATCAAATATAGTTCAATCATTTTATATGAATAACCCTTACCCTAAATGGAAAACAACCAGAGTAGATGCAATTGATATAACTAGATTTAACTTTAAACCTGGGCAATCATTTTCGCCAAACTCTCATGTACTTTTTGCAGGTTGTGGAACAGGCCAGCAGATCATTAGTTTTGCAATATCAAACCCTAAAGTTAAAATAACAGCAATTGACCTTAGCCCGTGCAGTTTAACTTTTGCCAAACTGATGTCAAAAACGTTTAATATCGATAATGTTGATTTTGAAGTTCTAGATATATTAGAGGTAAATAAATTAAGTAAAACATTTGATTTTATTATTTGCACCGGGGTATTACACCATATGGCTGTACCACAAGATGGCCTGGCCGCTCTCGAAAAAGTATTAACCCCAAATGGTAGTATGTTCTTAGCTTTTTATAGCCAAACAGCTAGAGAGCCATTATCCAATATCAAGAAAGATATTTTGACATCGATGGCTGTTACAGAAGAAGAAATATCTCAAAATGATGTGCGTAAATGGAGAGGTTCATTAAATGAAAACCATAAAGATAACTTACTTTATAATTTGGTCGATTTTTTCTATTTAAATGGTTTATATGACTTATTATTCCACCCTCAACAGTCCGAATATAATTTATTAGAGTTAGATGAAATGCTAAGCCAGTGTGGACTAAAATTTGAAGCGATGAAGCAACAAGCAATTAAAAAAGAACTAATTAATAAGGTTAATTTAAAAAAGTTATCCACAGAAGAATTAAATACAATTAATTTTTGGCATGAATTTGAATTAGAGAACCCCAACACTTTTAAAAGTATGTATCAGTTTTTTGTGACTAAGGCTTGATTACTTAAAGAAAAGTACATTTAATTTGACTATCTATGTACTTTTAAGACTTTATTTACTGAATTGTTATTAAACTTTATTATCCCCTGTTTTAATACGCCAAAACAATAAAGCTAAGCCCAATAACATCGGCTTAGCTTTTTAGTTTCTACAATGGTTAAAATATGATAATTACATACGTACTTGTTTTTTATTATCGTTTAGCCAACTCATTAAGACAAATTACTTTGAATAAGCCTTCAACGGCACCGTTGTTACTTTTGGTGCAAGCTCATTATTTGCAGTTTTTTCTTCTAGCATCACCGCATCAACCACTTCATGAGGAACAAAGATCTGTGCTGAACTTACCAAAGCTTTATTTTCGAGTAAAATGACCTTCGCGTTTACAAAATATCCACCTTGATGTTTAGTTAACGTACCTGTTATAACATGGTCAGCACTCGCTAAAGATGACACTTCACGATAATCTTCACTTTGATAAAATACATCGCCCTTTTCGGTCATTCGTATAAATCCACTTGCTTTAATGTCAATCACAGAAAAACCCGTGCGATGTACTTCGTGAATAATAGCCTCGGTCATTTGCCGACCAAAGTGACTGGTTTCATTTAAGTTTGAATCGAGTAAAGCAAAGTTAGCAACTATATAAACATCGCTATTGTTTGGAAAGTCAATATTGGCAAACAGATCTTGCGTTAACCATTTAGCATAATGATTAACATTTTTGACTAGTTCATCACCGTAATATCTCATCCTCCCACTTGTATTGCTTATTTCTTCAAGGGAAACTTTCTCCTGCTTCATTGGCATAGGAATACTAGCATTTTCATCTGATAACTCAGCACAACCAGCAAATAAAATACATAATAGGAGGGTTTTATATTTCATAAATTTCTCACAACTGTCCACGGTAAATTTTACCTTCTTTCAAGAAAATACGGTTTAATTCAGGTAAATACTCATTTAAAATAATTGTACGTGCGCTACTAACCACTAAATGTGTATCTACATCAATAACTTCAACATTAACTTCTACTCCGCCTTTAACTTCAAGCATGGTACCTGCTATCACGTAACTCACCTCTATGTTTGGAGACAATTCATTTAACTTTCGTGTTAAATAATATGAGGCGTTATCTGACATTGAAATGGCTCGTGCTGACTTATGTTCAACAACTTTACCACCGCGTTGTACTAATTCCGTTTTTAAGCTACTCGATATTTGGTGACCTAGCTGTTTAGCTGCTCCTTGTTCACTTTTAAACGTTAGAGTATCCATCCACACTAAAGTAGTAAACGCGACCGATTTACGTTGATAATGAAACTGCTCAACTTGTGTTAATTGCTCTATTAACTCAGAGAGTTTTTGATCAAAGTGTCTATCAGCTTGCACCGTTACTTCGGGTTGAACTGTTTCAAAACTTTCATTAATTAACTCACATCCCATCAAAGTAGTAGAAAGCATTAATAAACATACTGAGAATAATTTCATGTTGAACCTTTATAGCTTATTAAAATAGGTTTTTACTTAAAGTTAGAAGTTAAGTAGTAAGAACTGAACATCTAAAGTATTGGTATTATTTATGCGAGATGGCTGTTAACTCGTTTTTATGGCCAATAGCTACTTGCGCGTTTACTTGGAAAACTTTTAGGTAATAATGAAGCATACAACTTATTCACCGGCTGAGAAGCATCATAGTAAACTTGTTTAATCGTTGCATTTTGAAATGAAAACTTTCGCTTATAGGTGTGTCCCATAGTTCGAACATAAAGTGCTTGCGGTAAAAGTTTATTTTGGACACGTGCGATTGGTATTAATTGAATTCTTGATTGATATTTAACTTCTTTTTTCGATGAATATGAATGAGCATGGCTTATTGAGCTCACACTTAATAAAGCAATCGTTAAAAGCATGTATCTTAAAAGGAACTTAATCACGTTTATCACCTGTCTAGTTAATCAATGTGAAAGCTAGTTTTATCAGTAAGTCAATTATTTGACTGGACTTGTAATAACTTTCATTTAACTGTGATAAAGCACAACTAATGCCAACTTAAAAACAAAAAGGTAAGCCATTAAATTAACAGTAAATATTAGTTATAAACGGCAAATAATTGTTAAAATAATTTAGGGTTTGAATAGCAATATATGAAGGTAACCGCATACAGAACAGGTACACATTGGGCCTTTCTACTTGCAATTAAAATAGAGTAAATGTGCTGAGTAATATAAATTAATATAAAAACAACCGTAATCATCTGCTTGCGATATATTACAAAAGGCCACAAAATTTTTACTGGAAACTAACCGCGGCCCATTCAGCAGTAAACATAAAAAAGCCTCGTAAAACGAGGCTTTTTTTTAATTTCAACAATCTTACTTCTGCTCACTGGCTGATTGTTCTACTGTAACGTCCTTGTCATCTGCTATTGAGATATTACTCAATGCCGCTGAAACAGCTAATACGATTACCGCAAAAACTACTGTTGTCAGCTTAATTCCTCGCGAAGATGACCTGTTCATAAATGTTCCTGTTTCAGGTGTTTTTGTTTTTATTCTTACATCTGTACAAAACTCAATCAATCTATACGATTAATATCGATAATTCAAGCATTTAAAAACAATAAAACACATAAAAATCAAATAACATTCTATATACATGGTGTTAACATTCAGTGCATTTTTAACAGTTGAATCTAACTAATACTAAAAAAAACGCTTTTTTGCATAATATCGTTTGCAGTTTAGTGGTTGTCTAGGCGAAAATAGCGCCACTTTACACCCTCATATACTTAACTAGCTTAAGTATAAATATAATAAAGATTTGGAGTTAATATGCCGTCTCGTCAAGAATTGGCCAATGCAATTAGAGCTTTAAGTATGGATGCCGTACAAAAAGCGAAATCAGGACACCCTGGAGCCC
>Ga0105359_10003590_pt1 | contig 12624 bp, 9 predicted proteins | sample GOMGulsemesocosm_6_FD_83659 | JGI IMG/M metagenome (GOLD analysis project Ga0105359, IMG submission 83659) | Methane-oxidizing microbial communities from mesocosms in the Gulf of Mexico - GOM8C Gulf of Mexico | ecosystem: Environmental > Aquatic > Marine > Cold seeps | place: Gulf of Mexico... | reverse complement strand
CTTAGGCGAAGAGACAGTGGTGATATTATTCACGACAATGTTAATATCCATTATCTTGTTCAATAACTTAGGTTGTCATGGATACATTAGCCGGTATTAAAACCGTTATCGCCGTGGTAGAAACCGGCTCTTTTACCGCAGCAGGTGAAAAGCTTGCGATGTCAAAAGGTTTAGTCAGTAAATATATTCGCGAAGTGGAAAGCCAGTTAAATATTCGTTTATTTAATCGTAATACTCGAAAAATATCGTTAACCGACGCGGGTAATAACTATTATCGGCACGCGTTGAAATTAGTCGAAAGCTATAACGTGATGATTGATGATGTGGCTATTCAACAATCAAGTCCTAGCGGTTTATTACGTATTAGCTCACCGGTGGCCTTTGGTGAACATGTTATGGCTGAGCTACTACCTGAATTTTCAGTATTATATCCTGATCTCAACATTGACTTAGTGATCAATAATCGCGCCGTCTATATGCTAGAAGAAGATATAGATATTCGGATAAAAAGCGGTCAAGTTGATGATTCAAATATGATTGCTCGTCCATTATGTCAATGGCCATTAATATTTTGTACCACAGAAAATTATATCAAGGCCCATGGTCTACCAGTAAAACCTGAACAGTTAACTCAGCATCAGTGTGTTATTGACAGTAATTTAAAAAGCGGCCAGCACTGGACCTTTTTGTCTGCGACGGGTGAGCAACAAATCGTATTAGTACAATCAAACCTTGCTAGCAATAATCCTCAAGCGGTAGTGAATATGGTTAAAGCTGGAGGAGGTATTGGTTTAGTGGCGCGTACTTCGGTTAAAAAGGAGTTGAAAAAGGGCCAGTTAATCGAGCTGTTTACAGACTATCAAGCGTTAATGCTCGATATTTTCTTGATCTACCCACACCGAAAACATATCCCTAAGAAAGTACAATGTTTTATTGATTTTATGATGCAAAAATTCAATTGATCCACAGTAACTAGAGATACCCATGCCATTGTCTACAATTGGTTAACTGTGCGTTTACGCTAGCGCTATTTCATTCTATTACCTGTCTCTATAAGCTATCGCTGTTCATTGGGTAAGCTCTGTCGGCAATGTTAGCTGTGGTAATTATAAAGGTGTAGAAGGAACAAAACATGAACGAATACATCCGTAGGTTTTGGTTAACTAGCTTAATCGTATTTAGCTGTGGTATTACTACGGCCAATGCAGCGAGCACTAATGTCGCAGGCACTAATACCACAGACATTCATACCACAGAGACTAATACCGCTGTAACGAATACAACTATTGGGACTTGGCTAGCAGATAGCATCATTAAACGTTATCAACCTACCATCGACGTGTTAACGCATCACGGCTGGGATCATTCAAACAGCATTGTTATGCATGGTATGGAGAAAATATATTACCGTAGTCATGATAAAACCTATCTTACTTATGTTGCCATAAAACCTATTACTGTGCCTCGTAAAGAAATAAAACAATATTCGCATGGTTATGTAGGGGTACTGATGGCAACATCGGTGATGGAAACGTATTAATCATGATGATATTTTTCAGTAAGCAATGGAGAAAGTTAACCTTTAATTAGCTAAGTAGATGGTTGCATTTATAACACCAAACACCACCTTCACAGCATAGTGGTATGGTTAAATACGAATAGGAGAAGTTGAAAAAATGACGAGTATAGCGATAATCGGCCCCGGAGCTATCGGTGGCACACTTGCAGCGTGGCTTTCAAAAAACTCAGCGAACCAAGTATCTATTTGTGCGCGAACCGCATTTGAACAGCTAGTGCTTGATACTCCGTTTGGTACTATCAATTCCTCGCCTACTATTTATACCAAGCCAGAGGCAACACAACCAGTTGACTGGGTGATTGTGGCAACCAAAACCTATCAGGTTGTGTCGATAATTCCTTGGCTTAATAAACTTTGCTATTCAGGAACACGTGTAGCAGTGGTGCAAAACGGAGTAGAGCACATGAGTTGCTTAGCGGGGAGTTTTCCTCCAGAGCGCACGGTGCCTGTTGTTATCGATTGTCCGGCGATGCGTTCGGCGCCCGGTCGCATCAAGCAACTTGGGCCTATAGACCTTGCTTTGCCCGATGATCAACATTCCTTGGATTTTGCCGCTTTATTTGACCATGAAACGATTACGGTGCGTCATTTGAAAAATTGGCAAACGGCAGCCTGGACTAAGCTTTGCACCAATGCCTCTGGTGCGGTCTGTGCATTGACTGATCAGCAAGCTAATATAGCGAAAAACCCTATTGCCGCCCGTATTATGGAATCTTTAATTCGCGAAGTAATAGCCGTTGGCAGAGCGGAAGGTGCTGAAATCGATGATACTATTGTTGAGACAATTATAGCGAGTCAATCATCTGCACCCGATGGTGCAACAAATTCTATCCATGGCGATCTCATCGCTAAAAATCCAATGGAATGGTCGGCTCGTAATGGCATAGTCGCTAAGCTTGGCGAAAAACATGGCATAGCCACCCCTTATAATCAGATGGCCGCCGATATCCTTCAATTAATCGAAAAAAGCTATGGGAATTAAAGGTAAATATTTATTTCAGGAAATGCGACAGAGCTAATGACTCGAGCGCAGCTATTGGCGCTATGCCAGTGATAAGCCGACTATCCATTTAACACCAAGCAGTGAACATAGTGACGGTTATGGGCTGGATCATATTGCTTTGAATTGTTCCGTGTAAATGTCTAAGCAGAACTAACCTCGTTAAATTAAAAAGTTAATGATTTTATTATATAATTCATAATTTTTACTACAATTAAAACTTATGAATATATTTTACTTAACTATGGATGGTGATCATTGATGAAATTTTTAAGAACGTTAATCTTTAGTATAACTTTATTGAGTACCACTTTTTCTCAAGCGGCTTTTATCACGTTAAATGAAGCGGGCATGGATAGTGTCTTTGGGGTGTCCGGTTTAGAAATAGACATAAGATACAGCGCGCCAACAGAGCTAGTTTTTCCTAGCTTTTTAGATTTATCTGCGGGGACTGAAGTAACTCACTTGTTCAGTTATCATAGAGGCTCACCAATCGATGTTAATATATATTTTGTTGATACCATTAGTGCATGTGGATTAAGTACGGGTAATCATATTGTCGGTTGTGGTGAAACCCCAGGTAATGATTTTGTGGTCGAATCAAGTTTTGCCGCGGGTAACTTTGGGATAGAGTTAATGGCGCATGAACTGGGGCATAATCTTGGTTTAGATCATTTAGCGGGTAAAAACTTAATGAATGGATATCTTAACCATAGAACGTTTATCACCCAAGGGCAAAAAGACGCTATTTTGGAGCCTTCATTTGGTAGTTCGTTGCCATTTGGGAGTCCGCTAGTACAAATGGATCAGTTAGGCGCTTTGTTTATAAATATTAATCCGGTATTAGTTGTCGCAACAGCTACAATAGCAAAAGTTTCTGAGCCAAGTACCTTAATAATAGTATTAGGCGGGATAGTTTTGTTGTTAACAACTCGTAATAAAAAATATTAACAATATAGCTACGGCAGATATGTTAACGACCAGCGTATATTTTATTCAAATAGCTTTATGAAACTAATAAGTCAATAAGCTGAACATAAGTGTAAATTTATGTGGGTTAATGCAGGTTATGCTCAGTTTTGTTCTCACCAGTTGATGTGAATAAAGAACCAGCCCTATGCCTGATACATCTGGTCAAAGTTTGGAATATTATTTTCCCAAATAGGCGTTTCTTTACCAATGTAATCGCGTACCGCATCAAAAAATAACCGGGTTCTTACGGGTAAGTCGCGATGAGGGTAAATAGCGTACATTGCATTGTAATCTGACAGGTTGACTTGAGGGAGTAGGGGGATTAAGTCACCCTTTGTTACTTCATCGCCAATGATAAAGGCGGGCACAACCACATAGGCACTCCCTGATAGTGCCTTGAGCAGTAACACTTCGCCATCATTCGCACGAAAAACACTATTAATGGGCTGTTCACTGGCAATGCCTTCTTTATTGATATAATCAATACTTGTGATCCTAACGCTTCTACTGGCGTAGCTCGCTGCGGGGAGATCGCCTAATGCTTCAATAGATTGTGGCATGCCATAGGTATTGATAAATTCAGGTGCGGCTAAAATGGCCAGACGATTACGCGCTATTTTCCGGGCAATTAAGGTTGAGTCTTTTAATTCACCCACCCTAAAAGCTAAGTCTACGCCTTCGGCGACAATATCGACCACACGATCTTCAAGTACCAGCTCTATTTCCACCTGAGGAAAACGCTTTTGAAAATCATTAATAACCGGTTGTAGGTAGCGTTTGGCTATAATAAGAGAGGCAGCAATCTTCAGGGTACCGCGTGGCTCTAGATGGTAATTCTCTGCGAGGCGAATGGTTTCATTAAGTAACGCTCGTAATTCCCGCGCTTTTTTTATCATCTCAGCACCGGCAGCGGTAAGTGAAATAGAGCGAGTCGTTCTGTTTAATAATCGTATTGAAAGCTCATCTTCTAGCTTAGTAATTTGCTTGGAGATCACCGAGCGATCGATATTTCGGCTTTGTGCAGCCTGTGCGAAAGAGCCGCCTTCCACTACATCTAAGAGCATCAGCAACCGGCTAGTGGTATCCATAATATTTCCTGAATTGTCTTTAATGACATCAACTTACTTATTGGTGTTATTTTAGCATTAATGTATGTATAAATTAAGGGTGTTTAAGCATTAATCTTTTAGGTAATATGCCGCTATTATTTTAAGGAAACGCCATTATGACTAAACATTTTATCTTATCAGCAGTCGCTTCGCTTAGTATCGCCTTATCGGGTTGTGCTGACGAAACCGTATCAGCACCCGTTCAACAAGCATTTCAGCCTATTGATGTGGCACAAGTTATCGTTAAACCCGTACAAAGTTGGCATATTTATACCACGCGTTTAGAGTCCCCTGAAAAAGTCGCATTGAAACCGCGCGTTTCAGGGGTAATTGATCATATTGGCTTTGTCGAAGGTGATGAAGTGAGTAAAGGCGATTTGTTATTTCAATTAGATCAACGACCATTTGCCGCGGTAGTAGCAAGTTTGCAGGCACAAGTGTTATCAGCACAAGCAGCCTTAAATCAGGCAAATAGTGAAGCTAAACGCGCCAAACGATTAACCGAACGAAACGCTATTTCTACCGAACAAGCGGAATCTAGGTTATCAACCCTACGTCAACGTGAAGCCCAACTAGCTGCTTTACAAGCACAGTTAACCTCTGCTGAGCTTGATGTTGAATTTACGACAATACGCTCGCCAATAAATGGCGTTATTTCACGTGCCAATATCACACGTGGTAATAACGTACTTGCTGGCGACAGTGTATTAACGTCGATTGTTTCAAATCATCAAATGTATGCGTATTTTGATATTGATGAACGCACTTGGAATAGTGATTTTGCTCAGGTAACAGCAAAGAGTAAACAGCAAGTGCTAATGAAAAAAATTGGTGAACAGCAGTTCTCAAACCAAGGTCACATCAACTTTATTGATAATGAAATTAATCCCTCAACAGGTACCTTACGGGTTCGTGCTGTGTTTGAACAGTCAACTATTGAAGCAAGTACGGCACTACGTTCAGGCGCTTTTGCGCGTATTAAGCTTGCTGCGAATGATGCGACCGAGCAGATAATAGTACCGGAAAGAGCCATTGGTACTGATTTGAATAATCGTTTTATTTTAACCTTAGGTGAAAATAATATCTTAGCGTATAAGCTAGTTAAAGTGGGTGAGCGTTATGGCAAACTACGCGCTATTACCTCGGGGTTAAGTGCTGGCGATATTATTGCGGTAAATGGTCCTGCACGCGTTGGCCCCGGTATGCCGGTAGCGCCAAATGAAGTCACCATAGACACGACTGATGTTGCATTTACTATGCAAGCAGTGAACAGCACCAGCTTAGTTGCTAAACACTAGAGACTTACTATGAACTTTTCACACTTTTTTATTCAGCGGCCCATCTTTGCCGCCGTATTATCGCTGATTATATTAATTGGCGGTGGTATCTCATTATTTCAATTACCGGTCAGCGAATACCCTGAAGTAGTGCCACCCACGGTTGTGGTTACCGCCAGTTACCCGGGCGCGAATCCTACAGTTATTGCGCAAACCGTGGCGACGCCCTTAGAGCAGGAAATTAACGGTACTGAAAACATGCTCTATATGTTTTCACAAGCAACCAGCGATGGTCGAATGACCTTAACGGTAACTTTTGCTTTAGGTACGGATCTTGACCGTGCGCAAGTACAAGTGCAAAACCGAGTGAACAGTGCGGTGCCACGTTTACCGCAAGAAGTACAACGACTAGGGGTAGTTGCTGAAAAATCATCACCTGATTTAACTATGGTGGTACATTTATATTCACCTGAAAAAACGCATGATACGGCGTATTTATCTAACTATGCCGACCTCTATGTTAAAGACCAAATAGCGCGTTTAAGCGGTGTTGGTGATATACAACTTTTTGGTGGTGGCCAATATTCAATGCGAGTGTGGTTAAACCCTGATGCCTTATCGGCACTTGAATTAACCGCTTCAGAAGTGATCACCGCACTACGTACCCAAAACCAACAAGTAGCAGCGGGTAGTTTAGGCGCACAACCTGCGGCTAACGATAGTCAATTTCAAATTTTGTTAAATGTGAAAGGCCGTTTAGATAATATTGAAGAGTTTGAACAAGTTATTATTAAAGTGGGCGAACAAGGACAATTAATTCGTTTAAAAGACGTTGCTCGTGTTGAACTTGGACAAAATAACTATGCTCTACGTGCGATGTTAGATGGCCAACCCGCATTAGCGATGCCTATTTTTCAACGCCCAGGCTCTAATGCCATTGAATTGTCTGATCAAGTACGTGAAACCATGGCTCGGTTATCGAAAAGCTTCCCTGTAGGCGTAGAATACGACATTGTTTACGATCCAACTATTTTTGTACGTGACTCTATCGATGCTGTTATTGCCACCTTACTTGAAGCCATTGCCTTAGTGGTGATTGTTGTGGTGTTGTTTTTACAAACATGGCGCGCTTCTATTATTCCACTGATTGCTGTACCCGTTTCTTTGATTGGTACTTTTGCGGTCATGCAGTGGTTAGGCGTATCCATTAACACGTTATCATTGTTTGGTTTAGTACTTGCGATAGGTATTGTGGTCGATGATGCGATTGTTGTTGTTGAAAATGTTGAACGTAATATCGAAAAAGGTTTATCACCACTTGAAGCAACACGTGTGGCTATGACCGAAGTTACCGGTCCTATTATTGCGATTGCTTTAGTATTATTAGCGGTATTTATTCCTACTGCATTTATTTCAGGGTTGTCAGGACAATTTTATAAACAATTTGCCTTAACCATTACTATCTCAACGGTTATTTCAGCGTTTAACTCATTAACGTTATCACCGGCATTATCGGCATTACTGCTTAAATCTCATGATGCCAAACCAGATCGTTTAACCCGAGTATTGAATAAAATATTTGGTCGTTGGTTATTTGCACCATTCAATCGTTTATTTGATCGCGGTGCCAAGGGCTACCAAAAGTTAGTAAAAAAACTAATCCGTATGAGCGCTATTGTTATGGTGGCTTACATTGCTTTAGTGGGCGGTACGCTTAAATTGTTTGATACCGTACCCGGTGGCTTTATTCCAGCACAAGATAAACAATATTTAGTGGCTATTGCACAACTGCCTGATGCCTCTAGTTTAGATCGCACACAAGCGGTAGTGATGGAAATGGAAAAGATTGCCCTGCAAGTACCGGGTGTTACCCATACGGTAACCTTTCCAGGTTTATCGGTAAATGGTTTCACTAACAGCCCTAACAGCGGTATTGTTTTTGTAACCTTAGATGATTTTGCTAACCGTCAAGATGCAAGTTTGTCTGCGGGTGCCATTGCGATGGCGCTTAACCAGAAATTTGTCACGATTGATGAAGCGTTTGTTGCCGTATTTCCACCACCGCCCATTCAAGGTTTAGGCACTACCGGTGGTTTCAAACTACAAATTGAAGATCGTGATAACAAGGGCTTTGAAGCATTATTTAATAGCCTACAAACGATTATTGGGAAAGCACAGCAAGATCCTGCACTAATGGGATTATACTCAAGTTTCCGTATTCAAGTACCACAAATGGATATTGATATTGACCGTGAGCAAGCCTTAATTCAAGGGATTGGGCTTGATGAAGTGTTCAATGCCTTGCAAATATATTTAGGCTCAGTGTACGTAAATGATTTCAACTTATTTGGTCGTACCTACCAAGTTAATGCACAAGCCGATGCGGATTTTCGTAAAGATCCACAGCAAATTTTAAACCTTAAGGTGCGTAATCGCCAAGGTAACATGGTGCCATTAGGCTCAGTGTTAACCGTAACGCCAACCACAGGCCCTGATCGTGTAATGCATTATAACGGTTATCCAAGTGCCGAGCTAAACGGTAGTCCGGCGCCAGGTTATAGCTCAAATCAAGCACAACAAGCGATTGAGTTAATTTTAGCGGATAATTTACCAACAGGCATTGCCTATGAATGGACCGATGTAACCTTTCAGCAAATTATTGCAGGTAATACTATGGTGTACGTATTCCCGTTAGTAGTCTTACTGGTATTTATGGTGTTGGCTGCCCAGTATGAAAGCTTACGTTTACCGCTGGCGATTATTTTGATTGTACCAATGACCATCTTTTCAGCTTTATTAGGAGTGTGGTTAGTGGGCTCAGATAATAATATTTTCACCCAAATCGCGTTAATTGTTTTGGTGGCACTGGCCTCTAAAAATGCCATATTAATGGTGGAGTTTGCGAAAGACCAAAATCAGCAAGGCTTATCGAATTTTGACGCTATTATCGCAGCGTGTCGTATGCGTTTACGTCCAATCTTAATGACGTCTATTGCTTTTACTGCCGGTGTTATTCCGCTGGTATTAGCAACGGGGGCAGGGGCTGAAATGCGTCATGCGATGGGTAACGCGGTATTTTCAGGCATGATAGGTGTCACTATTTTTGGCTTATTATTTACGCCGGTATTTTATATGTTAGTGACTAGCCGTAAAACGAATACAACTGAGCACAGCAAAGTGCCAACAATAGAGGCACGCTAATATGACAACGTTAACTAAGCTAGTGACACTAACTAACATAGCGACATCAACAACGACAATGAATAGCGTGGTTGTTACTGGTCGCAAAAAAATAGCACTAAGCCTTGCAGCAATATTGGGGACATTAGTGATCTCTGGCTGTGCTGGCGGTATTGATGAGCAAGCTTATTTACAGCACCAACAACAGCAGTTGCAAACATTCATTACTAAGGCTGAAACGCTAGAGGTGTTAACAGCGCAACAAGCACAGCAAACACTGGTGCAAACGAGTGGCAGTGAAAATAATTGGTGGCAGCAATTTAATTCAGTGCAGTTAAACCAATTAGTCACTGACGCATTAACGAACAACTACGATTTGAAAACCAGTCAGTTAACCTTACAAAGTGCACTTGCCAGCATCGGCGTACAAGAGGCTCAATACTTGCCGCAAGGCGGAGTTGAGTTATCGAGTACGCGTAGCAGTGCTGATAAGGTTATTAGTCGACAAGCTAGTGGTACTACTTCACTACATTGGCAGTTGGATTTATTTGGTCGGTTGAGCGCGTTAGTTGATGCTGCACAAGCATCAGCGTTAGCGCAAGTTGAGCAAAGTCGGTTATTACAAATAGAAGTAATTTCATCGGTAGTAAAGGGCTATATTAACTATCAAGGAAACTTGCAAAAACAGCAGATCACCAATGAGCAAATTAAGGCACTACAGCAAAGTATTGACGTGTTACAAGCAAAAGTTGATGAGGGCGAAGCGACTGATTTAGATCTAAATCGCACTAAAGCGCAGCTGAACCAATTGCAAACCTCAGTACCTGAAATTGAGTATGCGCTTTATCGCGATGTTGCAACACTTGCGGTGTTAACTGGGCGCTTAAGCAGTGAACTGGCGCTTGAAAATGAGCATGAGCTGTTCAAACGAGACTTTACGGTTAATTTGCCAAAGCCAAGTGAAGCTATTTCTATGCGTCCTGATATTAGCCTTGCCTTATATCAATTGAGTCAAGCGAATGCGCTAAGCAGCGCAGCGCAAAAAGCTTTATTGCCTAATATTAGTTTAAGCGCCTTTGCTGGCGTATTGAGCTTAAGCAGTAATAAAATGGCGAATACCCAGCAACAATGGCAACTAGCCCCGCAAATAGAATGGTCGTTGCTAAGTTACCCGGCGTTACTCGCACAGCGTGATGCTCAGCAATATTTAAGCGAAGCCGCATATAGTGACTATCAACAGGTGGTGTTAGCAGCGATTAATGACAGTGAGCTAACCTTACATTTATTGGTAAAAGAACAGGATAAAAATAAATTTGCGAATAACCGTTATTACTATGCCAATAAAGCGTTTTTGCAAGCACAAGTAATGCATCAAGAAGGACAAATTCCATACTTACAGTTGTTAGATGCCAGACAGGATGTTTTAATAGCAGAAGAAAGTGCTGTCGATTCTAACATTTCATCATTACTTGCCAAGGTAGATACCTATCACGCATTTAATGGTCGTTGGAGTTACCAAGTAACTAATACAAGTAACCATGTAACCAAGTAAGTAGAGTTTACTGTGAATAGAGCTATGCCTAACATTGAACCATCACCACAGGGAACAGCTAAAACTACCGTACCACAGACAATGTCGGCGGTGGTTTTAGCTGAGCCAAATCAAGATATCAGTTTAGCTGAAATCACCTTGCCGGTGCCTGAATGCACTGATAATGAAGTGTTGGTTAAAGTGGAATTTGTTGGTTTGAACCCACTTGATGGCCAATATGCTCAATCTGGCTTTGAACAATGGCAATATCCTCATGTACTTGGGCTCGATGCGGTTGGCGTGGTTGTTAAAGCACCGTTAGGCATTTATCCTAACGTGGGTGACCGGGTGATGTGGCATGCTAGTCTTGCCGATCAAGGCGTGCTCAGTGAATATACTAAAGTACCAAACTATGCGGTTTCGGTAGTGCCAGATAGTGTTAGCGCTGAGCAAGCCGCAACGTTACCTTGCGCCGGGATGACCGCACTGATTGCGTTAGAAAAATTGCAAATCAGCGACGGTGATACGTTATTCATTGAAGCCGGTGCTGGTGCTGTGGGTCAATTTGCTATTCAATTTGCCAAGCAACGGGGCGCAGATGTGTTTACCACTGCCGCTAAACATAATCACAAACTTGTTAAATGTTTAGGGGCTGATGCGGTTTTTGACTATCAAGATAAAAACTTGTTGGCGAAAATTCAGCGAGCATTAGGCCCACAAGGCTTTGATGCGGTAATTGATTCCGTTGGTGGTGACAACACCATCCGTAATCTCAATTTAATGCGTTTTTGTGGTCGTATCGCGTGCTTAAAGCCGCTGCCTGCACTGGAACAATCGCTGCTATTTAGAAAAGCGCCAAACATAAGTATTGTCTCTTTAGGTGGCGCTTGGCTAGTGAATAGCTTATGTGCACAGCAATACATGAGTTTTATGAGTAAACAATTACTGGAAAACTTAGAAAATTCAACGTTACATGTTCCTGAAATTAATGCTGTTGATTTTTCATCAGCGGCTATTTCAGCGGCTTTGAATAAACAGTTAGCGGGTGGTTTTACGGGCAAGCAGGTTGTGCGCGTGTTAACAAAAAAGACCAGTAGCTAACACTACTGGTCTTTTTTGTTAACACGACTGGGATCATTTAATCACTGATACCTGAATGATTAATGATTCTTTTGATAGACTTGCACCCCATTGACCCAGGTTTGTAAGACCTTGTTTTTCCATATATCTGTCTCTTTAATGTTGAACAAATCATCTTGCAGTAAAATAAAGTCAGCTTTTTTACCCGCCGATAAGCTGCCAATTAGCTGTTCTTGATGCCCTGAATAGGCCGCGTCAAGGGTAAAGCTTTTTAATGCTTCAATACGGGTCATCTTTTCTTCGCCAAACCAACCATGTTCAGGCACATTGTGTTGATCTTGTCTGGTTATTGATGCATGTAAACCCAAAAATGGGTTGGCGGACTCAACCGGAAAGTCTGAGCCAGCAGCAATAATAGCATTGGCGTTCAACAATTTACGCCAGGCATAAGCGCCTAAAATACGGGTGTTGCCAATTCTATCAACCGCCATATTCTTATCGCTGGTAGCATGGGTAGCTTGCATTGAGGCAATAACCCCTAATTGATTAAAGCGTGGAATGTCTTGTAAACGAAGAATTTGTGCATGCTCAACCCGGTGACGTAACGCTTTCGTACCCGTTGTTTTGATTAACTCTTGATACACATCTAACACTATTTTATTGGTATTATCACCGATAGCGTGAGTATTAACCTGAAAGCCCGCTTTCATTGCGGTATTAATATAATGTTTAAGCGATTTATCATCATGGAGTAACAACCCTTTATGACCAGCATGATCAGAGTAGTCGTCAATTAAGGCACCGCTACTGCCGAGTGCACCATCCGCTTGTATTTTTACACTGTTAAAGTTGAGCATATCATCATGAGAATGAAAGCTGCCTTTAGCTAAGGTTTG
>Ga0105359_10003583_pt1 | contig 12636 bp, 7 predicted proteins | sample GOMGulsemesocosm_6_FD_83659 | JGI IMG/M metagenome (GOLD analysis project Ga0105359, IMG submission 83659) | Methane-oxidizing microbial communities from mesocosms in the Gulf of Mexico - GOM8C Gulf of Mexico | ecosystem: Environmental > Aquatic > Marine > Cold seeps | place: Gulf of Mexico... | reverse complement strand
CCTAGTACTTTCTCTAGTCAAGCATTAGGAGGAGCATTCGTTTTATTAGACGAAAATAATACGGAAACCACTACCGGTGAAATGTATTTGATTCCTCCCATATTAGGAATGTCAAACTCCTTACTAAACAGAGATCACTACGAGGTCTATTTTAAAGATACACCAAGTTATAAAAATCAAGTATTAAGACGCCATGGAGACCAATTAACCAAGCTAGACAATGGTTATTTTATAGCCAGTGGACGTGTGGATGATGCCATGAATTTAGGAGGAATTAAAGTGAGTTCTATTCAAATAGAAAACGTTATAAACCAACTAGATTTTATCAAGGAATCTGCAGCGGTTGCTATTTCTCCAGCCGGAGGAGGCCCTAGTAAATTGGTTGTTTTTTATGTAGAAAATCCTTCCGACATATCAAATGAAAACCAATTAATGTTGGTCAAAAAAAGCATCAAGAATCAACTAAATCCACTTTTTAAAGTGTCGGAATTGATAAAAATCATTAGCTTGCCGCGAACGGCCTCAAACAAAGTTATGCGTAGATCTTTACGCGATTCATATCAACAATAAAGCACCCTATTTTATTATTCTTGCATAAAATGTAAGCATCAAAACTTAATGACAAAGACACATGAAAATAATCTCCTATAACGTAAATGGTATCAGAGCCGCCATAAAAAAAGGCTTTTTTGATTGGATAAAAGCAGCCGATCCAGACGTGCTTTGTATTCAAGAAACAAAAGCACATAAAGAACAATTGGATTTGAGTCTGTTTGAAGAAGCAGGATATAAATACAACTATTGGTTTTCTGCGCAAAAAAAAGGATATAGTAGCGTTGCTATTTTATGTAAAACTGAACCAAAACACATTGAATACGGAACGGGTATAGAAACCATGGATTTTGAAGGGCGTAATTTACGTGTAGACTTTGAAACCGTTTCCGTAATGAGTTTGTATTTACCTTCAGGAACAAACAGTGCTCGCTTGGATTTTAAACTCAACTATATGGATGAGTTTCTAGACTATGTAAACGAATTAAAAAAAACCATCCCTAACCTAGTTATCTGTGGTGATTATAATATATGTCATACAGAAATAGACATTCACAATCCAAAACAAAACAAAAACACCTCTGGTTTTTTACCAGTAGAACGAGATTGGTTAGGAACATTTATAGACAGTGGTTTTATAGATACTTTCCGTCATTTTAATAAAGATCCCCATCATTACTCTTGGTGGAGTTACCGTGCCAACGCCAGAAACAACAATAAAGGATGGCGAATAGATTACTGCATGGCTACGGAAAATTTAAGCAGTCGTTTAGAGCGTGCTTTTATTTTACCCGAAGCAAAACATTCAGACCACTGCCCTATTGGAGTAGAAATTAGCGAATAATAATTATAAAAAAACATGGAACCTATGCGTTGTATTTTCACATACGCCTTTTTACTTGGGACTTTAATGGCTGTTGCACAAACACCAGAAAAGACCTTAGATACTATTGCCCCAACTACTATTTTTCAAGATAATACCCAACTACAATCTGCGGACTCCCTATTGTTGGCCTCCATAGCAGAAAAACCTTTTGACAAAAAACACGTAGAAGCTACCTTAATAGATAGTTTGTGGTTAAAAGAAATGTACTACTCTAAATTATACGATACTGTACAGTTTATTTTAAAGCCTAATGAGATAAAAGTAACCGAATTAAAGGAGCTTCCTACAGAATTACTTAAAGAACGTTTGGCACATCTGGACAGTCAAACTCCTTTTAATGTGGCACATAATCCTAGTTTGGAAAACATTATTAAATCCTATCTGAAACGTCGTAAAAGCTCCTATTCTACTTTATTGGAACGTGCGAGATACTATTTTCCTATGTTTGAGGAAAAGTTAGATCAATATGACATTCCTTTAGAAATGAAATATTTGGCCATTGTAGAATCAGCTTTAAAACCAAGAGCAAAATCACGTGTGGCGGCTACTGGATTGTGGCAGTTTATGTATGCTACAGGAAAGCAGTTCGATTTAAATGTAAGCTCCTATGTAGACGAACGTTCGGATCCTTTAAAAGCAACCGAAGCTGCCTGTAAATATTTAGGAAGTTTGTATAGAATATTTGGAGATTGGGATTTGGCATTAGCGGCCTACAATTCTGGCCCTGGAAATGTTTCAAAAGCCATCAGAAGAGCTGGAGGAAGTAGAAACTATTGGAATATTCGCCATTTTTTACCTAGAGAAACAGCAGGTTATGTTCCTGCTTTTTACGCTACTTTATATATTATGGAATATGCCGATGCCCATGATATTGTAGCAAAGAAAAATGCTCCTGTGTATTTTGAAACAGATACTGTTCATATAAAACATCAAATTACCTTTGAGCAAATTTTTGAAACTGTAGGGGTCTCTATAGAAACCTTACAATTCTTAAACCCACAGTATAAACTAGATATTATTCCTTATGTAAAAGGTCGTAATTACGCCCTAAGATTACCAAGAAAAGCCATTGGTAAATTTGTGAGTAATGAAGCAGAAATTTATGCGTACATCGTAAAAGAGGAATCAAAAAGAGAAAAGCCTTTACCTAAGTATTTTGAAATGAATTCAAGTACTAGATACCGTGTAAAAAGCGGAGATTATTTAGGAAAAATTGCGGATAAATTTGGTGTCAGTGTCTCAAAAATTAAACGTTGGAATGGACTGCGAAGCAATCGATTAAAAGTAGGACAGCGCCTGACTATTTACCCAAGAAAATTTAGCAGTACTAGTAGTAAAAAAACTAAAAGTAAAACTGCTCAGAAAAAGACACAAACATCATTACCTACGGGGCCATATCAAGTGTATACCGTTCAATCTGGTGATAGTCTTTGGTTAATAGCTCAAAAATATGAAGGTGTTTCTACACAAAACATCCAAGAGTGGAACAATATTTGGAGTGTTAAAAAATTGAAGCCTGGACTTGCATTAAAAATTTACAGGAATAAATAACATTTGGGGTTCATCCCATTACTTAAAAAGGATAAAAATGATGAAAAAATTAGCTGTATTATTCATAGTGATATTACTATCGGTAGGATGCCAAAATGGGAAACCACAACGCATCTATCAAAGTTCAAATGGTCGTATCAATAATGTATTGGTAATTGTAAAAAACAGCGAATGGCAAGGGGAAATTGGTGATACATTACGAAAGATTATTGCAGCTCCTGTAGTTGGGTTACCTCAACCTGAATCGCAGTTTGATATAACACAAGCTCCACCGGAGAGCTATGGAAGTATGTTTAAAGCTACCAGAAGTTTATTGGTTATTGGTACAGCAAAAGAAAATTCGTTCAGCGCAAAATCTAATGTATATGCTAAACCTCAGAAAATTGTAACAATCACTGGGACCTCTGAAGAACAAATTATACTTCAAATAATAAAGTATAAACATGAAATTTTAAATGCTTTTAGAGATAATGATTTGGCCACTTCTCAATATAATAATTCGAAAAGTTTATTAGATGCTACAAGCATTAATACCTTTAATAAACTAGGGTTTTCTCTGAGTATACCACGTAAATACAGAAAAGTAGAAGAAACGGATGACTTTTTCTGGTACAGACATCACTTAACAAATGGGAATAGTATGGAAATACTAGCCTATACCATGCCTATTGATCCATCGACGGATATTAGTGACCAAATAGTGAGTAACAGAAATGCCATGGGAAAAAAATACATTCCTGGAGCAAAAGAAGGTTCCTATATGATTACAGAAGAGGCGTATACACCACATGTTTTTGATGTGACTTTAGCAGGTAAAAAAGCATACGAAACCCGTGGAAAATGGGAGGTTAAAGGAGCGTATATGGCGGGTCCATTCTTAAACTATACCGTAGTAGATAAAGCCAATAATAGATTAGTAGTTGTAGAAGGGTTTACCTACGCCCCATCTATTAACAAACGTGATTTTATGTTTGAATTAGAAGCTATTTTAAAGACCTTGAAGATTCATAGTTAGAAATAAAAAAAAATTGGGTACAAGTAACAAAACTTGAGACTCTAAATAACAAAAAACCTGTGATAGCCATAGCCGTCACAGGTTTTTTTTATTATTACAGAGCGCTATTTCACAAGTAGTGACACCTCATTATTACTACTCAAATTTAGCCTTTCTTTTTTCTAAAAAAGCACTGGTTCCTTCCTTAAAATCTGTCGTTCCAAAGCAGTGACCAAACTCGTTTATTTCTACCAAATAACCATCGATATCATTGTCGTAATTAGCATTCACAGCTCTAATGGCAGCTGCAATTGCAGTAGAAGAATTACTGGTGATTTTTTTAGCTAATTTATAACACAATGGTAACAAATCTTCTTGTTCAGTTACGTAATTGACTAGGCCATTTCTTAACGCTTCTTCAGCAGAAAGCATGTTGGCCGTCATGATCATTTCTAAGGCTTTTCCCTTCCCTACTAGTTGCGGTAAACGCTGTGTTCCACCATAACCAGGAATCACTCCTAAAGAGACTTCAGGAAGCCCCATTTTTGCGTTTGAACTAGCCACTCTGAAATGAGCTGCCATCGCCAGTTCTAAACCTCCTCCTAAAGCAAATCCATTGATAGCCGCAATTACAGGAGTCTCTAAGTTTTGTACAAAATCAAAGAGTGTTTCTTGACCTTCAGCCGCTAGTTCAGCTCCTTGTTGTACATCAAAATCCGAAAACTCAGAAATATCTGCTCCAGCCACAAACGCTTTTGTTCCACTTCCTGTGATCACAATTACTTTGGTAGTTTCATCCGTTTGTAATTCATCAAAAGCAACCCCAAGTTCATAAATTGTTTTTTTATTAAGCGCATTTAACTTCGTAGGACGATTTATGATAATCGTTGCTATTTGCTCAATTTTCTCAATGAGTATATTTTCAAATTTCATACTATATTTATTTAATGGGTAAACTAACAGTAAACACTGTCCCTTTATTTTCTTGTGATGAAAATGAGATATCTCCCCCATTTGCATTCACTATATTTTTTACCATAGGAAGACCTAATCCCATACCACTTGATTTAGTCGTAAATTTAGGTTCAAAAACTCTATTTTTAACATCTTCCGATATCCCTTTTCCATTGTCCGCAACCGTAAAAACAACCGCAGTATCTTCTTTAAAAATACTTACCTCTATATCCTTATATTCATTCTCTTCCAGGGCCTGAATGGCATTTTTTACAAGGTTGGTAACAATTCTAATAATTTGAGTTTTATCTAATTCTGCAATAATGCTTTTTTCTTTGGGATAAAAACGGATATATTCCTCTGTAAAAATATCTAATGAATGCTTTACAACGGCCACTACATCCATTGTTTCACTTTCCTGTTTTGGCATATTTGCAAAGTTGGAAAAAGCCGATGCAATGGAGCTCATCGTATCAATTTGTTGGATTAGTGTTTGGCTATATTCACTCAGTTTTTCATGAATTTTAGGATCCGAAGGATCAAATTTTCGCTGAAAACTTTGAACTGTCAATCGCATAGGAGTTAGTGGATTCTTTATTTCATGTGCCACTTGTTTTGCCATCTCGCGCCATGCTTGTTCACGTTCTCCTTTCGCTAATTTTACAGCACTTTCCTCTAGCTCATCTATCATTTGATTGTACGCGTTTACTAAGGTATGAATTTCTGTACTAGCATTTCTAAGAATGATTTTTTCATTGCGTTCACTCAAGCTCGTCAAATACATTTTTTCTGTCACCATTTTCAACGACTTCGTAATGTATCGCGAGATAAAATAAGCCAAGCCTATGGCAATTACAAACATTAGCGCATATACAAACGCCATACGAACCAAAAATTCTTCCAAATCTTTTTCTTGCGTCGTATTATCTTGAAAGTATCGCAGATTTAAAATCCCTATAGGTTTAAACTTATTATCTGCAATATATGTAAAGGATGATTGCTGCTTTTTATCCTCTATACTAATGAGGTTTACAAGCCTATGTGTAGGAGAAGTGGCCAGACTTTTAACCGTACTGCCTGTTAATTTCTTAGGAATTACATTTTTTACAAATCCAGAATAAGAACTTTTAAGAAGCCCCCCCTTTAAATCATAAATATTTACCTCAAGTTTATGAATACTAGATATTTCATGAATCTTTTCCTTAAAAATAAAAGGTAAATTTTTGGTGATAATCGGGTAAGAGTTTTTACTATCATTTAACCAAATATGAATAGCAGATTTAACGGCATCTTCTTTCCTCTCTAGTCTTCCCGTATTGTATTCTACGGTTTGTTCTTTGTATTGATATACGGTTACCGCAGCTATTAATACCGATGCTAGTAGTATTATTAATATCATAGCTAAGAATATCCTTAGCTGAAATGATAATGATTTTGTTTTCATAGAATTTTAAGACTAAGACGTAAATATAAGAAAATTCTAAGGCAACTATGAATCCCTCTTTAAAAATAGTGTTTTCGATAAAAAAAGATATCCTTTCAATGAACCGTTTAGAAATAGCATTATTTTTTGTTTTATCTAAGCTAAAAAATAACGAGCTATTCTGACAAACTAAAAAAACCAAGAATCACATATGCGCAATTCTTGGTTTACTTTATTTTAATAACTTTTTCAGATATATTTTATGACTAGCGTAACGCTCTAACTGTTCATTACAATCCCCTAAAATTTGAAAGGACTCATAGATAGTGTAACTTATTTCTTCTTCTTTTTCCCTCTTAACTTCTTAATGGTAGGAGATGTTAAAAAGAACAAGTAAAAACCAGAAAATATGGTGATTAAGCCCAATACAGAAAATATTCGAAGTACCCAGTTGGTAATATGATCTCTCGTGTCATAATCCATCGTATGAAGCATCCACATAAAATCAAAAATACGCCAATTGGTATTACGAACAGAAGTTACTTGCCCTTGCTCTGTAGACACATAAATAGTAGTATTAGAAATATGATCCAATTCAAAAGCATAGGCAGGCAATGCTCTTCCACGGTATTCGTGATGTTTTCCTGTGCTGTTTTTTTCTAAAAACAAGGTGTTTTTTATAGGAATGGGTTCTTTTAATTTATGGGTAGCCATCGCCAAACATTCATCCGCCGAAAGTGCTCCTCTAAGGTTTCCTGTAGTCGCATCAATTAATTGTAATTGTACGTCTCCATCTATAAAATAACGGTATTGCGCTACGGGTTTGTCTAGAATATGTATCAACTTAACGGAATGCGTAGCCTCTATATTTATTGTTTTTTTTAAGCTGTCAATTCCTTGTTGGATGCTTGAAAAATCAATGTTTTTAAAAGAACTGTGATTGTGATTTGTTAAAGTGGTTCCATGAACATCATCCATATTATTCCAACTGAAATACAAGCCTCCCAATGTCCAGAACAAAAACTGAATTCCAATAAAAAGCCCTAAATAACGATGCGCCTTCCTCGTGTTATAATTAATATTGTTTTTCTTAAAAATCATGTGGAATTGTTTGGGTTGAATCTTAAAATTAGGGGATAAAAAAAACGGAAACCTAAAAATTAGATTTCCGTTTATGAATGATTAACCTACCAAGTTAACAATTTTACCTGGTACGATTATTACTTTTTTAGGCGTTCGCCCATCTAATTGAGCAATGGTTTTTTCATGGGCCATCACCGTTTTTTCAATATCTTCCTTGCTCATATCTAAAGGAAGTTCTAAGGTAAACCTCATTTTTCCATTAAAAGAAATAGGGTATACTTTACTACTTTCTACCAAGTGTTTTGGTTCAAAAACAGGAAAGTCAATAGTAGAAATAGAACCGGTATGTCCTAAGTTTTTCCACAATTCCTCCGCTATGTGAGGAGCATATGGAGAAACCAATAAAGCCAATGGCTCTAAAATTGCACGCTTGTTACATTTTAATGCCGTCAGTTCGTTTACTGCAATCATAAAGGTAGAAACCGAAGTGTTAAACGAGAAATTCTCAATATCTTCTTCGACTTTTTTAATGGTTTTGTGCAAAGTCTTCAATTCGTCTTTTGTAGGCGCTTCTTCGTTTACAGAGAATTGCTCGTCCACTAGATATAATTTCCAAAGCTTTTTCAAAAACGAATGCACTCCTGAAATACCCGAAGTTTTCCAAGGTTTTGCTTGTTCTAACGGCCCTAAGAACATTTCGAACAATCGCAAACTGTCTGCACCGTATTCCTCACAAATTTGGTCTGGATTTACAACGTTGTACTTAGACTTAGACATTTTCTCAACTTCACGTCCAACAACATATTTTCCGTCTTCCAAGATGAATTCAGCATCCTTATAGTCCTTATTTAATGCGTGATTTTTAAATCCTTCCACATCTAATTCGTCCGAAGTGTTTACTAAAGCAACATCAGCGTGAATTGCCTGAACTTTTTGGTCTCCAATCAATCCTTTTGAAACAAATGTATTCGTCCCATCAATTCTATAAACAAAAGCACTCGTTCCCAAAATCATTCCTTGGTTGATCAGTTTTTTAGCAAATTCTTCTTTAGGAAGGTGTCCTAAATCAAATAAGAATTTTTGCCAAAAACGAGCGTATAATAAATGCCCTGTAGCATGTTCACTTCCTCCAATATATAAATCGATGTCTTGCCAATAATCCACTGCTTCTTTACTTACAAAATCTCCCGAATTTGTAGCATCCATATAGCGGTTAAAATACCAAGAACTTCCAGCCCAACCTGGCATGGTGTTTAATTCCAATGGAAATACCGTGGTATCATCTACTAAATTAGTGTCAACAATTTCGTTTTTCTCAGTATCCCAAGCCCAAACTGTGGCATTTCCTAAAGGTGGTTTCCCATCCTCAGTAGGCAAGTATTTCTCCACTTCTGGCAATGCGATTGGCAAATATTCTTTGGCAATCATCTGTGGCAATCCGTTTTTATAATATACTGGGAATGGCTCTCCCCAATAACGTTGACGGCTAAATACAGCATCGCGCAAGCGGTAATTTATTTTTCCATAACCAATGCTACGTTTTTCCATTTCGTAAATAATGGTCTTCATACCCTTTTTATAGGTCAAGCCATTTAAGAAATCAGAATTTGCCAATTTAACCCCTTCTTTCCCTTCAAAAGAAGCTTCAGAAATATCGGTATCTGCAAAAATATTAGGAATGTCTATATTAAAGAATTTTGCAAAAGCATAATCGCGTTGGTCTCCACAAGGAACCGCCATTACAGCACCTGTTCCATAACTTGCCAATACGTAATCACCAATCCAAATCTGAATTTTTTCTCCAGTAAAAGGATGTAAAGCGTAGGCTCCAGTAAATGCACCTGAAATGGTTTTTACATCGGCCATACGGTCTAATTCACTACGTTTTGAAGTCGCTTTAATATAAGCTTCAACAACCTCTTTTTGCTCAGGAGTAGTTATCTTTTGGACCAATTCATGCTCAGGAGCAAGTGTCATAAAAGAAACTCCATAAATAGTATCAGGGCGTGTGGTAAACACAGGAATCTTTTCTTCAAAATTTTCTATTTGAAAACTCACCATTGCTCCTTGTGATCTCCCAATCCAGTTGGTTTGAGAATCTTTCAATGGTTGTGGCCAGTCTATGGTATTTAGTCCATCCAACAAGCGTTGTGCATATGCAGAAATACGCATGCTCCATTGTTTCATTTTTTTACGAACTACGGTATGTCCACCACGTTCAGAAACACCATTTACCATTTCGTCATTGGCCAACACAGTTCCTAATGCAGGACACCAGTTAACCTCTGTTTCTGATAAAAATGTAAGTCGGTATTGTAATAATACTTCTTGTTTTTTGTCTTCAGAAAACGATTTCCACTCAGCCGCTGTAAACGGCTCAATTTCTTCATCACATGCCGCTTTTACAGTCCCATTTCCATCCGTTTCAAATAGGGCAATTAAAGAACTGATATCTTCTGATTTGTCACTGTCTAAATTATACCAAGCATTAAAAAGTTGGATAAAAATCCACTGTGTCCACTTGTAATAATCAGCGCTTGACGTTTGAATTTCACGTGACCAGTCAAATGAAAATCCGATATTGTCTAACTGACGACGGTAGGTTTTTATATTCGCTTCCGTAGTAGTAGCAGGATGTTGTCCTGTTTGAATGGCATATTGCTCTGCAGGTAATCCGAAAGAATCATACCCTTGAGGATGCAATACATTAAAACCTTTATGACGTTTGTAACGTGCGTAAATATCAGAGGCTATATATCCTAATGGATGCCCTACATGTAGTCCCGCTCCAGAAGGGTAAGGAAACATATCCAATACATAATACTTAGGTTTTTCCGATTGATTTGAGGCTTTAAACGTTTCGTTAGCTGCCCAATATTTTTGCCAATCGGCTTCAATTTTTCTGAAGTTATATTCCATTGTCTATCTTAATTTCGGTGTGACTAAGTAAAACTAGCACAACGATTCATATCTAATTATAAAAGCGCGAAGTTACGGTTTATTGCTTAATAAATAAAGGGGAATGTTTGAGGAAGGAGTTCTAAAAAAACGCGAAAAATTAAGTAGCTCATTTATCTTGATAAAAGAAAGTCATATGTAGAACTGTGTAGCATAAAAAATGTCTTCAAGCATACTTGCCAACTGATATTTTCAATAGAACAAAGCTTTTATATGACCGTTAGTGACCTTAGAATTGGTGTTGAGCGAAGTAACTGCATGCGCTTTTTTAAGAAGTGTTACTTTGTTAAGCGATGTACGCTTTAGTTCCTATAAGCCAATTAAAAAATAGTTTAGTAGTAATAGATGAATATAATTATTGAATACTGTTGTTACTTGACCGCAATTATAGAAGCGTAACCAATGTTTATCCTCTTTTTTAGTTTTAATAATATAATAAGAATGAAAAAAAATAAAATTACCTTAACCTATCTCTTTATTATTTGCATGTGCTTCATTGGCAACGCTCAAAGTTTTAAAGGCTGTGTGTTTTTAGATCAGAATTCGAACGGTATCCAAGATCCAAACGAAAAAGGGATCGCGGATATTCTAGTAACCAACGGAAGAGAAGTGATAAAAACCAATAAAAAAGGAAACTTTAAACTTCCTAAACTTACATTGAGTCATTTTGTAAGCATTCACCTTCCCGCTGATTATAAAACAGAAAAATTTTATATAAAAACAGAAAATCATATAGGTGACTATAATTTTGCTTTAGAGCCAAAAAAGAAAAAAACACAGTTTAAATTTGTACAAATAGCCGATACAGAAACATATAAATACCTTCCATGGATTAATGACCTAAAAGATTATGTGCAAATAGAAAAACCTGCTTTTACCATGCATTCAGGTGATATTTGTTATCGAAAAGGAATAGAGTTTCACAGTGAAAACCTAAATTCTAAAACCCTAGGAGGTCGTATGCTCTACAGTATAGGAAACCATGACCTCGTAGATGGTACATATGGAGAGGAACTTTTCGAAAAACTATTAGGGCCTGTTTATTATTCATTTGAAGAAGGAAATGTGCTGTTTATTGTGACACCTATGTTGCATGGCGACTATAAACCATCATACACAAAAAAACAACTTTATGTTTGGTTGAAAAATGTATTAGCTCACTTTCCAAAAAAACAAGCAAAATATATTTTTAATCATGATTTATTAAGCGCCAAGGACGACTTCGTATTTGGTATTAGTGAGACTGAAAAAATTGATTTCAGCGAATACAACTTAAAAGCATGGATCTATGGTCATTTTCACAATAACAATATTCATACACATGGAAATACTGGAATAAAATCAGTAGTAACAAGCCCAATGTCTAAAGGAGGCATTGATCATTCTCCTTCTGTATTTAGAGTTTTTGAAGTAGATGAAAATGGGGATTTCACCTCTGACCTTCGTTATAGTAATGTAGCTGAAAATATTGTAATTGTAGCTCCAAAAGAAAATATGGTAGTTCAAGATGGTGCAAGTCTGAAAATAAACGCCAATATATACCACAGTAGTTCAGAGGTTGTAACTGCAAACTATCATATCCGAGCTCTACATGATCCCATTAATTGGAAAACATCGTTAAGTGATATTGTTTGGAATCCAATGTATGCGAATGCTGATTGGAACTGGGAAGGAAAATGGAAAATTCCAGCAAATAGTATTGGAGAAAATTTTATTATTACCATTAAAGCGACTTTAACCAACGGGCATAGTATACGCTCAGAAGAAAAATTTGAGTTAACAAAAAACAAACACAAAGTTAGTTTGAACGGAAGTTGGGAAAACTTAGCACACAATTCGGAACATACCGGAAACTCAAACCACAGTGTAAAAGCCCCTTTATCTTTGAAATGGTTGCAAAATACGGGCGCCAATATATTCATGTGTTCTCCTATTTATGCCGATGGTAATGTGTATATCGCAACTACAGATGAAGGAAATCAAAAAACATGCAGTATTGTAGGGTATAATGCATCAACAGGAGGAGAGTTATGGAAATTCCCCTTAGAACATTCTGTAAAAAACTCCATAACTTACAGTGACAATCTCGTGATTGCAACGGATACAGAAGGAATTACCTACGCATTAAATAGTCATTCAGGAAAACTAAAATGGAAAAAGCATTTAAACATACATGAGATCTCTCCATTTACTTCTGGAATTTCTAGTAAAAAAGGAATTGTATATACGGGTTGG
>Ga0105359_10003575_pt1 | contig 12672 bp, 12 predicted proteins | sample GOMGulsemesocosm_6_FD_83659 | JGI IMG/M metagenome (GOLD analysis project Ga0105359, IMG submission 83659) | Methane-oxidizing microbial communities from mesocosms in the Gulf of Mexico - GOM8C Gulf of Mexico | ecosystem: Environmental > Aquatic > Marine > Cold seeps | place: Gulf of Mexico... | reverse complement strand
AGGTGAGATTGTTAAGGTATTTGTAGTGAAAAAATCAGATGACTTAGATGAAGAGTCTTTGATAAAACATTGTCGCGAAAACTTAACTAATTATAAAGTGCCAAAAATAATTGAATTTCGTAACGAACTACCTAAAACCAACGTGGGTAAAATCTTAAGACGTGAATTGAGGTAACTTAGTTAGGCACCAATTATTTGAGTTACTGAAACGAGTTCAGCATGACGGCAGTGGTTCAGCATAACACCATCGTCATCCTGAACTCGTTTCAGGATCCCATTAGTGGGGTACCTACTGCTTAAGATGCGATCCGTCATCCCTAGCTCGTTTCGGGATCTCATGACTGTGACGCCTATCGTTTGAGGTACCATTCGTCATCCTGAATTTATTTCAGGATCTCATACGTTCGGCACTCGCCCTACCACCATCACGAAAAGTTTTACAATTTCAGTTAACGTTTGTTATCGACAGCAATAGCTTATCTTGCTAACATCCTGAGCAATTATTTTATTCACAATACTGCAAGATCTTATGCGCAAAAATCATGGTTTTACGATGATCGAATTACTCATCGTTATTGTTATTTTAGGTTTGTTAGCTTCATTAGTTGCCCCTAAGTTTTTTTCACAATTAGACACTGCAGAAAGAGGTGTTGCCGCTGCGCAAATGAATGCATTCGAAACTGCGCTAGATACCTATCGATTAGACATGGGCAGTTATCCTGCTAAGCTCGAAGATCTTCGCCAAAGCGAAAAACCACGTTGGGATGGACCTTACTTACCTAAAGCTATTCCGTTAGACCCTTGGGGCAACCCATACGTATACACTACACCAGGTGACGACGGAGCACCTTATAAAATTCAAACTTATGCGGCAGACGGCAAAGTCGGTGGCACCGATAATAACGAAGATATCGTTCATAAATAATGCAATTAAATCAACTTTTACTCGAAAATTTTTCTGTTTCATCCGATGACTTATTCAGAGCTGAAAAATTTCAGAATAAGTATGGTGGTCGACTAGAGCAAATCCTAGTCAATATGGGCAGCCTACCTGATGATCAAATTCCGCTAATCTATAGTCAATATTTGGAATTACCTTTACTTGATTTATCCCGATGGATAGATGAAAAAACGGTGCGAGTTGAGCCAAAAGATCTGGATTTATTATTAAGCAATCAATGGGTCCCATTAGCTATAGATGGTAATTTATGGACATTTGTTTGTAAGTTTCCATTAGAGTTAGCTGTTAATGAATGGCTTACTCAAAATGGTATTACTGCTCAAATATATCTAGCAAGCGAAGCTGATATTCAGGCTCTAATGTCAAAGTTTGAGCAAGGTATAACAGTGGATAACGAACAAGAATTTTTAGGTGATGAAGAAGATAGATTACGAGAATTAGCCACCGAAGCCCCAACAGTTAATTTATTAAACTCATTAATTACTCGAGCACTAAGGCAGGGCGCATCAGACATGCATCTTGAACCTTATAAAGATCGTTACCGTGCTCGGTTTAGAGTTGATGGCGTATTGGATGAAGCGGAGATGTTAGCCCCAAGAATGCAGCTGCCGTTAGTTACACGCTTGAAAATATTGTCAGGCATGGATATCGCAGAAAAGCGTCGTCCACAAGATGGCAAAATATCAATGAAAATCGCTAACCAAGAGTTAGATATCCGAGTTTCAGCTTTACCATTAAATGATGGTGAATCAATGGTACTGCGTTTCTTGCGTAAAGAAAATGTACAGTATGAGATGTCAGTTCTGGGCTTGTCTGCAGATATAGAAACCATGATCCGTGAAGACATCAAAACAACGGCTGGTGTGGTTTTGCTGACAGGTCCAACAGGCTCAGGTAAAACCACTACATTATATACCTTCTTAAATGCACTGAATAATGATGATGTAAAAATTATTACTTTAGAAGATCCTGTCGAATACCAATTACCTGGTATCAACCAGGTACAAGTCAACAGTGATATCGGTTTTGACTTTTCTGCAGGCTTACGTTCAATCGTTCGACAAGATCCTGACATTATCATGTTAGGTGAAATTCGAGATAAAGAAACCGCTCAAATAGCGCTGCAATCAGCATTAACCGGTCATTTAGTATTCTCAACGGTCCATACTAACGATGCGGCTAGTGCCTATACGCGTTTACTTGATTTAGGCGTGGAAGAGTTTCTGCTTAATGCAGCATTAGTTTCTATTGTCGCTCAACGTTTGGCACGTAAAATTTGTGAAAAGTGCACAATACCTCATCCAGATGCGCAAACCTTAATTGATAAGTATCAATTACAATCTTTGGCAGATAAATTCAATATAGCTGAAATTAACTTACAACAAGGTAAAGGCTGTAAGAGTTGTTCTCATAGTGGTTACAAAGGCCGAATGGCAGTAATTGAATACTTACGCTGTGATGATGAAATAAAAGCGATGCCAAAAGACTCAGACTTTATCCCTAAAGCCAAAAAACACAATGCTGAAATGCAACGTAGAACATTGCTTGAAGATGGTTTTTACAAAGCTATATTGGGATTGACGACCATTGACGAAGTGGTTCGAGTTGCGGGCTAATGGCAATATTTACTTATCAAGCCTACGATAATTCAGGCGCAAAAGTTGATGGACAGTTAGAGGCTGCTGATAAATCTGCTGCTATGGCACAGCTTAAGCAGCAAGGTTTATTACCAACAGAAGTAAAAGACTATACTGAAGCTCAAAAAAGTGCTTTTGGCTTTAACAGTAAAGTATCACTGTCAGATCTTGAGTTTTTAACCGCGGAATTAAGCTTATTGCTTGAATCAGGCGTAAGGATTGATCGTGGTATAGACATTATTAAACGAACAAAAGCTAAACCAGCCCTTGCTAAACTATTAACTGATATCAGTAATGACATTAAAAAAGGTAAAAGCTTATCTGATGCAGTTAAAGAACACGGAGATATTTTTGATCCCCTTTATTGTAACTTAATCGAGTTAGGTGAGGCGTCAGGTAATTTAAGTGAAATATTTGCAGGCTTGGCAAAAGATCTTAAGTTTAGACGAGACTTACAACGAAAAATAATCAGTTCATTAGCTTATCCTGCTGTTATCTTTTTTGTATGCTTACTCAGTATCTTTTTTATTTTTAACTTTATTATCCCCAAAATGTCATCAATGTTCAGTGATGTTAATATCTTGCCTTGGTATACACAGATGATGTTATCAACAAGCTCGTGGATGGTTAATTATCAAGGCTTCCTAATCATAGGAGTCATCCTGTCAGGTTTTTTATTATTTTCAGCAGCTAAAAAAGACGGTTTTATTCATTGGTGGCAAAGGGTTTCTTTAAAAATCCCTTTCTTTAAAGATGCAATTATTACTATTGACAGAATTCGATTTAATAGTGGCATAGCGATGATGATTAAAGCAGGTGTACCAATAGATAAAGCTATTGGTCTATCAGCAGGTAATATTAAAAATCAATATTTACAGCGCGAGATGGAAATAGTTAAAAATAAAGTAAAAGCGGGTAGCGCGTTAACCCCTGCATTGAAACAAACTTCAATTTATCCTGATTTTTACATCTCGTTATTAGAAGTGGGTGAAGAGTCGGGTAATTTAGAACGAGTCTTTGAAGAAATCGCCAATCGTTCAAGACAAGAATTCGAAAGTTGGACAGAAAGAATGACCACCTTGCTAGAGCCATTAATGATTTTATTTATGGGCGGCTTTGTTGGTGGCGTTGTTGTCGTTATGCTATTAAGTATGGTCTCTATTAATGAAATAGGCGTTTAAGAGCCTTATGCTGTATTCACGTAATTTACAAACGGGTTTTACCCTCATCGAATTGATGATTGTAATGTCTATTGTTGCCTTATTGATGGGCTTAGTTGGCCCTTTAACGATTAAAAGTTACGAGAAAGCAAAAGCGGTTGAAGAAAGTCTTTCCTTTAAAAACTGGGTAATCGCTAATAGTTACCGCTCTTTTGCTACAGGTAGAGAAGGGACGTTCATACTAAACAAATCAACTGCAACCTTTTCACTGCAAACGCAAGATGGCTATAAAAAAAGGGAAGCTTTTGATCAACTAGATGAAGACACCCTACTTGAATTATCAGAAGTCGATGAAGACAATATTCTAGCCATTAGCAATTATGAATTTTTATCATTTGAGCCTCAAGAAATAACAGTAAATTCATATGGTATCTTTATGACTTCAGAAGTCAGAATACTTGTGGCAGGTAAAAGTAAATCAATAACTTTTGGTAGTGCTACCGATGAATAAAAGTTCACAAGGTTTTACTCTTTTAGAAATATTAGTAGCAAGTACCATACTATTTTCATCAATTGCTGTAGTTAGTTTAATATTTAAAACATCTTATGTCGCCTCGGAAAAAGCAACCAAAAATGTTGAGCAGGCAGGCGTAATAAACGTTTTAGTAACTTCTATACAGGTAACGATAAGAGAAAAAACACAGCAAGGTACCAATAGCTTACAAGGGGATGGCGTTACTTGGGGCGTGCCATATCAATGGCAGGCAGAACTTATAGCGAATAAAGCACCACCGAATAAATTTAATGCAGATACAGGTAATGTAGAGTCTTATTCTGCTCGTTATAAATTATGGGATGTAGTGTTAACAATCGGAAAGAATAATAAGAGAAAATTTGAATATAACGAGTTGAGTTGGTATTAATGAATAATGTCAAACAAGGCGGTTTTACCTTAGTTGAACTGTTAATATCAACAACTATTTTAAGTCTGTTAATGTTACTTGGAACCTATTCTTACAGCCTATTTACTAATAAATGGCAAGATGAGTTAGGGCAATTCTCTCAAGCCAACGAACAATCAATGAATTTTCAACGCTTACAAACGGTACTCGAAAGTGTCATGCCGTATGTTGTTAGAAAAGATAACCGTCAACCAGGATTTTTTTTTGTTGGTGGCGAAAACTTAATGTTGGCGGTTACACAAAATGGCTTGTTTACTACGGATGCGCCAGAAGCATTTAGACTATCGGTATTAAGAAACGATAATGGTAAATATAAATTGTTATATCAGGCCAAGCCATTAAATAATTCAACAATAACTAGCTCATCTCAAGAACTTACTTTTTCAAAGAAAATATTATTAGCCGATAATATGGATGAAGTTAGCTTTAAATATTACGGTTGGAATCATTTCGCTACCAAGAGTGATAGAACTGAAAAATCAGCTAGTTTTAAAAGTAATTTTTCTGGCTTTGATAACCAGCTTATGCCTGAAAAAATCATAGTATCTATTGCTAAAAATGAGAAGGAAATTGAATTAATTATCCATCTGTCTGAAGATAATTCATCTTGGCTTTCTACCTATTTTGATGGTAATTAATATGAAGAAAGTTAATATGAACAAAGCTAATATAAATAACGATAAAGGTGTCGCATTAATACAAATTCTTATTATTGTCGCTATTTTATCATTAGTTGCTTTGTATGTTACAAAATCGGCAAGGCACCAGTTAACAATGGCGCGCTGGGCTGTAGATAAATCAGAAGCTGCTGTTTTATTGCATAGCACGCAAAATAAGATACTTTTTGAGTTGTTAACAACAAAGTGGCTACCTACGCGCAATAGTCAAAACCCAACAACGAATAAGTGGAACTTTCACAATGAACCTTTTGAGGTGAGTGATGGTGCTTATGTTAAGATACAAGATCAAGCTGGGTTAATTAACTTACACTTTCCTATTGTGGGAATTATTAAAAAACGCTTAGCGTATGAAAAACTCCCCCCTGAGCTAATTGCTAAAACCGAAGCAACATTGTTAGACTGGCAAGATAATGATAGAATCCTTCGTCCTTACGGTAATGAAAGTAATGTCAATATCCGAAATGGCATTATGCCTGACGTTAGAGAGTGGCTGCTCCATAATACCCTATCTAAAGAACAATTTTTGGCAATAGCACCTGATTTTACTGTGCATGGTGACGGACATTTAAACTTATTAAATAGCCCTCTGAGTATAATCACTTCTCTAACTAATCAGGCTGTTGCGCATCAAATTGATAACCTAAGAAAAAACAGACAATTAACAAGAGATAACATCAGAAAAATAACAGGTATTTCGCAAGGTGATGACTTCTTCTATTCCACTTCAACCAATCAAAAAATAAGCATTTTAATTAATAGTGGCGAAGCAAGTTTAGAGAAAATTATCATAGTAGAGCTATCACCTTATAGTGTAAGGCAGCAAAAACCCTATAATATCATGCAGACTGAAGGCGGTTAGAAAAATTGAAGTATCAACTGGGTATCATATTAAAACGAATTCTCTGTAAGTTCATTGGCTATTATGAGAACGGGCAGACTTACTTGTTTGACTTTAGTGACGACGTCTTAACGCTCAAGCCAATTGAAGCCACCAAAAAACCGCCTAAAATTCTGGTGATATCTCGAGAAAATTACAAAGAAAAAAATGTCGACTACCCTGTAGTCGAGCAAAAGCCATTAAAGAAATTGTTATTACTTGAATATGGCAATATTAATGTAAAGTATATTGTAACAAGTACAGGTGATAATAAATCATCGGTCAATGTGTGGCACTTTAATGAAAACCTGCCTAAATCAAGCTGTTTGATACCCGAAACTTTTTTATTTCAGCACAGTCTAGATGAAAATCAAGTGATGATAAAAGAGTCTGCAGTGGGGGACTTATATGTAGCCTCAACAAACCACTCGGTAATCTCGATAATAAAGTCAGCCGTAGTTAATTCAATCGAACGCTTCTGCATGAGTGCTGGTATCGGCAGCTATACCGAGGTCAAGGTATCTAAAAATAATGTTGCCAGTGTTTTATTAGACGGCGCAATAAAAAGTAATAAGCAACATTTGTTATCTTTCTTTTCGTTATCTAGAACGGGTGATGAATCAATAAAGTGGTTAGCTTTAGTCGGCCCAGCGGTTATTGTTACCACGGTATACCTATTTTTTTCGTCAATGTGGCTGTTCTGGGATAAATATACTATTGAACAGCAATTTCAGCAAAGAAGGGCTGAAATGGTGCAAGCATTAACTATTCAAGACCAATATCTAACGCTAACTAACCAATTACAAGTGCTTGATGGCTTTATTGCCAAGCAAAAGGATACCTCATCTATTTGGTTGGTATTAAGTCAAATAATAGACGATACCCAAATAACGGTACTTAGATATGATAATGCTAGGTTTTCAATTATCGGCACAACAGCTAAAGCGACTACCTTAATGGAAAAAATAGCTAACTTGCCTCAAGTACTTGATGCGCGATTTGATGTACCCATCAGAAAAACCAAAAAACTTGAAAGTTATAGTATTAGTTTTACCCTAAATCACAAACTTATTGTTCAAGAGGAGCTTTAACTTATGGAACAAAAACATAAGCAGTTACTCTTGATTGTATTGGTATTAGTTGTTGTAAAATTTTTACTAGTGCCAGTATATGAATGGCAGAATTTGACAATATCAGAAAATAATTCGAATAACTTACGGTTAATTAAATCGAATTCAGTTATAGAACAGCTTGAGCAGATGCAAACATCAGTGGGTGAAATGCAACTGAAAAGAACTAAATTACAAGGTTTGTTTTTCCAGCATAAAAGCAGTAATAGCTTTCAACTAGAGCAGCAAAAGTGGTTAGAAAAAATTTTTGAAAACAGTGAGCTAGAAGTCAGGAATATTGGTTGGTCGGTACCTTTACCAATTAAAGAGTGGCAGCTAATTCAACACGGTGTACAGGTTAACTTTTCAGGTAATATAATCAATCTCATTAACGTAAAAAGACAAATAGAAAGCCAAGAAAAATGGATTGGTATTTCAAAGTTTAACTTTCGATTTGATAAAAAACGGCCAGAAAGGCTTCAAGCAACCAGTGGGCGTATCACTTTGAATTTTTATATGAGAGAGCCAGAATGAAACTGATCCCCTTGCTTATAGCAAGTATTACCTTTTTATTTTTGTTATTAGATTTTAATGACCGAATATTGCTAAGCGATGCTAAGAGTAGTACAAAAGAAAGCTACCAGTGGTTAGATAGCCATAATGGTACACCGCAGCTAAGTGATGAATTAAAACAAATTTTGCAAGGTGCCTCATTAAAGTTTGGTAAAAATAGTTCTGAAAGTAGCGAAACGAGTACAGAAGGTGAAAATACCTTGTCTATAGAACAGCAGAATAAACAACAAGGTGTTTTGTATAAACTCTATATAGGTGACTGGTTATATTCCCTGGTAGCGGTTATTTATCCTGAAGGTAATAGTAAGGTGCCTGCTTTTGGCTTGCTCAGAGGCGAAAACCTGAAAAGTCGCGAAGTAAAAATAAAAAAGATACCAGCTAAAAAACTCTTTGAGGGTTATCGTATTAGTATTCAAGGTACAAAAGCCATTACCTTTACCCATGATAAACAAAATCGACAGGTACTATTAACTATGTATCAGCCAAAATCATTAATAGATGATTGATGAGTTTTTCTTTTAGCCCGTAACATACAATAAAAATCACTTATATTTGAGCCTATCCCTTATGAATAAACCAATTTATTTGCCTGTTATACTACTCGCCCTGTTATCAGCATGTGTATCAAATCCTGACAATAATCAACTGAACACCGGTGAGTCATTTTTAGCACATAAAAAAAAGCTGGCTGATGGCGATGACGATACACCTACTAATACCGAAAAAAAGTCAGCGTTAAATCAATCACAAAAATCTATTGATTATATTTCGCCTATGGCATTTAAAAAAGAAATCAGCAGTACAGCTAATACACTGTCACAGCAATTTAGCAAAACTAATATGGTTAAAATTTCAGCTGATGAATTACCGTTAAATGAATTTATTCATTATGTGATGGGTGACTTGCTTGAAGTGAGTTATATATTAGGCGCTGAAGTTAAAGATGACAGCACCACGGTGACACTGAATTTACAAAATAATGTCAGTCAATATAAGCTTTATTCTTTAGTAGAAGAATTATTAGCTGAACGTCAATATATGCTGCGTTTTAACGATGGCATTTATTACGTCAATAAAGAAGGACAACAAACCGGTAAAGAGGTTATTGCTTTTGGTTACGGTAATCAAATTAAAGATGTACCTAATACCTCGCAAGCTATTTGGCAAATGGCGCCGTTCGATTATGGTTTTAATGGCAGCTTACAATTAACCCTGAGTCAACTCGCTAAAGTAAAAGTGTACCCTGACTCTCAGCAAAACTTATTATTATTAAAAGGCAAGCGCACTGAAATAATTAAAGCGCTTGAGTTTATGCAGCTAGTTGACCAACCTAAACTAGGCCAAAGACAAATAGCCCTATTTAAGTCTACTTTTGTTGATACCCAAACTTTAATCAAGCGTTTAACGTCATTACTCAAACAAGAAGGCATTTCAGTAGGTGTAGAAAACGATACTAATAGAGCACTGTCTATTGTGCCATTAGCTAATATGGGCGCGTTAACATTATTCGCTAATAAAAGAGAGGTCGTTCAACGTGCCATCTTTTGGTTAAATACCATAGATCAGCCGGAAGATGGCGATGCCTTGCAATATTTTATTTATGCGCCGCAATTTTCACGCGCGGCCGATTTGGGCTTGAGTTTAGACGCCTTACTGGGCGGCTCACAATCTGCAGGCGATACCACCAGTTTAGATTCAGCAGCTAAATCAGCTAAAAAAAGTATCACTAGCTCAGGCATTACCGGTGGCAATGTCGGTTTAGTGGTTGATGAACGTGCGAACAGCTTGATTTTTCAAACTACAGGTGAAGAATACCGTAAGTTATTACCGCTAATAAAACGCCTTGATGTGATGCCAAAACAAATTCTACTTGAAGTGATCATTGCCGAAGTGAAGTTAACGGATGAATTTAAACAAGGCGTCGACTTTAAGCTGACCAACCAAGGAACAAGCAATATTACTGGCGGATATAACTTAACTAATGGTGCCGGTGGCTTGTCATATATATTAACTGGCGCTAAAGGCAGCCTTGATGTCAGTCTTTTTCAAAAAGACACTAATGTCGAAGTATTATCAAGACCATCACTGCTAGTGCGTGATGGCGTAACCGCACAAATGACTGTGGGTGATAATATCCCTACCGTGGGTGAAATAGTGACAGATCCGGTAAATGGCAGTCGAACTTCTATTGTCTACCTTGAAACCGGTGTTGACTTAAGTGTGACCCCAACCATCAACGCGCAAGGGGTGGTTATCATGGAGATAATGCAAAAAATAAGTAACCAAGCACCAGGAGATTCAAGTGTTGAAGGCTCACCCACTATATTTGAACGAACTTTTAGTACCGAAGTGGTTGCCGATAGTGGACAGACCATTATTCTAGGCGGTTTAATCAGTGAAGACAAAACTATAAATGATAGAAGTGTACCTTTTTTCTCTACTCTACCCTTCATTGGTAAGTTGTTTGATGCTACCGAGCAGAAAAAAACTAAAACTGAATTGGTTATTATGGTCACGCCGAGAGTGATTGAATCAACAGATGAGTGGTCAGAGGTTAAAAGTAAACTGTCACAACAATTAGAATACCTAAAGCTGCCTGACGCTAACTAAGCTTAGATTACAGTACAAGATAATACCGTACAGTTATAAATAAGGCACTTTATGTAACTTTTTTGTTATATATAATAATGTTTTGCTTGTTTATTGTTCAGTAATGTTTTTTTTAAAATGATTTATTGATATGAATTAAAAAAATAGTCAAAGAATGCAGTTAATTATGCTTTTATTTGTTGACAACAGATAAGCCAATTCATAGAATCTACTCAGCTTTTCAATATTCGGTCCAGGTTGTTGCCTCGGTACCAGGGTCAACAACAGTGTTTTCCAGAATTTTGAAAAGATAACTTAGGGGGCTCAAGCCTCCGTTTCATGAAACATAAAGGATATAAAAATGTTTAAAAAAAGTTTATTAGCACTAGCATTAGCTGGCGCTGCAATGTCTGCAACTGCTGCAACTGTAATTACTAACGAAACTGGCGTAACAGCTATTTCATCACAAGGTCTTCCAGCGACTAAAGCTATCACAATTAAGCCTACTGGTGGCACTACTTCTGTAGAGTTTACTTTAGCTGCGGGTGATAATACAGGTATAGTTCCTGGTGGTCGTTTAGTTATTGATATTACTGGTGCTTTCTTTTCAGCTCCTGCTGGAACTACAATTGGTCTAGCTGGTACTGATATTGGTGCTGCTCACGCAATTACAGTTTCTGCTGACAGTACTTCTTCTCAATTGATTCTTGACTTAGATGCTGGTGATGTTTGGACTATTGCTGCTGCAGATAACGTTATCTCTATTGAAGACCTTGCAATAATTGTAACTGGTACTGACGTTAAACTTAGCTCAGTATTCCAATCTGCTACAAAAGTTGATTTCCCAAGCACAGCTGGTCCAGCAATTAAAGTAGCTACAGTTTCTGATCAATGGAAAGCTGGTGTTGTACTTGATTTAGATTCTGATCCAACTGTTTCTGGCAAATTAAATGCTAAAATTGATGTTGGTAACGATCGTGAAACATTCGAAAGTGAAGCTACTTCAGATGTACTAACATTTGATGTAAACACAAGTGGTACTGGCGCAGTTGTAACTGACGTAACAGTAACTATTGCTGGTGACTTTACTGGTGTTAAATCAGTAGTTGCTGATAATACTGGTACAGCTACATATGTAATTAACTCTGCTAAAACAGAAGCTGCTTACACGTATACTAGTTCTACTGACACAACTGCCGCTGAAGTACTTGATGGCACATCTGCTGTTACATTAGCATTAAATACTGTTGCTGCTGATGTTATTGCTCTAGAAGCACGTTCATACGATGTTACTTTAGATGTTGATTATAAAGATGCCGAGGCTGTTCAACATAACTTATTAGCTTTAGATGCTGCTGATGCTGGTAAGTGGGACTTAAACGGTACTTCTGTTACTGTTGAGTACGTACCTTACGGTCCTAACACTCAAGTTATCTTGCAAGCGACTAGTCAGTTTGACGAAGACGTAATGTACGATGTATCTTACTTAAATGCTGTAACTGGTAAAATGGTTTCTTTAACAGACGTAGGTACTATCACTGCTAACTCTGTATCTAAAATTGGTGAAGAAATTGCTACAGCAATTAAAGCTGATTCAGCTACTGAATCTGGTAAAACTCGCATTGTTGTAAGTGTGAATGCTCCTTCAGGTAAAGTAAGCTTCTTCTCAGCGTTTAAAGACGTTGCTGATAAAGATCGTTTAGGCCTATAATCTGTTAATTTAGATTATTGCTAATAAAAACGAGCTTCGGCTCGTTTTTTTATGTCTAAATTTTGATGAGCCAAGCCAAGCCAAATCAAACCAAATATAACTGTGGTTTTCATCGTTAGTAGAACACCTCCCACCTCTCTAGAAACGTAGATATCCTTGATGACCAGAGCTGCTTTGACTGAGATACTGAAACAAGTTCAGTATGACGGTATAGTCATCCTGAATTCGTCATTCTGAATTTATTTCAGGATCTAGAGCTAGATCTAATGCGTACGCTACTTGTTACCTAAGGTGCTGAAACGAGTTCAGCATGACGGTATAATCATCCTGCATTCGTCATCCTGAATTTATTTCAGGATCTAGAGCTAGAACTAATGTGTACGCTACTTGTTACCTGAGGTGCTGAAACAAGT
>Ga0105359_10003574_pt1 | contig 12679 bp, 8 predicted proteins | sample GOMGulsemesocosm_6_FD_83659 | JGI IMG/M metagenome (GOLD analysis project Ga0105359, IMG submission 83659) | Methane-oxidizing microbial communities from mesocosms in the Gulf of Mexico - GOM8C Gulf of Mexico | ecosystem: Environmental > Aquatic > Marine > Cold seeps | place: Gulf of Mexico... | reverse complement strand
TTCAGTAAATAGTAATAGTGACTTATAAATCACTATCTGTTTTGTTAACCAAATGACAATAAGGGTAATCTTATTAAATAGAACCTGTGACCATAAATTTTCCATTTGTTCCTACATATTACTAAAAGTAGTTAATCCAAAAGGTTGCTCACTTAATAAATTACAATAGAGCAACATTTCGTTTATTAATTATACTTAGGTAAGTTTATTAAAATGCGAGTTCAGTTAATGCGTATTATTTGTGCTTTATTTTTATTGTTAATGTCTATTAACTCATTGGCTAATGACTTTAGAGTAGTAACCGAAGAACTCTCTCCCTATCAAATTGTAAGAGATGATGGAACACTAACAGGTGTTTCAACTGAAATTATGAAATCACTTTTTAGGTTAACGGGTGATAAGTTTGAAGTTGAAGTTTTACCCTGGATAAGGGCATATAAAATTGCTAAGAAAGTTCCAAATGTGCTTATCTTTTCTCTGTCGCGCACAAAGTTTAGAGAAGACTCATTTATTTGGGGAGGGTGTATAATAAAAGAAAATATTTATGCATGGGGGATTAAAGGGCATATAAAAAAGAAAATAGAAACGATTGAAGATATTCGACCTTATAAAATTGCACTATCACCTGATTCAAATCCAGAGCAATACTTTACCCAATTAAAATTTAAGCATATTTACCGTTTAAACAGCCAGAGTTCTAATGTGAAAATGCTCTATCAGAAACATGTCGATGTGATGTTTAGTTCAACAGAAGATATTCTTCGAAATGCAAAGAAGCATAATTTTGATAGTCAAAAATTAGTAAAACTTATGAATGTTAAGGAGCTAAATTCAGAGTTGTATTTTGCCTTTAGCTTGGGAACCGATGTCGAAATTGTAGAAAGATATATAATGGCTTTTAACGAGCTAAAACTGGCCCAACAGTCATTTTGCCAGAGCGTTTAACTCACCTTTAAAATAATGAAAATGTAACATAGTGTGAAAGCTTGCAACGAATTTTAAGTTTAGCCTGTCTTATAATTTAACCATTAAGCAATACTGGATTTACAATGAGTCATTTAGCATCATCAAAACAGATATCTCTTTGGTTGTCTTTAGCCAATTCAAATAGTCCAGAGTTAGCGCTTAAAAAAGCAGAAGCTGAGTATTATCTTGAGGAAACATTTGATCATGTGGATATTGAGGATATCAAAAAAGTACTGATCCCACACTCAAACAATTAGTCATAACAAAATTTAGGGGGTAATTTCTGACCTTCAAATAAGCCTTAAGTCATACCTGATTTTAGACCGTACAAATGCCATTGAAATTCAAAGTGTCCTATCCCATCATCTAAATCTATTCATTAAAATATCTGTTCGATCAACCGTATTTTTTTCAATTGTTTAACTATTATACCAATGCTATTTTTTTTATGTCTACAGGAGGAGATGATCCAACTTAGCAGGAAGCATAATTATAAAAAGTAGTAAATTATGGGGAAGTTAATGAAAAAAATTAAAAATAAATTCATTGTGGGTTTTTTGGTTGTCGCCGGACTTAATAGTCATACGTTATATGCCGCTATTAAAGCTGATTTAGTTATTCACAATGCCAAAGTACATATGGTTGACGGTCAAGACGGTATAGCACAAGCCATTGCAGTAAAAGGTAATAAAATTATTTACGTTGGTAACAATGCCGGTGCAGACAAACACATTAATTATTATACCAAAATTGTAAATGCTAAAAATCGTTTAGTATTACCGGGGTTACATGATGTACATGCACACCCGCTTGAAGCCTCTGATAGCGCCTTTGAGTGTATATTAACGAGCACAGAAAGTTTGTCCCAGCACACGGCTAAACTTAAAACCTGTGTCAATAACTCTACTAATGAGTGGATTTTAGGTTGGGGACATTCATTAGTTACTTTACTTGAAGCGAGTGAAGATCCAGTCCAATATTTGGATAGCCTGTCAACTGTTAAACCAATAGCAATTATGGAGTCAACGTCCCATTCTATGTGGGTAAATACGGCCGCGCTAAAAGCTTTGAATTTTGATAGCAATACTGTAAACCCTCCTGGAGGTTTTATTGTTAAAAATTCTCTAGCCCAACCAAATGGGATTCTATTAGATACCGCTGGTGATATGGTTATGCATAAAGCTCTAGGAAGCCCAACAACTCAAGATAAAAACCGTCAGTATCAGAGTTTGTTGAAATCTTTAAAATTACTAAAACAAAACGGTATTACTTCTGTAGTTAACGCCAGATTATACTGGAAACGCGGCTATTTAGACGCGTGGAAGAAGGCAGACAACAACTGGCAACTAACGACTAGAGCCAATATGGCGTTGTGGGTTTACCCAGAAGAACTCAATGATGACAGTCAAATTGCTAAGTTAAAAGGTATGTACAGTAACGATAGCAATGCGTTCTTAAAAGTAAACCAAATTAAAATGTATAACGACGGTATTCCAACCAATACAACTGCAGCAATGATTTCGCCCTATTTGCAAGATTACGGTATGAATATTGGTAGTACAACGGGCTTAAATTACTTTGATCAAAATAGAATGAGCTATTATATCAGTGAACTTGAAACCAGTGGTTTTGATATGTTAATTCATGCTATCGGCGATCGCGGTGTAAATGAATCATTAGATGCTATTGAAGTGGCAAAGTTAACGAATGGTAATATAGGCAGAACGCGTCGTCACCGTCTTACACATGTAGAGTTTGTCGATACCGCCGATATTAATCGATTTAACGACTTAAATATAACGGCTGACTTTCAAGTCGCAGGTAAGTGGACATTACCTGGTGCACATGATCCTTTAGAATTGGCCTTGCTAGGAGCGCCACGCTTAACAAACCATGTACCTGTGCGAGATATATTCAATACCGGTGCGAATGTAACATTAAGCAGTGATTGGGATGTGAGTAGTTTAAGTCCGTTTGTCGGCATGATGCACTCATTGCAACGTGACCATCAGAGTTTACCTAATGTTAAGGCGGCTATTGAAGGTTATACGATAAATGCTGCTTACTCAATGAATCAAGAAGACAAGTTAGGTTCAATTGAAGTCGGTAAACTCGCAGATTTTGCGATTGTTAATCAAGATATATTAACTATACCAACCAATAAAATTGGCGAGACAAAAGTGTTAATGACCATTCTTAATGGGGAAGTTATATATAAGAACAACACTAAGTGGTAGTTATCACTTAGGTAACAAAAACAACTGACAATATTGACTCGTATTATTTGCATGTATTAGCCGTTCAAGTTGGTTGTTTTTGTCTTCGCATTCGCATTACCAATTTTCTGGATCTATACCCGCTTGCAACAGTTTTTTTCTTAATGGAGCCAATTCATCAGTATAGTTGCGCCATAACTCGACTGAAGATTGGTAAATTTTTCCACGTACTTGTGAGGAACTTGCTGTCGCACTCGCTTGTTTATTGTTTTTTAGCTCTAAGTATTTAGTTTGCCAAGGTAAAGATAAAAATAGAAATACCTTCTCACTGGTTTCTTGTGGAGATTTCACCAAGCTTTCATAACTCACTTCAACGATATTGTCGTCATTAATTTTAAGCCAATGATCCATCAACTTTCGATAAGCGATATAATATTTAGCGAGGTCGTTTAAATTATATGAGAAAGGATAAGCTTGGCCAAAACTGGTTTTGTATATAGCGTAACATGCAGCCATAGGAGAACGCGTTAAGTGGATTATTTTTGCTTCAGGCAAAGCACGCTGAATCAAGCCAGTGTAAAGGAAGTTAAGGGGCATTTTATCAATGAAAAAAGGATTCTGCTGTACCAATTCTTTAGTGCTACCCAAATATGCTTCACCTAGCGCTTGATAATCTATATTGGCAGACTGTTTAATAAAATCTTGCTTGTTCTTCAAAGGTGTCGAACTGCTACTATTGACCGCTAATGTTAAACAGGTAGAAAAATCATGTAATTCTCCTGCGGCTAAAACATCAGGATGTTGGCTAATAATACGTTCTAATAATGTTGTTCCTGTACGTGGCAGGCCAATAATAAATATCGGTTGATTGCTCTTCTTCGGTTTAATGGTTGGTTTTAAATCAGTAAAGTCGCTAAAATTCGCGCATATGTCATTAATGGTATCAATGTCATTATCAATATTATATTGAGTAAATTGACTTCTAATTTCATTTGCTTGTTGCAAGTGTTTAATTGAATTCTTATATTGCTGACAATCTTCTTCTTCTTTGGCCAACGCAAAAAACAACTTACTTTGAGCCTCTTTATTCGTTTTTTCGGTATTGGTCAAAGCGATAAGCTCTGCTATGTTATTCGTCTCTTGTGTTACTTTTTTAAGTAATGAACGTGCAAGGTAGGCGTCCCAGTCGTTAGGCTTTAAGCTAATCACTTTATTTAGCGCTTGCGTTGAACCTTCTAAATCCCCTGTATTTCTTAAACTAGTCGCGTAATTAAACTGGTAGTGACTATTATTAGGCTCTATCTTGACTGCGTTTGCAAAGCATTGATGTGCAAAAGATAATGAGTTCAATTGATGAAAATGCAATCCCAAACTTGACCAGTCCTTTGCCAGTAATAATGGTTGCTCGTTAATTAATTTCTTGGCAACAACTAAAGCCTCTTTTGTGTTGCCTGTTAGTGCTAAGCAGTTAATCTTTAAAATTCTAATTTGCGGTTGAGTCGGCGCTAGATTTTCAGCTTTTAATATAGAGTTCAAGGCGCTTGAGGACTGTTTACTCCTCAAATAGAGGTCAGTCAGTATAAACCAGGCTTGCAGATTAGTCGGGTTATTGGAACAGAATTGCTGGCAATCGATTAAGGCCTTTGATATTTCGCCTTGTTGGATGAATTTTTTAATATTATCTAAAGTGTTGTGAATCAAAGTAATAAATCCTTAACATGAACATCTGGTCTTAAATTAAAAAGTCTTTACATTTATATACTTAGTTAACTTAGAGGGAATAAGTTTAAAACTAGCACTAAATAATGCAATAGTAAAAAGACAGCATAAACTTGTAACGCAAAAGAGACCGGTCAAGACCGATCTCTTTATTTAGAACAAATATTTATTAAAAGAATGAATAGGTAATATTGATACCCGCCGTCATCGGACGAGATATTAATTCGTTTCTTCGAATATTTGGCGCACCTTCACCTGGGCGTAATGTTGGTGTATTAATAACGCCTTCTTCATTAAATAAGTTGTTTACATATAACCTAAATGACCAGTTATCATGTTCAGCAGTGACATAGCTGTTCCAAATTGAATAGCCATCTATACTCGTGCTAAGTGCTGGGTTAAGTTCTGAGCGAGCATCACTTCGATAACTTCCGTTTATACCGTAAATTAAGTACCAATCACCTAATTCTTGGGTGTAATTAACATCTATAGATGCGGTGTGCTTTGAAACTCCAGGTAATCGTTGATCTTTAACTTCATCAGGATCAATACCTGCTTCATTAAGTTTTGCTATAGAAGGGTCGGTTAGTTTCGCGTCAACATAACTATAACCCAAAGTAATATCTAAACCGTTATCGAGTAAAGTATTGATTTCAGCTTCTAAGCCATTACTTTCTGCTGTACCAGCATTAACAACGGCTGCCAACGCGTATGGGGTAACCAACGTATCAAGCTGGATATCGTTCCATTCAATGTTAAAGGCGGCGAAACTGTAACGAAATTGTCTTGTTTGACCTTTAATACCTAATTCCATATTAATGACTTCATCAGGCGCATAGGTGTAAAGGCTAGGGTTAGTTAACACAGCTTCGCCGTCAGGGAAGTCTGGATTACTGAAGTCTAATACACTTTCAGGAAGCGCGTTGGCACCACCACGTCTAAAACCTTCAGATCGAGTGAAATAGACCATTGCTTCTTCGTTAATTTGATAAGAGGTGTTGAATTTAAACAAAGTATCGTCGGCATCAATAGACTTATTAACAAGAGAAACGGTATCTACGAAGAATGCGCCATTTGCTTGTTTATTACTAAAGGTTTGGTCGAAAGTTCTTAAACCTGCAGTGAATTGCAATTGTTCACTCGCTTGCCAAGTAACTTCACCAAATAGTGCTTTATCTTTGAAATTTGCATTTGAATTACTTAAGAAATTTTGATCTTTTTGAGGATCTAAGCCCATTGGGTCACTAACACCAAAGATACCTAGTCCGCAATCTTCTCGGCCCGCTTCAAAACAAGCATTTGACCAATCGGTATAACCAGGATAATGATCCGCAGTAGACACATAGGTATCTTGGTTCATATAGAAGACGCCCATAACCCAACTAATATCACCATTACCTTGTGAGACTAAACGCATTTCAGCAATTTTTGCTTCGTCGTTATTTATTGAAGTATTATAAATGAAAGGGCGAGGCATAACGCCATAGCTATAAGAATAGAAGCCAAAAGCTTCGTAGCTACCTGTGGTTTCAGTCTTAAACTCTTGCTCTGAGTTATAAGTCGATACGGAAGTAGTTAACGTGGCGAACCCTAAATTTACTTCAACATCTAAAGAAACCAAATCAGTTTCACCTGCATAAGGTTCGTCTGCTAACGAGGCGGTATCATATTCACCTAAATCTTGATAATTGACAGCTCTTGCCGGATTTCCACCTGATTCATCTTTTTGATAGTTATATGCTAATGTCGCCTTAAAATCATCGCTAGGTTGCCACAAAGTCGCTATTCGGCCATATGTAGAATCTTCGTTATTAATGCCTTTTTTATTTTCAAATGCTGCCGCGCTATTTAAATAGTCGTTTGAATCCGCTGGCGAAGGGATACCTTCGTTGTTCAAAATGTATTTAAAGGGCTGATCTATCCATCCTGCTGAGTCTGTACGGCCAATGTTAGTCCTAACGGCTAAAGTATCTGAAAGAGTAAAGTTAAATACACCATTAACTTCTGTATTAAAACCGTCACCATTTTTAGTTTGAGATAAATTAGTTGAAACTTCGATTTCAGTACCGTCCAAATTAGGCATATTTGGAATAAACCTAAGTGTACCACCTAAAGAACCCGAGCCATATAATGTGCCCTGTGGTCCACGTAATACTTCAACGCGGTCTAAATCGTAAAAGCGAATGTTCGCAAATAAAGGTGTCTCTCCAACATAAGTAGATACACCTGGCGCTGTATATAGTGGGCTAGAGATCCGTCCATCTTCAGTACTTAATCCACGCATCGCTATGCTAGTAGAAAAAGCGCCTGAACGAGCACCTCTATCTGTATAAGAAATACCCGGTAAACGTTTGGTTAGTTCTCCGAGGTCTGAAATACCAGCCTGCTTAAGCGCTTCTCCGCCAATAGCCGAAATATTATAAGGTACTGTAGAAATGCTTTGAGCACGTCTTGTCGCTGTTACTTGAATGACTTCAAGATCTTTTTTCTCTTTGGCTGTAGCGTCTTCCTGCTCTGCTGAAAAAGCTGGACTGCATGCTAAAGCGATAGAACTCGCTAACAATGTTGCTTTGAAACTCTTAGGGGCTTGTATCATTTTATTCACCTTAGGCGGTTTATTTAAAAAAGGTATTATTGTTTTTATTTATTTGTAGAACTTGTATTGACAGTACAATTTTTAATAAATTTGTTAAAACAAAGATTTTTAATTAAATAGGTGAAAAAAAATAATCAATAACATTTAAAATAATAATTTCAGTAGTTTATTTTTATGCTGCTAAATAACAAAGCAAAGTTCAAAGGTAAAATAGGGCTCAATTCGAACACTAACTATAGCTTATCTCAAAAGCCGAACATCACTTTATTATTAAAGCGAAAAATAATAACAGGGGGGATTTTAGGCCTCCTGTTATATTTCTTATAGTATAAATTTACCTATCTAGCAAAGCTGTGTTCATAAGGTAAACAGAACCGAAAAACAATATATCAGTGAAAATTTAAACTACTAAGTATTAAAATTGTTTATCAATGAAGGCAAAAACTTTCAATTGTTAGTTTGCTTACCCTAATGCTACTTTCAATATCAAGACAATGTATTTGAATTTTAAAGTTGGAATTTTTGTGGAATCATTTGGAATTTATAGTTTAGTGCCTGCAGTTATCGTACTTATCTTGGCGATAGTCAGTAGAAGACCTCTAGAGTCTTTGATTGCAGGGAGTATTGTTGGTTTGCTTATTATAGAACCTAGTCGGTTCATAGTTAATTTTACCGAACTCGCACAAAAGACGATTATTGATCCAACAATAGGTTGGATTTTTATTGTTTGTGGCTTAATGGGAAGTCTGATTGTACTTTTGTTAAGAACGGGAGCTGCACTGGCTTTTAGTGTCTCAATATCTAAACGTGCAAAGAATAGAAAAGTAGCGCTCTTGAGTACATGGGTTTTAGGCTTGTTAATTTTTATCGATGACTATCTAAACGCGTTGGCAGTAGGCACGACAATGCGCAGATTAACAGACAAGTATAAAGTCTCTCGTGAAATGCTGTCTTATGTTGTTGACTCCACAGCTGCACCAATTTGTATTCTATTACCTATTTCGACGTGGGCAATATTCTTTGTCGCCCTGTTAGAAAGCAACGAAATTGTCGCTAAAGGCCAAGGCATGACATTGTATATGGAGTCTATTCCATATATGTTTTACGCGTGGGCTGCTGTGATAATTGTGCCTTTAGTTAGTGCGGGATTATTTCCAATCATAGGGCCGATGAAAAGGGCTGAGCAATTAGCAACCCAAGGCAAAAGTAATCATCAAATAGTTGATACATCAGAGGTTACGCCACAAGTTTTAGGTGCGGCTGACAAGGTTAATATCTGGAGTTTTTTAGTGCCGATGTTAAGTCTTATTTTTATTTCTTGGTATAACGATATTAACGTACTTATAGGCGTTGTTTGCTCAGTCGTTATCTCTGTTATTCTTTTCGGCCTTCAAGGCGTAATGAAGTGGGGCGAATTATTTGATGCGGTGATTGATGGCATCAAACTAATGATCCCCGCCTTAGCCATTATTCTTGCGAGCTTTATGTTAAAGGATGTTGGCGAACAAATGGGCTTATCAACATTCGTCATAAATACAGTTAAACCATTAATGACAGCAGAATTATTGCCTGTAATTACTTTTATAGCGATAGCGTTAGTAGCATTTACTACTGCTGCCTTTTGGGGCGTCTTGGCACTATCCGTACCTATTATTTTACCACTGGCACAACAACTAGGGACACCGTTACCTTTAGTTATTGGCACTATGATGTCGGCAGCTGCCTTTGGGTCACATGCGTGTTTTTACAGTGATTCAACAGTATTAGCAGCACAAGCAAGTGAAGTTGGCGTTATGGAGCATGCACTTTCGCAATTACCTTATGTGCTTATTAGTGCAACACTTGCAGCGGTTGGCTGGTTGGCAATTGCCTTTTTATAACTATTAACAAAAATATCAACAAACAAAACCGACAGCTTAAAAAGACAGAATAAAAGGAGAACAAATGGATATTGTCATACGATCACCAAAATTAACCGATTTAAAGTCCTGGCATCAATTGTGGGAGAGTTACTTAAGGTTTTATCAGGTAGAAAATTTTGATCATGAAATAACCGAACTATTATGGCAACGAATACACACAGTTGAACATCCAATAAATTGCTTTGTTGCCCAAGACAATAATACTAAGCAACTGGTGGGCTTAGTTCATTTTTTTCCGCATGCGGATACTTGGCAAAAATCCCCTGTTTGTTATTTAGAAGACTTATATGTCAGTTGTGAACAAAGAGGTAAAGGATTAGGACGTTCGCTAATAGCAGCGGTAGAATGTAAAGCAAAAGATAGCGGCTGGCACAGTGTTTATTGGCAAACTAAACAAGATAATGAGGCCGCTAGGTTGTTGTATGACAAATTAACTGGCGGTACAAATGGTTTTGTTACCTACCGGTTACCCCTAGTGTATTAAGGTGAGTCTGTAATCGCTTAACCTGAGCCTAACGCTAAAGTGTCCTAGTATAAGACATAGATGAAATTTACTAATCAAAAAAGTGAATATTTTGCAGTACTAGAGCCATTGTGGTTTTCGTTACTTATAGGCAGAATAAATTAAGAATTTTATTTAATTTAGCCGAAGTCAGTCAAGTTGAGTTTAGGTTAAAGGTTCATTCAAAAATGCTTATGTTTTAGGATGTTTGTACCAGTAATCTATACATTAATTAATTGGGTTTTGACGTTATAGACATTAAGAAGTATGCAATTAAATACCTAGCACTTAAATAAATCGGATTAGTTTTCTATCTACCAAATGATGAATTTAATGTAGTAGCTTTTGCCTTTGATGGTATCGCGTTACTATGTTGAGTTTTATCGAACGAGTGAAATCGTAAAAAAACAGAATGAATATAGAGGGTTAGCTTTATGGGGTTTCAAGTTTCTGCGCGAATGTTATGGATGGGGCTCTTGGGCTCAATTACTGTATTACCTGTGTTAATCTTGCCAAATTTGGTGGGTAGTGTCGTTGATGAATTGGGTTTTACTGAAACACAAGCCAGTGTTGCTGCATCATTGAATTTTGTCGCGGGAGCAATTATCGCCCTTGTAATGGCGTTTAGAATTCGAAGTTTAAATTTGCAAAAAATTGCCATTGGTAGTCTATTGTTGGCTGCAGTTAGTGATTTTCTTTCTGGTTATACTGGTGATAATGTCTATCTATTTATGACCATGCGTGCACTAGCAGGTTTAGGGCAGGGAGCAGCATACACAGCAGTAATGAGTTCTATCGCTCGTACCAGCGATCCAGACCGTGGATACGGCATGCTTATGACGATGCAATTTGGTATTAGTGCTTTGGGTTTATACATTATCCCCATCATATTACCTCTTGCAGGCATTCAAGGTATGTTTGTTGGTCTAAGTTTAATGGATATTATTGGCGCAGTAATGGCTTTTCAGTTACTGCCTAGTGAACGTTCAATCAATAGCAATGTTCAAGATGAAGGTGATTTGAGCCATGTCGAATGGAAAGTCATCTTTAGTGGCGGCGCCATTATGGTTATTTTAGGGCTTTGCTTTTTAGAAACTGCGATGACAGCACAGTTTTCATTTACTGAGAGGGTTGCGACACAAAGGTTAACGATGGATCCGGAAACTGTCGGCAGCATACTAGCGCTTGCCTCTTTACTAGGTATCCCCGGTGGTTTTGGCTGTGTATTGCTTGGAACAAAATTTGGACGTGCTATCCCGTTATTTTTTGGTCTTGGCGCTTCAGTATTAGGTATTGCGTTAATGGCTATAGCTGAAGGTCCGATTATGTATGCCACTTCCGCCTATATCTTAGGTTTTACTTGGGCGTTCACTTTACCCTATTTTCAAGCGGCACAAGCCGAGCTAGATCCACATGGTAGTGTAGTCGCAGCCGGCTCTTTCTCAGGTACCATGGGTAATGCTGCAGGGCCTGGTTTAGCAGGAATGGCAGTGTTAATTGGCGGTTACAATGCGGTTTTGCTGATGGCTGGTATTATGATGTTAATTGCCATTCTTTGTATCCCCAACTTTATTCTTAAAGTTAAAAAGTCAGTGGTAAACTCACAGGCTATTGTTTAAAAACACAATGTTGATTTTAGACGACTTAAAGGTTTGTTTAACCGACCTTTAAGTCGTTTTACCCTATTTAACCCCAGCTCAGTTAAAACGACACAATAGTTGATTTCGTTAATCCGGTAATCTCCTTCGCCAGAATCTATAGGTTTTTGCCATAAGATCCCCGATACAGGTTTGTAATTCCAGAGCAAACTTAAGTACTTACGTCCATATGTAAGATAAATTACAGGGAAATAACGTGGTTATAGGATAATCGATTATTCCTAACTCAGGTTACTTACATTTACCTATGGTGAGGGCAACAAGATCCCTTCTTAATTTACTATAAATCCTTAAAGACATAGTCCAAATGCGCATTTTAACTGACAATGGGAATTCTCACCAACCCACTTTGAGTTTAAACAATATGAACAAATATCGAACTTTCAAAAGACAGAAATGTCCTAGCCATTTTGTATAAACGAAGCGTCGCTAGAGATGGAAAAGTTACTGCTAGAATACGAAAACAAGTTAATTGAACTTGTTAAAAGCAACAGTAATACGATAAATAACTGTTTAAACTTAAACAAATACCCAAGAAAAATTCACATTTTGAAATTCAAGAAGAGAGACAATATGAAGATTATTAAGAATAAAAAAACCACCAACTATCAAGACAACTTAAAGGATTTAGTTTTGACTATAATAATGGCAGAGCGGGGGGGATAGGGTTAAACGTCAATGTTTAATCTAGGTTAGTTAACTTGTTATTTTATGAGCATCACGAGGAAGATAAGAAACTAATAGAAAAAACCACCTTGCGGTGGCTTTGTTATAAACGAGAGCTATTAGCTTATATTGGCCTTAGGTTGTTGCTGCGTAATGCAGTGAATACCACCACCGCCAATAGCGATATGATTAATAGACAACTGCACTATTTTACGATCAGGAAATAACCCTTGATACACAGCACGGGCACGTTCATCAGCAGGAACGTTGTATTTTGGCATAATAACCGCACCATTGACGAATAACGAATTTAGGTAAGAGCCACAAAATTTATCGCCAAGTGTTTCACAGCCATGGGAATCTTCAATATAAACGATATCAATGACTCGGCCTTTTGCGTCGGTTTGACCTGTTAATGCTTTAATATTATCTTG
>Ga0105359_10003570_pt1 | contig 12689 bp, 12 predicted proteins | sample GOMGulsemesocosm_6_FD_83659 | JGI IMG/M metagenome (GOLD analysis project Ga0105359, IMG submission 83659) | Methane-oxidizing microbial communities from mesocosms in the Gulf of Mexico - GOM8C Gulf of Mexico | ecosystem: Environmental > Aquatic > Marine > Cold seeps | place: Gulf of Mexico... | reverse complement strand
CCAGCACGTGATTATCATAATGCGGTGTGGTTAAGTGCAGGCCATAAGGCAACAACTTTCTCACTTCATCATCATGAATAGGCGCAGCACTCATTGCACTATGTCGCCCAACAAAATTCATAATAACCACGCCTTTCGGCTTTAATTGGCTGTATAAGTTATAAAACCAAGTTGCATTCGGTGTTGCGACTTTAACCGGCTCCCCCTCTTCTTCATAAAATACATCATCAATAATCACATCAAATTTTTCACCACGATACTGCTCTATCCACGCAATCGCATCGGCTTGTATTAATTCAAATTCATTATTATTTAATGAAAAATAACGCTGAGAAATTTCGATGTGCGTTGGGTTTAATTCTAAACCTATTATTTTTTCACAATTAAAAAAGTCATTCATCATGTGCATAACAGCGCCGCCTCCTACCCCGAGCACTAATACACGAAGAGGCTTGTTTTGCGCTAAACCTAAAGCAGGTAAAAATAATAAATCCCAAACACTGCCGGTTAATTTTTTGGCAGGATTGTATTGGCTATGCAAAACATTATCGGTGTATAAACGGATTGTTTTACCCGCACTGCGGACTTGGTAGCGGGTACCATCACGGGTTTCTTGCCAAATAATTGCCATAACAAACTAGGGATATTTCTGGAAATGAACCTCAGTGTAATAATGAATGGGGGGACATATCAAGTAGAGAGTTAAAGTAGGTAGGGAGTTAAAGTACAGGCTAAAGAAAAATATAAAAAAACTCCCGTATCTACGATCCAGATGAAAGCACCGTAAATTCGAGAGTGAAACCCGAGTATACAGCGGGACAACTGCATAGCTCGCACCCTTTACCATCAGTCACCTAATAAAGAGTGGGAACAGCACAGGCAGATCGTGCTGTAACCTTATTAGTGTAGCTGCTTATCTGATTGTTTTTTAACCAAAATCCATTCTTTTCTTAATACTGTCCTGACTTTAATACCTTCAACATGCCTGCTGTTAATCTCGCTAACTCATGATCCGTCATTACATAGGCAGGCATTATATAAACCAGTTTGCCAAAAGGACGCAACCAAATACCTTGCTCTATACAAGCCGGCTGGATTTTTTTCATATCGACAGGTTTTTTCAGTTCAACCACACCGATCGCCCCTAAAACTCTCACATCAACCACGCCTGCTATTGCTTTTGCTGGGGCCAAACCTGCAATTAGCCCTTTTTCTAAGCGCTGTACTTGAGCTTGCCAATTATTTTCAATCAGCAAGGTTAAGCTTTCGTTAGCGGCTGCGCAGGCCAAAGGATTCGCCATGAATGTTGGCCCATGCATGAAGCAGCCTGCTTCTCCTGAGCTGATAGTATCGGCAATATGATCCGTGGTAAGCGTCGCTGCTAACGTCATATAACCTGCGGTTAAGGCTTTACCCACACACAAAATATCTGGGCTAATGTCACTATGTTCGCAGGCAAATAGTTTTCCACTGCGGCCAAAACCTGTCGCGATTTCATCGGCTATTAACAGTACGTCAAATTCATTACATAACTGGCGTGCATTTTTAAGATATTGCGGATGATAAAAACGCATACCTCCGGCACCTTGAACGATGGGCTCAAGTATTAAAGCGGCTATTTGCTGATGGTTTTGCTGTAAACACTCGCGTAAAGGCTGAATGTCGTTATCATTCCAAGGCTGATCAAAAGCGATACTTGGCTCGCGAATAAAAAATTGCTGAGCCAATAAATCACTGAATAAATGGTGCATGCCGGTGGTCGGATCACATAACGACATCGCGCCGAGTGTATCTCCGTGATAGCCTTTTTTAAGAGCTATTAACTTCGTCTTTTCAGGCTTGCTTCGGGCTTGTTGATATTGAATGGCCATTTTAACTGCCACCTCAACCGCTACCGAGCCGGAGTCGGATAAGAAGACTTTATTCAATCCTACAGGGGTTAGCTGTACGAGTTTGTGGGCTAGATTAATCGCCGGTTCATGAGTAAGGCCACCAAACATTACATGCGACATATTAGCCACTTGATCACTGATGGCTTTTACCATCCTAGGATGGCTATAACCATGTACAGTGCACCACCAGGATGACATTCCATCAATTAGCTCAGTACCATCGGCTAGGGTTAGATAAACGCCTTTTGCAGACTCAACAGGCCATACGGCTTGTTCTTTATTTTCAAATGATGAGTAAGGATGCCAAAGATGTTGCTGGTCATACGCTAAGGCCTCTGCTGTTGAGGTTTGAAAACTGAAATCAGCAGCAAGTTGCTGAGTTTCATTCTGTGTCTGGGTATCATTGGCCGTACTTTTCATATGTAATTCACCATTAGTAAACCATCTAAGCCAAACTAGGTTGACTGATTTATTCCCTGCATTATGATGCTCTCTATTCATTAAGTCGAGTTCGGGATTAATTCAATAGCATGTCTTGGCAGCAACGTATTCAACAAGCGATTCAACAGCGTAAAGAAGACAACCTTTGGCGCCAGCGTATCAATGTGGCCAGCCCACAGGGTGCCCGTATTGTTGTAGCTGGCCAAACGTTATTAAACTTCTCTAGCAATGATTATTTGGGTTTGGCTCAGCAATCAGAATCTTTGGTCGCGGCAGCCAAAACATGGGGAATGGGCAGTGGCGCTTCGCATTTAGTCTGCGGTCATAGTCAGGCCCACCAGCAGCTTGAGCAAGCATTAGCGCACTCTGTAGGTTATCCACGTGCGTTATTATTTGCTAACGGCTACATGGCCAATTTAGCTGTTTTACAGACCCTATTAAAACGCCAAGACAATCTCTATCAAGATAAGTTAAACCACGCATCGCTACTTGATGGTGGCTTGATCAGCGGCAGTAAAATGCGCCGTTACCGTCATAACGATACGGAACATTTAGCCTACTTTCTTGAACAAGAAAAAAGCCCTTCGGATATCACCAATAAGAACCTGTCATTAGTCGCAACGGATGCGGTTTTTAGTATGGATGGTGATCAAGCGAACTTGGCAGGGCTTGCAAATATTTGCCAGCAACATGAAGCCCTATTAATGGTTGATGATGCTCATGGATTTGGCGTATTAGGCAATGAACAATATACTGGCAGTATCGCTCATCAAGGCTTGTCGAGTGATCAAGTGCCAATTTACATGGGAACTTTGGGTAAAGGTTTAGGCGGCTATGGCGCTTTTGTCGCGGGTTCTGAAGACTTAATTGAATACCTTATTCAATTCGCTCGCCCGTACATTTATACAACAGCCTTACCGGCGGCATTAGCCAGTGCCATGCAGGATAATCTAGCCATTGTTATGAGTGGCGAACGTCAAAAATTTTTAACAGCAAACATTGCTTACTTTCGCCAGCAAGCCGAACAATTAGCGCTGAATATCATGCCTTCCACAACGGCAATTCAGCCATTAATGATTGCAGACGATGCTAAAGCTGTCGCAATAAGCCAACAACTTAAACAACTTGGAATTTTAGTAACTGCCATTCGTCCCCCTACCGTCGCAAAAGGCAGTGCACGATTACGCATAACCTTAACGGCCAGCCATACTGAAAAAGATATCGATCAGTTATTGACCGCTTTGGTCTCGCAATTGACGCTTAATTAAGGGGAGTCTAATAATGGCACTTGAGTTCGCATTTTCTTCTGAATGTAATAGCCCACAAGTTTGGGTATGGTTTCCTGGTTGGGGCTTTAAAGCGGAAGTATTCACCGAACTCGCACATAACCTGCCGGGGCAACATTATTGGTATCGTTGGTCTGATCACAAATTCTTTGATAAAGCGGTTGAAGAAATCTGTCAATCATTGCCACACAATGCCATTTTGGTCGGCTGGTCATTAGGCGGAGCATTAGCCGAAGCCGTGGCACATCGCCAGCCCGCGCCAGCAGCACTAATTACGCTGGCAACAGCGCCTAAATTTTGTCGAGCGAAACAATGGCCTTATGGCATGCCCGTTACCCGATTTAACGGCTTTGTTTCAAGTTTTGACAACAGCCCTGCTAAAACTCAAGTACGTTTCTTAGGGCTATGTGCCCAAGGCACAGAAACACCCAAGGGCATTATTCGATTTCTAGCCCACCAGCAATTAGAACCCACTGAAGCGATGGGGAAACAACTGCGCTGGCTGGATCAATACGATTTTACCGATATGCCCAAAGCGGCCTGTCTTTGCCTGCATTTATTTGCCGAGCATGATGCCTTAGTTGCGCCACCTCATAGCCATGGTCAAGGTCACTCGGAACTAATATCGGGGACTTGCCACGCATTATTTATTCAAGCACCTGATGTCATTCAGCAACATCTATTGGCGACCTATTCACAACTTAACCTAGAATCTGCCAGTGCTTGATACTTTAAATACCGATTTGGATCTTATGACTTCTCCCGTTAATACCTGTTTAACACAATTACCCGAACCACCGGAACAAAGTGATGAAGCCCGTAATAAAGTAAGCAATGACATAAGCAATAAAACAAGAGACAAGCAACAAGTTGCTAGTCAATTCAGCCGTGCCGCTCATTCTTATGATCAAGCGGCACGGATTCAGCATTTCTCTGCGATAGAGCTCTCTCAGCAAATCAACAAATTACTCACCAATAATCAAGAGACGCTATCCGGACACTGGTTAGATTTAGGCTGTGGAACAGGCTTTGCCGTGCCTACGCTTTTACAACACGGAGCAGAACATATTACTGGGGCTGATTTAGCCCATGGGATGTGTGTAGCGAGTAATGAGAAATTAGCTCAATTACCTTTCCATGCGGTGACTGCAGACGCCGAAAACTTACCTTTTTCTCAGAATAACTTTGACGGTATTTATTCAAACTTGATGGTGCAGTGGAGCGAGCAAGTACAGGATTTATTTTATGAAGCTGAGCGTGTACTTAAACCGGGTGGTTTATTTGCTTTCGCAACGCTCGGCCCACGTACCATGCACGAATTGAAATCCGCTTGGCAGCAGGTCGATCCTTTTGTTCATGTAAATTCGTTCAGCTCGAAGCAACAGGTTCTTGAGCAATGTGAAGTTTTCTTTGATATTGAAAGCATTCAACAGCAAGAAGTCGTGCAGCAGCATGCAAGCTTATCCAGTTTATTAAAAGAATTAAAAGCGATTGGCGCGACCAATGTGAATTCTGGACGTAGACCGGGACTGGGCGGACGTAAGCGTCTTAAGCAACTAGAAGAATCTTATCGTAATGTTTGTACTGCAGAGCAAGGCCTAGCTCTAACGTATGACCTTATTTGGATCATCGCTCGTAAGCGCTAATCATCATTTTAAATTATTGAGTTTGCACACCATGCACAAATTATTCATTACCGGCACTGATACTGATGCCGGCAAAACGTTTGTCGCCACGGCATTATTATTCAAAGCTCAATCACAAGGACTCTCTTCCTTTGGCTTAAAGCCGATTGCCGCAGGGTGCCATTGGTCGTCAGAACAAAATCCAGTCGGGGAATGGCATAACGATGACGCTCTATTATTGCAAGATGCCAGTAGTATCAAAAAAGACTATGCCATTCATAATCCAATTGCATTCCCACAAGCCATCGCCCCCCATATTGCCGCGGAATTAAATCAAGCCCCAATGTCTCTGAGTAACTTACTTGAGCTCTGTAAGCCGGGGCTGGAGTTGCAGGCAGATTTACACTTAATCGAAGGGGCCGGCGGTTGGTTAGTCCCAATCAATGAACAGAATACAATGGCTGACTTTGCTGAGCATCTTAGTCACGATGTAATACTCGTTGTCGGCATGAAGTTAGGCTGCATTAATCATGCGCTTTTAACTCAGCAATTACTTCTTGCCTCTAAGCTTAATTTTATCGGTTGGGTCGCGAATCATATTGATCCTGACATGAGCGAACAAGACGCTAATTTCTTATATCTTGATCAACATATTAGCGCTCCTTGCTTAGGGCGTATTCCTTTTAGTCCAAATACGCATCCTCGCGACCTTCTTGAACATATCAACTTGCCCGTACTCTAGAGAATCTATTTACTTGCCTCCCTGCTTGATAGTTGAGTCCTGAAAATGCTATGTTTACGTTAACGTAAAGGTAATGGCCATCAGCATGACTTCAGTTCACTCAGATAATCTCTCAACGACTTCTTCAAATACTCCCTCAGCCGACTCTCTATCGTCGCCCCCTTTGTGGATACCTTCTGCCGAGCGTATTGAAAACAGTAATATGTTCAAGTTCATGGCATTAGCGAATGACCAAATACCAGATATTCAGATAAAGGATTATGCGGCACTGCATCAATGGTCAATCGAGCAGCCTGAAGATTTCTGGTCATTAATGTGGCAATACGCTGAGATTACTCCTGCTTTGCCTCGAGGCTTATCAAAACCAGAAGTTTTAAGCACACAAGGCAATTTCATTGAGACGCAATGGTTTCGAAATCAACAGTTAAACTTTGCAGAAAATTTGCTGCAACGCCGTGATGAAAAATCAGCCCTTATCTCTTGCGGTGAGCCTGAGCTAAATAATGGCCAAGATAGAAGTATCAGCTATCGCGAACTTTACTCACAAGTTGCCAAATTAGCGGCTTCGCTGAAAAGCATTGGCATTGAAAAAGGCGATCGAGTGGCTGCTTTTATGCCTAATACACAAGAAACTGTCATCGCTATGCTAGCAACGACAAGTCTTGGCGCTATCTGGTCTTCATGCTCACCAGATTTTGGTTTACAAGGTGTGATTGATCGCTTTGGACAAATAGAACCTAAGGTATTATTTACGACTGATGGCTACTTTTATGGTGGTAAAACTCTCGATTCTTTAATTAAAGTTGCTGCCATAAGTAACAAACTTACCAGCTTAGAACAGATCATCGTTATTCCCCATGTGCAGCTTGAAAGCAGAGAATTGGATATAAGTGAGCTAGAGCCGCTTAAACCTGATGTTATTACATGGCACGAAGCCTTAGATAACTCATCAGAGCAGATTGAATTCGTTCACGTACCCTTTTCACACCCGCTTTACATCATGTACAGCTCAGGCACGACAGGAGCTCCTAAGTGTATTGTGCACAGTGTGGGTGGAACGTTATTACAACACGCGAAAGAGTTACGCCTACATACTGACTTGAAGGCCGACGATACTATTTTCTATTATTCAACCTGTGGCTGGATGATGTGGAACTGGCTGGTATCCAGTTTAAGCACAGGCGCGACCGTCGTTTTATACGATGGCTCACCGTTTTACCCTTCAGGCCATTGTTTATGGCAAATGAGTGATCGACATAAAGTCAGTATTTTTGGCACCAGTGCTAAATACATTGCAGCATTAGAAAAAGCTCAGATTAAACCGATGCAAGATTATCCATTAACAGAATTAAAAGCTGTTTTATCTACAGGCTCTCCTTTAGCCCATGAAAGCTTTGATTACGCCTATTGTGATATTAAGGCTGATATTTGTCTTTCTTCTATTTCTGGCGGCACCGATATTATTTCTTGCTTTGCTTTGGGTAATCCAATATTGCCAGTATATCGAGGCGAATTGCAATGTGCTGGCTTGGGCATGGCGGTAAGCATCTTCGATGATCAAGCTAAGCCTGTACTTCAACAAAAAGGGGAGCTTGTATGCACTCAACCTTTCCCTTCCTGCCCTATTGGTTTCTGGCAAGATAAAGGTAACCAGAAATTCCATGAAGCCTATTTTGACCGTTTTGATAATGTTTGGGCACAAGGTGATTATGGTGAACTTTCAATACATCAAAACCAGCACAACGGGCTAATCATTCACGGCCGTTCAGATGCTGTTCTCAACCCAGGTGGCGTTCGTATTGGTACGGCTGAAATTTATCGCCAAGTTGAAAAGCTCGATCAAGTTATCGAATCGATTGCTATCGGCCAACAATGGCAAGATGATGTCAGGGTCGTACTGTTTGTTGTACTCGCCCCCAATGAGGTTTTAGATGAGTCATTGATTCAGCTTATTCGCTCAACAATTAGGGCTAATACCACCCCAAGGCATGTGCCTTCGAAAATTATACAGGTTGCAGATATCCCTCGAACCATCTCAGGAAAAATAGTTGAACTGGCCGTACGCACTGTCGTACATAACGAAATAGTTAAAAATACAGATGCTTTAAAGAATCCTGATGCATTGAATTTGTTTAAGAATTTACCCGAACTGCAAGTTTAGCTATAGTTAATGTAACTCATTGGATAAAGAAGCTTATAACTAAAGCAATTTATAGCTCAGGATTTTTATAATTCAGAGCTATAATAGGTAAAATAGTTAGCTCTTAAACAACAATTACATTAGCAGCATCATTTTGAAGAAGGCTAGTATGACGACTTCGAGTAGTATCGATTCAAAGCAGTTGCAGGGTTTTATTCCCTTCGATTATTTAACTGCCCCCTGTATAGAAGATTTAGCCAGCCAATGCCGAGAGCATTTTCTAGAAAAAGGGAAGATTCTGTTTAAGCGAGGCAATGAAGACAATGAATGCCACTTCCTAATCAATGGCGACATTGATCTAGCAGACGAAAACTTTAATATCACTAAAATAGCATCGGGGAGTGAAGATAATTACTTAGCCCTCGATAATAGCTCTCATATTCACCGTACCTCTGCAATTACTACCTCTGAATGCAAATTCTACAGTATCAACCGCGACTACCTTGATCTCGTTACGACCTGGTCGCAACTTTCAGAAGAGCTAGAAGAACAAGATCCTGATTTTGATGACCCCGAAGCCCTTGATTGGATGGACGCACTCTTAAACTCTCCCTTATTCACCCGTATTCCACCGGCGAATATTCAAAAATTACTGGTTCGCTTTAAAGAGCGCAATGTCATTATTGGTGAGGTTATCGTCAAAGAAGAAGAGAAAGGTGAGGAGTTCTACGTTATTAAGAATGGTCGAGCTATTGTTACCCAAGGCGATGGCCATAAAGAAAAAACGCTTGCCGCGATTCAAACTGGAGATTGCTTTGGTGAAGATGCAATTATTGCCGAGAGTGTCCGCAACGCAACGGTCACCATGGCCAGCAATGGCTCACTTATGGTTTTGGATAAAGTCGATTTTGATGAATTATTAAAGAAACCCATCATCAAATCGATCACGTTGGAAGAATTACATATTCAGATGGATGAAGGTGATTCGGGTACTGTTTTAATTGATGTTCGCCATCCGCAAGAGTTTCGCCATGATCGTCTAAAAAATAGCGAAAACATTCCTCTCAATCATATTCGAGAAAAGCTCAAAAAATTAAATCAAGATTTTCATTATGTTGTATATTGCGATGGCGGCCGCCGAAGTGAAGTTGCCGCATATATCATGACGGAATCTGGCTTTAATGCCGTCTGTTTAACACGGTAAGCTGCATGTTTATTAAGAGGGCAGTGAATTCATCAAGTATTTAGCGATGCTGGGCAACTTTTTGCCCAGCAATGAAATCCGCTGTCATTTTATCCATTGTCGCAAGATGATGGGCGAACCAAGATGGGAAAGCGTGCTCTATATACCCTGACACTTTACTTAGGGTTCGATGATTTTGTAGCTGCTTAACCACCATATCAATGTCCATTAAGACCCGATCATGTTCTTGTTTATGTACCTGATATGGAGGAAAATGATTAGCTTTCATTTCTCGCTCTTCATGAGCAAAGTGATTGATGCAGTGTTCTTGTATCTCAAGAATGCCTGCAATCACCGAGTCAACATCATGCAATTTATAATCGCGCTCAACCTGATTATAAATATCAGCAGCCTCTTGATGCTCTGTATTCATAAAGTCTAAAGCAACTTCAGGTAATTGATTAAAATCTAACATGGATTCGGTTCTCATAATTTTAACCTATCATTACAGAACCTTAATCAAGCCACATTGATTTGCATCAGAACCTCAATCAATAGGGATTAAATAAATTTTAATTTAACTCTTAGCGAAGATAGGTCAATTAAAGCTTATGCCCAATTCGCCAACATACCTTTTTCAAATACCTGATTTGAGTGAAGTTTACGTTCGTAAATGAAAATATTAGTCACTGGAAAGTTGAGTTCTTTTCCTAAGCGATGAGCAAGTGAGTGCATTATTTTCTCAGTTAAATCCTTACTGAGGACTTCTGGAACCAACAGCTCAACCAATATAGGGTGTGTATGGCTGGTCTGCCTCTCTGCTAGCTCTCCCTTAGCGATGTAATGGTTTTCAGCAATGTACTGCCAGCATATAGACAACTGAGCCTGCTCAATTCGAACATCACGCGAAACACCACTACTCAATGCTTGCATGACTTGCTTCATATCTAAGTTATCTACAAGAGGTAATGAATTAATACGAATAATGGGCATTTCAGTATCCTTTTAACGGTTCATTACTAAGTTTAGATAAGATCTTTTAATGCGCAATATTGAAAAACTCTAAATAATCTTTTTCATAGCCCCCAGCTTCTTTATCATCCAGCCAATTTTTCATTCGCTCTCGGTTAACCGGACTAGTAACCGTTTTATTAATAAAACGATTCAACTTTTCTATCACAACCTTACCAGCTACATTTCGTGTACATGCAACATACGCAGGGCTGAAACGAGGAAAATCTGCTATTTCTAAATTAACCACCTCGACACGTTGTTCTTTTAGTGTTTTCTTAAAATAAGCACTCACCCATGGATACTCAAGCATCATATCAATCCTCCCCTGTACCAACATTTCAAAAAGTTGTCGGCTGCCATACTCTCCGTATGTTTGAATTATTTGCTTATCGGAGGCGATAGCATCAATTAAGATATTGTCTATCGCTTCACCGTAAGAGCGCTTAGAAACAATACCAAAGACTCCATTATTAGCGTCTATATAATCATCTATAATTTAACTGATTGGCACCTTGTAAGCGATCTTGCCAGTCCGATTTTCGCATAAGTACCCGAATAACAGGGGTTATCAGTGCAGCATCGCTAAAGTAAGCAAGCTTCTCTCTTTCTGAAGTCTTTATTGCACTTGGATGACAAACAATTGCCCCTGCGCTAGCAATTGAATACCAAGCCCGAGCTGGAGTCATAACCTCATTGATGTGTTTATACCCAACAAGTTCTTTTTGAGCGCTTTTCAAGTATTGATCAGCGATCCCCTGGCTTTTGAATTCGCCCTCCAATATATGTATGGGTGCGTAGGGAATTAGGCTCCAAATAATAGCTTGCTTGTTGTTGCTATTATTTGTGCCAGTGTCAGCATAAACATGAGCTATCTGCAGTATCAGTGCAGTAATAATAATCAGACGCATAAGTTCCTTAGTACAATTATACTGCCCTAAGCTTAGCAGATAAGCAGTACTTTCTACTGAGAATTTACATTCCATAAGTTCTTATTTGATTGATATTACAAAAGATACAGGCAAAAAAAAGCCCTGCATTGCAGGGCTCTTCTAATCTAAAGCAAGCGACTATAGCTTGTCAGATTCGTCAGCTAGGTACTTAGCAACGCCTTCTGGAGAAGCGTCCATACCCTTATCACCTTTAGTCCAACCAGCAGGACAAACTTCGCCATGCTCTTCGTGGAACTGTAGGGCTTCAATTAAACGCACTAGCTCGTCCATGTTACGACCTAGTGGAAGATCGTTGATGATCTGTGAACGAACAACGCCTTCTTTATCGATGATGAATGCGCCACGTAGTGCAACACCACCTTCCGTTTCAACGTCGTATGCTTTAACGATGCCGTGATCGATGTCAGCAGCCAAAGTATACTTAACTTGGCCAATACCGCCGTTATTGATTGGAGTATTTCTCCAAGCGTTGTGAGTAAAGTGTGAATCGATAGAAACACCGATTACTTCAACCCCTAGCTTAGTGAAAGTATCCATGCGGTGATCCAAAGCGATCAACTCAGAAGGACATACGAAAGTGAAATCTAATGGGTAGAAAAATACGATACCGTACTTACCGTTGATCGTTTCAGATAAAGAGAACTCGTCAACGATAGTGCCGTTACCAAGTACTGCTGGAACTGTGAAATCTGGGGCTTTTTTACCGACCAATACGCTCATTTTAAAATCTCTATTAATGAGTGGGAGTATCTTGATGCACAAAGCATCAAGCTGAATTATTTAAGCCGATAATAATACCCTGCTCAATCTATAAATCCTACTGCTACCATAGGTTATTTGCTTAAAAAGATGGAGCCGAGTGCTATGCTCTATTATCATGGCTAAAACGTCTACTAAAACACTTATTAGAACTAAGAAGGATCTAACAATAATCGTGCGCCCATCTACTTTAACGATAGCCTTAGCTCTATTGCTTTCAATTGCTATGCACAGTTTATTGCTCCTGTTACCCAGCGAGCCCGTAGATACGTATCTTTCCCAGCACTCCATTATTCACGCCCGCTTAGATAAGCAAGATAAAGAGCTGATTCAGCAAGAGCAGACTGGACAAATCAGCCAGCAACACAACGAAAAAATATCTGAAGCCAGTGATCCATCACAAACAAGGCAAGACCAGCCCCAAAAACAAGAAGCGACGAAAGCACAAGAAAAAAGCCAGGACCGCCCTGCTGTTAGCAGTAAAAGTTCAAGTGAAGAAAAAGCACTAAATACGCCGACAGATAATGCCCCCACCAATACAAACCAAGAAGTGGAACTTGAAGAGTTGGTTGAGAAAACAGAAGTCACAGTCACCCAGCCTACCGCTCAACAAAGCAGTCAGATTAGTAGTGATAGCCGAGCACAAGCAGAAGCTCT
>Ga0105359_10003569_pt1 | contig 12691 bp, 10 predicted proteins | sample GOMGulsemesocosm_6_FD_83659 | JGI IMG/M metagenome (GOLD analysis project Ga0105359, IMG submission 83659) | Methane-oxidizing microbial communities from mesocosms in the Gulf of Mexico - GOM8C Gulf of Mexico | ecosystem: Environmental > Aquatic > Marine > Cold seeps | place: Gulf of Mexico... | reverse complement strand
TTTGTTGTTCATGATACTTCTACTGTTAAATAATTTCGAAATAGCGTGATAATTCCCAATCGGAGACATGCTTGCGATATTCACGTTCTTCCCATTCACGCGATGCAGCATAATGGCTGACAAATTCTTTACCAAACATTTCGATTGCCGCCTTTGACTGTTTCAAACGATTTGCAGCCTCAAATAATGTCGCGGGCAGCTTTAGCTCTTCAGGGTGTTCTTGCTCATATGCATTGCCTTTTACCTGTGGCAATGGCTCCAATTTATGTTCGATACCATAAAGGCCCGAAGCAAGTGCTGCTGCCAACGCGATATAAGGATTAGCATCGGCAGCGGCTAAGCGATACTCTACTCGCTGGGATGAGGCAGTACCTGGAATAACTCGCAATGCGGTGGTACGGTTTTCGACTCCCCAAGTAGCGTCTAAGGGTGCCCAAACGCCGGGTACCATTCGGCTAAAACTGTTTACTGTTGGTGAGATCATCGCTAAAAACTCAGGCATAAGACGTTGCTGTCCCGCCAAAAAATGACGCTGAGTATCACTTATATTATGTGTTTTACTTGCATCATAAAAGGCTGAGGAACCGTCTGAATTAGTCAGAGAGATATGAATATGGCCACTTTGTCCAGGCAAGTCGCCAGACCATTTCGCCATGAAAGTAGCCATCATTTCATTGCGTTGCGCCCAAACTTTAATAAAGGTTTTAAATAATGCCGCTTTATCTGCAGCATCACTGGCATTGTCATAAGCTAATGCGGCTTCAACTACACCAGGCCCCGTTTCTGTATGAATTCCTTCAATGGGCATATCCATGTCTTCACACAATTTCAATATGCTTTGGTATAACTCAGCGTGCACCGAGTTTCGAATAATAGAATAGCCAAAAAGGCCTGGGGAAATAGAGTTAAGATTTTTATAGCCTTTTTCCCGCGCTGAATCAGGTGATTCATTAAACATAAAAAACTCATACTCAAAAGCAGCATTGACATTAAATCCCATTTCGTCGGCTTTATTCAATACCCGTTGTAGCGTTCCGCGTGGACATAGTTTATGCGCATCACCATCAAATTCGACGATAAATAACAACATATCACCTTCAAAAGGAATAGACCGACAGCTGTTAAGAACGATGCGAACCGGTGCATCAGGATAACCGGTATGCCAGCCGGTGTAGCTCACATTGTCATACAGCTCATCATTTGAATCCCAGCCCAAAACGACATCACAAAAAGCAAAACCATGATCAAGAGAAGCGTAAAACTTAGCTTTACTCATGTATTTTCCGCGCATAACTCCATCGACATCAAATAGACCCACTTTAATGTGAGTTAACCCTCTTTCTTCGATAATGGCTTTCGCTGCTGTCACACTGTCAACGGCACGTGGATCCAACATAATTTTTATCCTTAATAAGTTGAAGACAAATAAATTAGAAGGTATTTCCTTCCTTATCCGTTATTTAAAGTTTAGCTCAGGTTTAGGATCTTTGAAGATGCAATTTAAACATTGTTCTTCGTGCAACACTGAGCTTTAGTAATAGTTTATAATTTGCCTCAACAACTGGTACAATGAGTTGAATTTTATCAATCAACTGAATATAGTTGCCTTTAATTAAGTGAAAGTAGATGAATGTATTGTTTAAGAAGTCTTGGATATTCCGCTTTGTTATGAATGGTTGGCCGCCGTTATTTTTTTCAGGTATTCGCATTAAGCATATGTCTACCGACTTTAAAACGGCACGTGTCGAGTTAAAATTACGTCCATGGAATAAAAATGCAGTTGGCACCCATTTTGGTGGTTCTTTGTTTGCAATGACAGATCCCTTTTGCATGTTGATGCTTATGGCCCAGCTAGGCGATAAATATGTGGTATGGGATAAATCAGCTGAGATCGAATTTATAAAACCCGGAAAAGGGACAGTGAGCGCTGATTTTGCGATTAGTCAGAGCTTAATAGATGACATTATTACTAATACAGCAAACGGTGAAAAATACTTACCTCAAATCCCGCAATTTATAAAGGACGAGCAAGGTAATATTGTCGCTAAGTTGAACCGTACACTTTATATCCGGAGGAAAAGAGAGGTATAAATGAACTCTCAAATTTAGTTGGTTGCCGCTGTTTGATGTCAGCTAGATTCAGTGTAAATAGCTTAAAACTATAGTGACAATTGACATAAGTACTAGATACATTCATTGTATGAATAATTCAATGCAAGTAGAAATATTGAGGACTATCTAATGCCGAGCAACAATTCAAATAACAACTCAGTAGAACTCACACCAGCACAAATAAAGAAAAACCGTGCAGCTGTAATGTCTAAAATAAATTTACAAAACCATATGTCTCAAGGGTTTCGACTCGTTAATTTAAAAGATTATCAACATAAAATTCAACAATTAAAACAAAAAATAGCCTCTTTCGAATATGTGAACGATGCCAATAAAGCACAAGATAAATCCATTATCGACATAATGACTAGTCAAGGCTCTATCGATAATTATCTCGATCGAAAAACTAAAAATACCATGAAAACCGGCCAGCATAATAATGCCTCAAGAGGTCAGTTGGCCAATACCCAATTAAAGCGTAAACAGTTATTTATGATGTTTTTTGAAACCATTGAAGCCCAAGAAGCACTTAAAAACTATGCGGTAAAAATTGCTTCTGCCAGTAACGGCATAGTAAAGCAACCACCCGGTGCTTACTTTGGTGTGAAAGATTTTCATGGAGCACTCGATAAAATAACAAATCGAAAAAGAAATTATGATATTGGTGACTTAAAAGATGCTGCTCGTATGACCATTATTTTTGATAATATGGAAGATATGGTAAACGCCAAAGCGATGATTTCATTAACATATGAATTTACTGAATTACAACATTTTCAAACGGCGATGAAAGACCGTTACGGGACGAGCAAAGGGGTAAATTCAAAATTTAATTGCGGCGCTACTGATGCAGGCTATAAAGACATTAAATTCTTTCTTAAAATGGCCAATGGTAATATTGGTGAATTGCAGTTAAATACCAGAAATATGATGGCAGCGAAAAAAAATGGCCATATTATATATGACATATTACGTGATGGCGGCACTTTGGATAAACCTTTCACAATCACGAACGCCGAAGTTATTAACAAAGTAGCCAAAAATATGGGAAATAAATGGTTTTCCTTTATTAAAAACCGTGTCCCTAAGGCCAACATGGCATTATCCGAAGTAGAAAAATTAGTTGAACGCCTAAAAGGCAATATATCTCGGGGTAATCAAAGCCTCACTGTTAATCTAAGAGAGATTAAAGCACTATCAAGTGTTAGCCTCTGTATCTATGAACAAGGTGATAATGCGAGAGTGTTGCTTGACTGATAGCAGCATAATCACTGCACAACTGCTGGCATCATCATACATATAAAATTTTTATTAATTCTATACTTGTTACCAGCAAATTAATAATATCGAGTCTTGATCAGATACTTTACTATGAAAGAGGTGATCATAAATTTTATGACATTATGTCCATCCTCCCCAGACACAAGTTATTTACCAACACAAAAATCCATTAAAACCAATAAAACTCAATGGAATATAGCTTTATTGAGTTTTACATAGACTCAACTATACTTTTATAATCCTGCTATAAACCACAGTTTATTTATCGTACAGCATATATTGGAGTTGATATTTTGTTGCCTACAAAGTTATCCATCTTCGTTCTATTTATTTCATTTCATGTTTATGCCGATGATGAAGCTGGTATTGATTATCTTCTCGATTTATCACTGAAAGAATTACTTCAAATTAAGGTTAGCGCGCAAAAAAGAGAGGAGCCTGGACAAAAAGTTCCAGCATCGATAAGGGTTATTACAAATCATCATTTGGCTAATTCGAATATTACTAGAATAGAAGAGCTTTCTCATGTAGCTACTAGTTTAGCTTTCGATAAGAGAGTCGATTTTGCTAAGTCCAGCCTAAAAATTAGAGGTATTGGAACACAGGTATTCGGTGGTGGCGTTGAGCCGAGTGTGGCAACTATCATTGACGGTGTTGTCATGGCAAGAGGTGGCGTTGGCTTCGACGACCTTGTTGATATTGAACGAATAGAGATTATGAACGGTCCGCAAAGTACGTTATTCGGTAAGAATGCTTCTGCTGGTTTAATTCACATTGTCACGGCAAACCCGAATGAAAGTAATACTACTTACCAAGTAGATACTCGCTTCACCAATGATAACGAACAACAAATTAATTTAACTGCAACAGGTCCAATATCAAGCGCGCTATTTTACCGTTTTAGTGCCCACGCTAGAGGTTATGGAGGTAATGTAAAAAACGAATTTACGAATAATTGGCTAAATGATTATCAAACACAAGGGGTACGAGCAAAATTATTGTGGAGGACTTCAAATACACTAGATTGGCTGCTAACTGCCGATTATTCAAAACAAGATACAACGCTCGGCGTAAGAGTATTACGCGTGGATAGTAACTCAGTTTTACTTGATCCTGCGGCTATTGGCTTAACAGGGACACCAGAAACAGTAGGCAGTATAACTCGATTATCTGGAAGCAAAATAAATGATAGAGTAAACCTTGATAGAGAACCTGAACTCAATGCAAAGTCAATGGGAATTCGCTTAGAAACAAATTGGACTATTGGTGACTACAAGATAACGAATATTGCTGCGTATAGGCAATGGCAACAAGACAATGAACGTGATAACGATCAAACGCAATTACCGTTCAGTTTATCGCAAATAGCACAAAGCGATATCGACTGGTTTACCAATGAAATAAGGTTGAGTTCCCCCTTATTTAATGACCACGATTATGTGCTTGGGCTTTATTACTATAACGCCAAAGTTAATGAAATAGATGGGGATGACCGTACTTTCTCAAATCCTGCCTACATAGTCGAATATAACTTAGCTAACAACACTATCCAAAATGAAAATGCGGCAATATTTGGGCAAATCAATTGGCATTTCTCAAAGCAGTTGACCGGTTTTTTAGGGGGTAGATACCTGTATGACAATATTAATGCAACACTCAGTCGTGTGGCGAATACAGCCAACAACCCGTTTTTGTCTGACGGTAAAATAACTTCTGTCCGTGATGTACTTGGTATATCTAATGGTAATGGCATCACTCATAGTACAAAGCGACTAGGATTTTTGTATGATGTTACTCCTGATGTTATGGCTTATATCTCCTATGCTACTGGCTTTAAAGGTGAAGCTTTTAATACCAGCTTTAAATTTAATGAAGCATTATTTCTTGAGGGGCCAGTTAAACATGAAGAATCTGAAACCTTTGAGTTTGGAATAAAAACACAATGGTTGAATAGTAAGCTGCAGATAAACGGCACATTTTTTCATATCAACTATAATAATTTGCAACTTACCGTTAGGGATTTAGTTAATAATAAAAATGTTCTGGGCTCTGTTCCTGAAGTAATTTCACAAGGCGTGGAACTAGACGTTATCTATGTTATATCAGATAACTTTACCATCGAAAGTACAGTAACACATTTAAATGCCTTTTATGACGATTTCACCAATGCAGGCTGCTATTCAACACAAACAATTGCTCAAGGCTGTGTTGCTGGCACTCAAGATCTATCTGGTCATTCATTAGCAAATACTGCTGACTGGAAAGCTGTATTGGGTGCTAACTATAACTTTAACATGGGTGAACGTCCTATTACGATTTCATCAAATTGGAGAGTACAAAGCGATGTCAACTTTGACGTTACAGGCAAACCAGATTCAAATCAAAGTGGTTATGGTGTATTAGATGTAGGTATATTGGCTTTATGGAAGAATGATTTTCATGTGAAGTTTTTCGTAAATAATGCATTTAATAAACAGTACGTAGAGGGTGTTAGTATTAATGGCAATGCCGGAGGCGATTTAACCTTACAACTTTTACCAAGAGACTTTTCACGCTTTATTGGTATTAATATGGGCATAAGATTTTAGCCACAAATTAATGGACGTTTTTATCATTATTGCCGTTAAAGCGCTGTTAACTATACCACTAGGGCAGTTTTAAGACCGGAAGATTGACCTTAATATTCAGGAAAGCTATATGCCAACCAAGGAATGATACGGTCTAAATTAAAGCAAAAAACTAAGTCGTTTTGTGCCCCTTAACGAGATAGAACAAAACTATCTCTATCTCACTTTAGTCCCCATAGCGCCATAGAGCTAATGTCTACTTTTACCACATTAAATTTTCCCCAAAATAATGAACAGTTAATTTTGCACTCATGACTTTTGGCACATATGTTTGCAAGTTATTTTGTTTATGCTGTTTCTGTCAATTTTCTTTAGTAAGGATAGTGAACATGAACAGAATAATTAAAAAATTATCAATAGTAGTATTTGTCTTAGCGTGGGTATTAATAGGTAAAGTAGCCCGCGCAATTGAGCCTAGCCCGATGTATGAAAGTAACATTCAGGTTATACATATCGCCATGTATATTGTACCGTTACAAAATAAGTGAAATTTCGAAAGGTCATATCTATCTCATTTGCTAAATTTCTGGAAGGTCCAAAAGACTTTAACAGAACAACCGCTTCACTTTGGCTTAGGGTTATAAATGATCACTCTTACCACAAAGATGATTTTTTTGAATGATAAAACCATCATATTCTAAGAGCAACTTAGCCAGCGATAACACTACTCATCGAGTAATCTTGATGGGACGTTTTTTTGTAATTTAATCTTCAATCAATAAAGAGCTAGTGACTTGTATTTTCCAATCCATTTACTTTAGTAAACTGTTGAATGAACCATTTTATTTTAGGATCGGCCTGACGCGTCTTATGCCAATAAAGTGATAATGTATAATTTGGTACTTTAAATGGCATTGGATAGATATCTAAAGGAATATACTCTTTGATTATATTGGCGTACCTATTTGGCAACGTCAGAATGTACGATGTATTACTTAAAAAATAAGGCGCAGCCAAAACACTTGTTGTTTTTATCGAAATTCGTCTTTTCTTTTTTATCTTGGCCAAAGCTATATCTATGATCCCTCTTTTCTCATTCCATGGAGTGACAAGTACATGTTGATGAGAGAGGAACTCCTTTAACGTAATGTTACTCTGCGGTAAATTTCCTATCGCACTAGTACATACATATTTATCTTCGAACAATTCTACAAAATCGAGACTCTCTGAAGAGCTTTTCTGATGAGAAAAACCACAAACTAAATCTAGCTCACCTTTTTTTAAGGTTGATTCAGGCAATTGTTCATCAAGGCCAATAAATTCAACACGAATGTTCTTAAAGTTTTTACTTAAATAGGAAATAAAGGGTTGCATGCACCAAGAAGTGTAATCAGTAGCAGAAACCTTGAAAGTGTGACCTTCGTTTGGGTTGAACGGATTTGACGACTGTAACCCCTCTTTAATCAGTGCTAGAGCAGGTAATAGGCTTTCAGCCAATTTGATTGAAAGCTCGGTTGGTATCATTTTATTTTCTATACGGATAAAAAGCTCGTCTCCTAGACGCTCTCTAAGTCTTTGCAAAGCATGGCTACAAGCTGATTGACTGAGGCTCAATTCATTTGCCGTTGCAGTAACAGAGCCTGTTGTACATAGGCTTACAAATAGTTTTAATAAATTTAAATCAATGTTTGGAAAAGGCAATATGCACCCTATGAATTTGTTGATTGAATATAATGCATTTTATTCATTAAAAAATTAAGAGTACACTATTTATCTAATAAGAACCTTGGTTAATGATTAAATTAAAAAACTGAGGCGTCTGTAATTTAATTAGAATGGAGTTATATATGCATAGATTTCGACAAGCAAAATTCAAAGATATTAACAAAATCGCAGAAATTGAAAAAAAATGCTTTTTAAAAGAAGAAGGCGCATCCTTAGAATCTTTTAAAGAAAGGTTTGCAATATTTTCTGAGTGTTTCTTTGTAATAGAAGTTGCTGGGAATATAGTAGGACATATAAACGGCTGTATATACGATACTCCTGAACTACCAGATGAGCTGTATAGTGATCCGTCATTACATTGTTCAAATGGAAAATATCAAACTGTATTTGGTTTAGCTGTAGATCCTGATTTTCAAGGAAACGGTTACGCCTCTTTACTTTGTAAACACTTTATCGAAGTGAGTAAAACAAGACAACATAAAGGGATCGTTTTAACTTGTAAAGATCATCTGATTAAGTTTTATCAAGACTTAGGGTTTAAACATATTGGAAAGTCGGATTCAAATCATGGTGGGGCAAGTTGGAATGATATGTTATTAATTTTTTGATCTCAATGGCAGTGATGAACGTAAAATTGACTGTTTTTTAAGAAAAATACACGTCTAAATTGAGCCAGCTTTGTGGTATTGGTTGACGTCTTCAAAGTGCGCATTTTTGTTCGGTAGTAGTTTTTAAATATACTTATAAGTACTTTAATTAGATAAGTTTTATTTAATTTATTTTTAATAGTAAAAATAGAAAAGCGAGCGACCTGTAAGCAGGAAAATGCGTAAATCGCGCACTATTAAATTGTTAGGCATTCATGATATTTGGCAGTAGGAATTCACTATGAATGAATCAGATTGGAAAGTATTTACTGAGCTTAAGGACATGGCAATTGAAAAATATTGCACCTTAGCACTCGAAGAATCGCAAGAAGTGATTTCTGACGAAAAAGAGCACGTTCATAACAGATACCTTTATTTGTACAAATTACTTCAAAATAGTAATAAGAAGATGGCTTTACTTTTTGATGGGCATAGTAGATCAAAAGCATGGATACAACTTATTGCTATTCGCAGTGAAGGGCTTGCAGACGAAACGCTACTGGCTCAATTATCAGATGAATTTCGTAATGAAACAGCTCCTGACAAACACGGTTGGTAAAATGCCTAACAAGAAATTAATCAAGGACAATGAAGTTCCCCCGTTTTAGTGGACACCTTCTCATCACATTGAGGAGGCTAGTGTCCGGTATACGCACAATGTAATCTAAATTAGAGTAATAAATTTAAAGGATAAGTGCCAAAATCCTAGGTGAAAAGTTATTTTGAATCCAAAAACCTCTATTTAGAAAGCTAAATTTACTATGGCAATACGAGATGTGATTTTAAATGAGGTTCCGTTAAAATGGTTTGACCCATTTGCAATGGTTCTCAATATGCATCTATGAATAAACAGCGCGAATAGAACAACTAAGATACCTAGGTTTACGCCCCCACTTCCAGAACTTTTAGTCTCAGAAGTTACGGAACCAGCAATATCAGGAGTTGTTATGCCTGTATCTTTAGCTTCTGTACCTAATGAAGTAGGAAAATCTTCCGATTCAGTATGGAACCACTTGCCATCGTGATACCAACTTTCAGATCCTCTAAAGAGATTGCCTGTTTGCAAAGTTCCATCATTAAATATTAGGTTGGAAGATAATATGTTAGTGAAGGAATAACTGAACCAATCGTCACCTAAATCAGTCATACTTACGCCTGGCCAGTCAACAGCAGATATAACGTTTTCAGGACGGGCATCCCAATAATAAATATTAATATCGTTTCCCCAGTTTGCCGGTTTTTTAAAAAAAATTGTATAAGGAGTTGTTGCAAACGTAATGTCGATTTGCGTATCATCAGCTGAACTAAACTCGGTAGTTGATAACGCACGGTATTTGTGACCTGCAATTGTTAATGTATTTCCAAGGTCTATTGTTCCACCAGTAAATAAATCAGTCCAGGTTCTGTTTGCGACTGTAGCTGGCAATGTAAATTCTAACCCCTCTGCTTTAGTATTGACCATGACAAAAACTCTTTCACTACCCGAGACCCTTGAGAAGGCAAAGACATCTTTGCTGCTATATCGCGTAAAAGATCCACGGCGAATTGCCTCACTGTTGTTAAATACCTCAATAATTTTGGTGTATTCGGCCGTTTTATTCGGGTTGTGCTTCCAGTTAATTGGTGTATTGGTAAAAGGGAAAGGTATAGAATAATCTAGACCAACTTCTTGTCCGCCGTAAATCATAGGTACGCTCTTCATATACGCTGCTAGTGTAAAAGCGGCTAGCGATCCAGAGCTACCACCAAATATAGATTCTGGTGTGCCATCTGATGAATTTACGTCGTGATTTGTTGTAAATCTCACAATGCTATCCTCATCAGAAGTACTATCGTATACTTGCTGATGCCAATAATCTATGAGCCCCGTTGAACCACCATTAAAGACTTCTTTCAAGCGTTTATAAAAATTGAAATCAAAATTATAATCGAATCCTAGCCGGTAATTTTCATCGTTATCACCTTCTTCTGCGAGAAGTATTAGTTCATGGGTATTGATATTTCTAAGAGAGTCGATTGCTTGTTCCCATAAAATATCAGACGGCCCCTCAGCATAATCGAAACGAAATCCATCAACATTTGCAGTAAATACCCAATAACGCATCGCTTCTATTAAGGCATCTATAACCCCTTGATTTGAAAAATCGAATTGAACAACATCCACCCAATTATTAGGACTTACAAGATATCCATCGACATCTTTGTCATACCATCCATCATTGTATGAAACCCAAGGGTGATCCCAAGCTGTATGATTGGCAATGAAATCTAAAATAACAGCCATTCCACGGGCATGCGCACCATCAACTAAAGCACGTAAATCATTTAGCGTTCCGAACTCTGTACCCACACTTTTATAATCAGTAATTGAATACGGTGAATTTATCGAATTAACCTGCCCTACAGGATAAATAGGCATTAAGTAAATAACATTAATACCTAAAGCCCGAATGTTATCGAGCCTATCGATTACTCCTTGAAAATCTCCTGCTGGACTGAATGCACGTGTATTCACTTGGTACATTACTACGTCTCTCGGGTCAGGCACATCTGTAAAAGGAGTACCATATTGGTCTGAATCGTTAGCAAACGAATTGGTAGCTAGTGTCATCGCAATAGACAAGACAAATGTTGCCATCGCATCAAGGGATAATTTCAAAATATTACTCCGAATATATTCCAGCAAAGACCACCTCTTTTAAATTAATTTAGTTTTACTAAGAGATATTGCAAACATTGTAATTTAGTTCCGCTTACAATAATAAAATTAAATAGTACGAAGTTTGATTAGTTTATTCTCACCTATATACTCAGTGCATTTATAACTATTACAATAAACTTTTAAGTAACCTGCTTTTTGTACTCTTCTTTAAAGTTTTATAGCATTGCTTTATAAAGTATTAAGTTAGCGTGAATTTTGAGTAGCATCACTGCATAAATTAGTGAATACGTATGCAAATTATTGTATTAATGTGATTAGATATATTTAATTTTTTTGTATTAACTGGAAGCTACTCGAATCTTGGAAACGGCAAATGCCTTTGAATTACTCTTCATAATATCTCCTTATTTGAACCCATTACACCAATAAGCCCTAAACAAAATAACTGCTTCATTTGGAGTTTATCAAATTGTAAAAGTGAAATATTAATGGAATAAATTATCAATTTATTGACTTCAATAAGCTTAAAAAACAACAAAAATTAACAGTTATAAAAAAAAATTAGGTATTTATTTGATACACAATGCATCTATAACAAAGTAATGAATGATACCCTCTGTATACCAAGAACGTCTACACCTCACTATAAATTGGTCACCCCATCCAATCGAGCATGGACGCACGAGATAATCTGGGTGAATCATATAGTTAAATCGTTCTTTTTGTTTTTTAATAATGACTTAAAAAAATCATTGAAGTTGTGATAATTTCACTCAAAAACACTCATTCAATCCATAGGAATTCATTTTTACGGTTTGCCTGCTATGACCACAAAGAAGACTTTAGTTAAGATCGTTAAATGGGCAGGTTAGATTAAATTTTGTATCGCTAATAATATGATTTTTAGTATAAATAGCTTCTAAACTATCAAGTGATGAAGACTGTTACAAAACAAATTAGGAGCAATATAAAAGGAATTGTTGCAATTTTAATTACTGTGAGCTTAAGTAATGAATGTTTTAGAGCAATAATAAGCCCATAAATAATCATATAAGGCAAAGCAGATATCAAAGCCCATATCGCTCCTATAGGGCCTTCGTCATTATCTAAAGTGAAGTAATGAAATCAACCCAATAAAGCAAAATATGAATAAAAGGTAAGTATTAGAGATAATAATTCGGTAAAAATAAATAATACTATTTTCATTATATGTCATCATTCCTTGATTTTCACTGACACCTCACGCCCAAATAAGTGGCTGATAATAGCTTGCTAAAATGTGAAGCGAAAACGGAACCAGCCGACTGTTACAAAGTTCTGCTTGAATGGCTTAGCCGTATTTAGTTCTGTAGAAGAAATCTACGAAGATCTCGCTCTTGACGCATGACATGTAAAATATAAACTTCGTCGCTATCCACTTTATAGAAAACACGACAAGGATTAACATTAACTTCACGGTAATTTAAGTTGTTTAATTCAAGTGGCCTTTTACCTGATTCAGGATGATCTTCTAGCCTAGATATTTTATCAAATACTTTGTGAGTCAATTTCTTAGCCGCATCAATATTACTTAAAGCAATATACTCAGCAATACCGTTTAAATCATCAAGAGCTGGAGATGTCCAAATTATTTCAGCCATTTGCTCATTTTCTCTTTTGCTTCTAGATTCGAGAATGTATTACCGTTTTTAATTGCT
>Ga0105359_10003561_pt1 | contig 12699 bp, 8 predicted proteins | sample GOMGulsemesocosm_6_FD_83659 | JGI IMG/M metagenome (GOLD analysis project Ga0105359, IMG submission 83659) | Methane-oxidizing microbial communities from mesocosms in the Gulf of Mexico - GOM8C Gulf of Mexico | ecosystem: Environmental > Aquatic > Marine > Cold seeps | place: Gulf of Mexico... | reverse complement strand
CTTGAAGAGTTGATGAGCAATTATGGTGAGATTGTCGAAGTGTTTTTTGATATGGGCGAGCCAACGCTGGCGCAAAGTAAACGTTTTAGAGAGGTAGTGAAAAAATATCAACCCAATGCTTTGATCAATGGTCGGGTGATGAATAATCAGGGCGACTTTTTAACTATGCCAGATAACCATGTACCAGATTCTCCTATAACCGAATACCCATGGGAAACACCGGGCACTTTTTATCACACTTGGGGTTATAAATCCTGGGTTAAAGGTCTGCCACTTGAAGAGCAAATTGCGGTACAAGTAGGCAAGCTCTCTGATATTGCCAGCATGGGCGGAAACTTCTTACTGAATATTGGCCCTAAAGGTGATGGCAGTATTTTACCTTATGAAAAAGATGTTCTAACAGGCGTTGGTGGCTGGGTAGAAAAAAATAAAGAAGCAATTTTTGAAACGGGGTTAAACCCATTCCTGAAACTACCTTGGGGACAAGTATCTACCAAGTTAGGCAGTTTGTACCTGCACATTCACCAATGGCCTGAAGATAATCAATTAGTATTACCGGGCTTAGAAAATAGGGTTGAGCAAGTTAGCTTGTTAACAGAGCACGATAGTCATCTGATAGTAAGCCAAGAAAATGGCGATACTATGATTGATCTTTCAGGTATTAAGCAAGATCGCTATTTGACCATTTTAAAGCTTGATTACACGGGTGAGTTAACGATAGTGCCAAGGCACAGTAAAGCCAATAAAAATGGCACAATCACTTTAGTTGGAGAAGACGCTACTAAACACGGAAAATTTGGTAAAGAAAGTTATCGCTCTATGTTAAAAGACTTTTCTCGCAGCTGGTATGTTGATGTACCTGAAGCCGGTAATTATCAAGTGAAGATCAGCTATAACATGCGCTATAAAGATAAAGATTTTATTCTTGCTAATGTTAACTCTGAACTTTCCTTTAACCTAAAGGGTAAAGGAAAAAAAGTTGAAAGGTTGAAAGCGTTTGATGGCAATGAACAAAAATCTGATCTGTCAAAGGTAAAGCAAAGTACCGGTGAATTGGTTCAAAGTAATGTTGGTTTATTACGTTTTTCTGAAGTTGGTATTCAAAAAGTTACCTTAAAACAAGGTCAAACTTTTGAGCTTAAAGCCAGTACCAAGGACTTTAAAGCGCAAGACCAACGGTATCGTACGATGAATATTGATATTGACTCTATTGAGTTGCTCCCACCTCGAAATAGGTAACTCGTTTAAAGGCTTTAGTGCTATTGGCATCAAAGCCTTTTTTATAATGTTATATCGAATAAGCGCAATACCCTGAAAAGGCCTTAGCGATGGCAACCTTGTTAAAAAAATATCGCAAGCAAAGCTATTCATTACAACGTCCAGCTCACTCAAATAAATAACTCAATAAATTTAGTAAGGCAGATACATGTTTAACTTTTATAAAAAAATATTATTGCTATTAGCAGTCTATTTATTTGCAATAGCAAGCTTTCAAGTAAATTCAGAAGAACTCAAGCAACGCATCGTTTTATTAGGAGATGCAGGATATTCAAGCCTATCTCCTTTAGAGCCAAGTTTGCAATTGGCGGCAGATATAGCCAAAGAACAACCCAACAAAACGAAGGTGCTTTTCTTAGGTGATAATATTTATACACGAGGCTTTCCTGTACTCAAAAAAGGCCAAGAACAATACAATAAAAAACAGCTGAAACAAATCAGTTATCTAACTGCGCAGCTGCAAGTAGCAAAGCTGAGTGGCAGTCAACTTTATATATTACCGGGTAACCACGACTGGATAGTCAAACAAGTGGATGATCAAGCCGAGTATATTGATAACTATGCAAAAGAGCATACACTTAAAGCATCTCTGGTCCCTTATAATCAACGTAAAGAGCCACTACCTGAACTACTGCACTTGTCTGGAGTAAGTTTACTCTTTATTGATTCTACTTGGTGGCTACAAAAAAAGGGCGTTAACTTAGTAAAAGTGCATAATAAAATAGCCAGTTTGTTAGCTGAATTTAAACTTGATCACCCAAATAACCTGTTATTAGTCACTAGTCATCACCCTATAAAGACGATTGGACCCCATGGGAATTTGGGTAAAGTTGATGCCTGCATTAAAGATAAAAAATGCAAACACCGTAAACGGGGTGATATTGCTAACCCTATTACACAAAAAGCCATTAAAGCGTTAACTCTGCAATTAGCAAGTATGGATAAGGTTATTTACGCTGCGGGTCATGATCATAGTCTGCAGGTATTTGAGTTTGATAATGCGGGGAAAAAGCAAATAGCCTTAGTTAGCGGCGCTGCAAATCATAATAAAATAACGCCGGTAGGGAAGGCGAGCGACAACATTTTTGCTTTGTCTGAAATAGGATTTATGGTGTTGGATATTTATCAAAACAACAGTGAATTAAAAGTTTATACCAGTGAAAAAGGGCAGATAGTTTTTAAGAAGACCTTGTTCTCTAACTAAATGTTTTTTGCTCGTTAAGCGTTTTTAACGATCAATAGGCTAGTCGAAATAGGCACTAAGTGCTTTAGTGGAATAAGAATTTTGAAATTTTGAGTGTTGGTTGAAGTCGACTGTACACCCGTTAGTTGACCTAAGCGGGTCGACAGTCAGTTTAATAACCATTGCAATAGAGGACGCTCCCAAGATCGGTTTTGAGACTGACTTCATGATCACAAAAATTAAATTTTGCTTATGATCTAGAGCATCCTCTATGGCTGCTGCGAAGCTCATTGCTGCCGTTGATATCTGGGTAATGAGCGCTAAATATTAGTCTATTGTCATCATCAAACATCTATATATCTAACTCACAATGGGTCGGATAGTGAGATAGCAGATTAGGGACCCATCAAAAAAGTCCCTATCTCGACAATACAAAATATTGTACTTACGATATTTTGATAAAAAAAATTTCGTGACTAAATCCAAACATCATTTTCTGCAGTACGTTCCCCGTCTTGATGACCAGTATTTTTAATTCCCTTTGGTACAATAAGCAATATCTGAACTTCATTTTCTGCGAAAGGTTTATGTTCAGCCCCTTTGGGTATGACATACATTTCACCCTTAGATAAATGTACCGGGCCGTCACGAAAATCGATTCGTAAATCTCCTTCGATTACGATCATTGTCTCGTCTGTTTCAGGATGGTCATGCCAAATAAAATCGCCCATAAATTTTACCAGTTTGAATTGGTAATCGTTCATTTCAGTAATGACCTTTGGCGACCAATGCTCGTTAATAAGATTTAGTTTATTTTTAAAATTTATCACTTCTGAATTCATAGAAAGTCTCTTTGTTGTGTTGAAAACTAAAGATTGTATTTTAGGGCTAGTAGTTACTCAAAAACAGATGCAGTTAATGTAAATAGTTACCAGTACAGATGTGGAAAAATCTATCTGTACTGGTAATTATTCATGATAAGGTTAAGTGTGTATTATTTTGAATAATGAAGGGAGTACGAAAGTGCAAGAAAAAGAGTTAACTTATCGCTATGAAATCATTATGAACTTCATAACTGACCTGATACACAAAGGGACACTTAGAGCAGGTATGCGTGCTCCTTCGCTTCGGGAAATGGCGACACAACACAAAGTAAGTATTACAACTGTTCAACAAGCTTATCGCTTGCTAGAAGATCGGGCCGTACTTGAAGCTAGACCAAAATCAGGCTTTTTTGTTACTCAATACAGTCAAATTTCTCTGGATAAACCAGCCCTGTCGACACCACCTAATGAAGTTGTGGACGTGGAAATATCAGGTCGCATCTTCGACCTTATTACTTATATCAACGATCCAAAGCTTGTACCTCTAGGTTGTGCTATTCCATCTACTGAAATTCTCGCGTCAAGTCAGCTAGATCGATTTCTGGCTCGTACTGCTAGAGTTAAAGGCAAACAACATAATGTCTATTGTGAACCACGAGGATATATTGATTTACGGATAGAAATTAGCCGCCGCGCCATGCGTTGGGGGCAATCCATTTCACCGGATGATATTGCTATTACTTGTGGTTGCACAGAGGCGTTATATATTGCTTTGCGCACGGTTACTAGTCCGGGTGATGTCGTTGCCATTGAATCACCAACTTATTTTGGTCTGTTGCTGGTTTTAGAGTCTCTAGGTTTGAAGATATTGGAATTACCTACGGATCCAATTGATGGTATCGAAATAGAGGCATTGGCAACAGCGTTGAAGTCGAAATCGATTAAAACTTGTTTGTTTGCTTCTAGTTTTAATAATCCTCTTGGATGTACGATGAGTGAAGATAAGAAAAAAGCTGTTTTGGACTTGATGATTCAGCATGATGTGACCTTGATCGAAGATGATATATACGGAGATATTCATTTTGGTCCAGAAAGGCCAAAACCATTTATAGCGCTTAATGACCAGGCAGATGTAATATATTGTAGTTCCTTTTCAAAAACCATCGCTCCTGGATATCGTATTGGTTGGATTGTGACCAGTAAGCATATGCAGAAGGTACTTAAGGAAAAATTTGCAATAACACTCTGTGCCCCCGTATTGTTACAAGCAGCACTGGCCGATTTTCTTAAATCAGGCGGTTATGACAGCCACCTGCGTCGAATTCGACGAAGCTTTATTGATAATATCGATCGCATGACTAGAGCTATTAATCAATATTTTCCAAAAGATACGCTAATATCTCGTCCTTCTGGCGGTTTTGTACTATGGTTGGAATTGTCAGCTGATGTTGACAGTCGTCAGGTTTTTACTCAAGCGCTGCAGAAGGGGATTTGTATTGCGCCTGGAGATATGTTTTCAACAAGTGATAACTACAAAAATTTTATACGCCTGAGTTGTGGTTATTCTTGGAATGAAAAGTTTGAAAAAAGCATCAAAACCTTAAGTGAACTGGTTTGTTAAATTGGATATACGTCATTTATTTTAATGACTGGTTATGCTATTCCCCCCTAAAAAGGCACAAATATAACGCCTAGCTTTACATAAAATTGGTTAATTATACTGAACAGAATATTTTGGCTAAATTGGTAACGTTGTTGTTTTCAAGGATAGTACTAGAAAGACTTAATTGATTTTCCCCCTTCTTCACTTATTATATCTAACTATATTTAACGCATACCAGCAAACGAATAATAATGGCTAATACTATAATAATCAAAAGAAAGGTTCTCTTTGGGGATTGTGATCCTGAAGGCATTGTATACACACCACGATTCTCATATTTCGCAATAGAAGCAGTACATGAAGCACTTAATGTTTGGTTAAAAGGTCCGGGATTACGGACTTTAATGGGTTTTAATATTTTACCGCCAGCAAGAGCTTTTTCTTTAGAGTTTTTGCATCCAGTGACATGGGATGATGAACTTTCTATACAAGTCGCCGTTGAATCAATCAGTGAGCATTCTTTCTCTTTTTCAATTAAAGGTTTTCTTGAAAAAGAGACGCTCGCATTTACAGCTAACCTCACTCATGTTTGCATTTCACCTGAAACGAAAAAAGTTGTAAATGTACCTGCAAAATTGAGAGAGTTATTACAGAACTAACCTTTTCATTAAACATTTAGTAAAAAATAGATGCAATGGATGAAGGAATACACCTTTGTAGAGACATAGCTTATGAAGCCCAATTAGCTATAACAAATTGCATCACTACTTTACTTGATTGCCATACATCTTCGATTTCAAATATAGCTAATGTATCATTTTGACTATGGTATTAATCTTTGAGTCTAGAAAGTTTTCTAGTTAAATAAGAACACTATTACCGCGGGGCGGTTTAGTTCTATGGTGGCGAAACTGACTATTTTTTGTTGTAAATCTAAGGATAAATTTGGTCTGCTTTGATAGGAATATAGTTAACATCAATAGTTTTTTGAGCGATTGTTAGTATTCAAGAGGCGTTGGACTACCTTCCTCTTGATAGTCAACAAAGCCACCACAGCTGTCGTTCTGTATTCAATTTGTATCGTTCTTGCAGCGATAAGCGGAAGTTAAGTAACAATTAAAGTTAGCATCTGCAGTTTGACTCAAGAGTAGTCATTAAAGCTTGGCTTCACACTACAAATTTTTGTTATGAAACTGACAAAGTTTTTGATGCTGAAATTCTTTCTTAATTAAACTAAATCTTACTTTAGGCATTATAAAAATTTAATCATAATTTATTAAATTGACTATACTATAAAATATTGGATTGTAATGATTTCTAAACGTATTAATGGTACAGAATGCACATAATAAACAAATTTTCATTAGTTTCACCCATTCTCTTTTTTTCATTTTCTGCATTCTCAGAAGTAAGTAATATTGAAAACTTACTTAATTTATCGCTAGAAGAATTATTACAAGTTAAAGTGACTATCGCATCTAGAAGAGACGAAAGTATCAACTTCGCTGTGGGGAATGTCACTGTATACTCTAGCAAAGAAATAAAAGCTTTCGGTAAAAGAAATTTAAGAGATGTTTTAGACCGAATGACCAGTATGCAAGTTATTACTTCCCATGTGTTTCCACAACATAAACTTTCTATGCGCGCAGTCAATACTGGAATTAATGATACCAGTGTATTGCTGTTAATAAATGGTAACCCGATCAGAAATGCAAATGGCGGCGGATCGAGTGCGGCGCTATATAATGGTATCTCTCTTTCAATGATTGATCGCATTGAAGTTATCAGGGGGCCAGGTTCTATTCTATATGGCTCAAATGCATTTGCTGGTGTAATAAATATAGTGACTAAAGTCAGCGATGAGGCTAGTTCTATTACAAGTATTGAAGCAACAGTAGGAACTTTCGATAGCAAAAGTCTCGATATTTCATCACAGCTTTCTGGGCATAATTACGATGTATTACTCGGTATGAATCTAGAGAAAAACGACGGAGAAAGCTTTGAAAACATTACCGATGAATTTGGTAATACTGGTACGTATTTTAGCGGTTTTGAACAAAAAACGTTAATGGCAACAGGAACCATAGGGCAGTTTAGCTTTACTAGTATGTATACTGATTTTGAGATAGATAATGGCGGCGGATTATTTAAACTTGTAGATCAGTCGTATTATGACGAAAAAAAATATATTGCTGTTGGCTATGACATAGAGTTGACCAATAGCTGGAATCTCAAACTAAATTACTTATATAACGATCAACTCTTGAAATGGCAAGTTAACAATCCACAGAATTCCGCTCAAGTCAGTGATAGCAATGAGCAATTGGCAGAAATTTATATTCAGGGGGATATTACAGAAAGGGTAGGATTAATAGCAGGTGTGAGCCGTTCTCTCCTTAAAGGAAAGTTCGCATTTGGATCAGAACAGCATGAATTTTGGCGCCAAAGTTACTTTGTACAAACATCTGTTACGGTCAATCCTACAACAAAAATAGTAGCAGGTTTTCAATGGAATCGACCGCTGGAGTCTGAAGGTGATCTGTCTTCACGTATAGGCTTAGTAAAGCAATTTGGCGAAAATTGGAGGTTGAAATTATCCTATGGAGAAGCATTCCGAGCTCCTTTTGGTACTGAATTGTTTGTTGATTCCCCAGGGTTAGTTGGTAACCCGACCCTCAAACCTGAACAAATGAAAACTTATGAAACACAGCTTATTTATGAAGATATGAAAAAGAATATTGCGATAAGTTTGTATAGTTCAAACCAGAGCGAAACAATCACTCGAGCGGTACTAGAAACAGGTAGTCCCCCAAGTTTTATAAACCAAGGGGAAATTGACTATCAAGGGGTTGAAATGGAGGGGAAAATATCAATGACTGACCGTCTAATGTTCACTTTTAACGCTAACTACCAAACCAGTGAAACAGATACTGGAATCAAAGATGATTCTTTTGCTCCCAATGAAATGATTAAGTCAGGATTTGTATATGAATACAGTAATAGTCTGTCATTTGCGCTGTTTAATAGTTTTATTGGAAAAAGCACCGATTTAAATGAAACCAAAGGCATACCATTAAATAATCCGGTACCTAAATCATATAATCTACTAACAGCTAACCTGATATGGGACTTAGGACAGGACCTTCAGAAATTTGAAAAAGGATCAACGCTTATAACGATACACTTAGACAATATTCTAGATGAGGAAGTTTTTGCGCCAGATGTTATTAACAGAGGAAGAAATAATAGTATCCCATCTCATTATGGCTTTAATGCTAACATTAGTTTTAAGCATACTTTTTAATTCTTTATCAGTAATTTTATTTCAAACGAAAATAATCAATAAAGTGGATAGTAACATTATTAAATTAGCCTTATCTACAAAGAGATAGCTCGGAATTTTACACGTCTAATTACTGATTTTAATCAGACAAAGGAGGTTTTTAATTCTAGGTTGTTTATTGCCGCAATGAGAATAGAGTCTGAATTACCCTTTAAAAGTTAATGTCCGCTTATAGCCAAGAAACGGACATTAACTTTTCAGTAAATAACAGTAACTTCGTATCTTTGTTAACATAGAACTTGTGAAAATTAGTGCATACTTCAGTGTAGTCAAAGCTGAAGCTGACATTAGTCCTTTGCAAAGCCATGATGAGATATATTAACAATGAATCAATGTTCTCCTCTGCATATATTTCTTAATAGATGCGTAAACCAGGTTCGTTTTACGCACATATGTTGGTTTGTAGGATTTAATAATAGTTAGCATTAGCATTAACATTAATATTAGCATTAGCATTGGTGTTAGCGTATTATTCTTTGCTAATCTATTCGAAAGTAAACAATAAATGTTATGAACCACGCATCAAATAATGAACGAATTTTCCCTGAAACGCAGCAATTAGTCTCTATTACCGATCTAGATGGAAGAATAACTTACGCTAATAATGAGTTCTGCGAAATAGCAGGGTATTCTCTTGAGGAACTCGTTGGAGAACATCATAATATAGTTAGGCACCCATCAATGCCTAAGGCTGCTTTTGCTGATTTATGGAGTAAACTTAAGCAAGAAGACTCTTGGCGAGGTATAGTTAAAAATCGTTGTAAAAATGGCGATTATTATTGGGTCGATGCCTATGTAACCCCTGTATATGAAAATGAAAAAGTTACAGGCTATCAGTCCGTTAGAACATTGCCGAGTAACGAGGAAAAACAAAACGCTCAAAAGTTATATGATTCCCTAAATAATGGAGGGGCCGTCTCTGGTTTGGAGACTAACATTCACATAAGAAGATTATTTGCTATAGTTCTCATCACCATTACATCTTTTGGTGTATGGGAATATACGAATTCAATAGTTCCCCCTACAATACTTCTAAGTTGTATCGGTTTGCTCTCCTTGGTTTTCTCACCAGAACTGTTTACCTTCCCAAGTTCCGTCACTAAAACCAAAAAACTGTTCGATAGTCCTTCACGTATAATTTTTTCAGGAAAAGGACCATCGAGTATAATGGCTTACCCTCTTGCACTATATAAAGCTAGAATAAGAACAATACTTGGCAGAAGTAGTGACTCAGGAAGAAAACTAGTCAAGATCGCATCTGAATTAGAAAATGCTTCATCAGAAATGCAGAGAGGTATAGAAGAAGAAAATTCGCATCTAACGCAACTTGCAACAGCTATAACTGAAATGAGTGCGACTATTAATGAAGTCAGTGTAAATACAAATCAGACACATGACAAAGTTTTAACAGTGCAAAAAGAGTGTCAAGAAAATATCTCCGTTGTTGAAACAAGCCAGAAAAAAATCAACAATTTAGCTGGTGATGTTGATAAAGCCGCAACAAGTGCGCTTGAATTGGTCTCCGACGTAAATAAAATTTCAACAATAATGGCTGAAATTCAAGGAATTGCGGATCAAACTAACTTATTAGCATTAAATGCCGCAATTGAAGCAGCAAGAGCAGGAGAGCAAGGTCGAGGTTTTGCTGTAGTGGCCGATGAAGTAAGAACTTTAGCGAGCAGAACCCAAGGGGCAACAGTTCAAATTCAAACCTCCGTTGTTGAACTACAAAACACCTTGAAAGATTGGAGTCAGGTGATGCTTACGAGTAAAAACAATGCAGAAGAATGCTATGAAGACAGTTCTAAAATTAAGCAAACAATGGAAAATATTATCGTTCATGTGAACGATGTTAGTGATATGACCGCACAAATTGCTACCGCTGCAGAGGAACAAAGTGTAGTGGCCAATCAAATAACTCATAGCGTTCATACTATAGATGATATTTCTGAGAGAAACGTAATACTCTCAGAACAAGTCAATAGCTATGGTATTGCAGTAAATAAAAGTGCAGAAGATATAGAAAAATTAAGTTCAACCTTTAAATAATAAGCACGAGTTGTTAAATAACCTAAAATATCTAGCTTTAGTTTGTTCCTTGATAATTTAATATACTGTTCCTTTAGTTTCGTTTGCGGTGAAACTTTATAAATGACAGTTTTATATAGCTAAATAGTAAAAACTCTACTTAGCTATAAATGTCGTGAGTCAACGGCTTTGAGCCGATTATTGAATCTCATTGCATCAAAGGAACATCCTGTTAAGGCTAACGCCTATATTCGTATCTTTGTTAACATCAAGTCAGTTAGCTATTTGAACTAATAGGCTTCCAAATAAGTATAAGGATTACCCACGGCGGACTTGATTGCGACCACCATTTTTAGCTTCATACAGAGCTTTGTCAGCACGAAGAATGACGTTATCAATTTTTAGATCATCTTTAAGTAATTTAGCAACCCCAAGGCTAATAGTGATATTAGTACCATTGAGTGCAGGGACAATAAGCTTGCTAACCAATAGTCTCAACTTTTCAGCAAACTTTTCCACTTCATTAATCATAGAGTACGGTACTATGATAATGAATTCCTCACCCCCGTAACGAATAACCAAGTCGCTATTACGGGTTCTTTCTTTGATAAGTCTAGCTAAGGCTTGTAGCACCAGATCGCCAACGGCATGACCTAAGTTGTCATTGATCTTCTTGAAATAATCAATATCAATGAGAATAATGCACAAGTCATGCTCATATCGGTGGCTTGCTGCGACGAGGCTATCCACCTCCATTTCCATATAGCGGCGATTATTTAGCCCTGTTAAGGGGTCAGTTATTGATGCCTTTAAAGCATTATTCTTCTCAGCAATATCTTTAATGTGTCTCTCTTCTAGAATTTGTGTAGCCTTTTCTATCTTTGATCCTGCCTCATTGAATGCCTCTGCTAATTCACCAATCTCATCCTTATTTGTAATAGTGACGGAATTAAAGATATTACCTGAACGTAAATTATTTGCAGCCTTGGTTAATATTTGTATTGGGGAAATGATTTCTTTATTGGTAATCCAACTTAAAATGATTAGAAATACCGCAAATAAAGTGGATTCGAGTATGAATAGAAGACGAGTATTTGCTCGGAAATTTTTATATAAACTTTCACGCTGAGTTTGCAATTTTTTCTCTTCTGCCTGAAAGTCATTCAATACTCTCCGGATATTGTCCATGATGGTTTTGCCTGAATCAGACGTTACTATAAATATTGCGTCTTTCATTCTTCCTTTTTCAACAAGCTCAACAGTCTGATTGAGTTCAAAAAACTTTTCCTCCATGAGGCGTTTGATACTTTTAAGACGTTCCTGTTGAGTGGCATTATCGCTTGTTAATGATTTAAGCAAACTAAATTTTGATAGGCTATTTTCTTTCCCTAATAAATAGGGACCTAAGTATTCAGGTTTCTGGGTTAGGAGGAAACCCCGTTGTCCTGTTTCTGAGTCAATTAAGTTCATCAACAAGCTATCAGAGTTATCCATAACTTCATAAGTGTGTAAAACCCAATCAAAATGTACCTTAGTTTTATCTTCTGCAATAATTAGAAGAGTAAAGTTAATAGTACTGATAGCAAAAAGCAGGACGAAAAAGCTATTAATTTTTTGTTTTAGGCTTAATATCATCATAAGGCCCTTTTCACTGGGAATTTATAATTCATGCTTACTCTAGCATATGTGCTTACGAACTTATCTACACGAAAAAGTAAAGTGTTAACTTGATGATCTAGGTCATGATTAAAAGTGATAAAGTTGTAGGTTTTTGATATGTCATTTACCTAAGCTTCATTTTTAACTTTGTTCTAGGCTATATGAAATAAGTAGAGTATTTATGCTAGCGCAACTGCTGTTGTACTTGCTGCCAAGTGACATAGCTATCACGATGTAGTTGATACTTTTTGTCAAACTCATTGTTTAATTCTGTTGGTACGGGAGCATGGGTGCTTTTGCGCCATGCTTGTAACTTTCTATATAATTTCGCCGTTACTTCAGGTTCAATTAACGCTAAATTTTCACTTTCTTTTAAGTCGTTTGCTAGGTTGTAAAGCTCTAATTGGCCATATTCAAAATATTCAATTAATTTGTAATCCCCCATGCGTATCATGCTACTGGGGGTATTACGCCAATGTTTGTTGCTATGCTTGCCGCCTTCTAAGTAGGCGGGGAAATGAAAATACATGGCTTCACGATTAAAAGGCTTGTTAGCAAGCAGTGGTATAATATTATCACCGTCAAGTACCTGTTTGCTTGGTAACTTCTCTTGACTGATGGCCAGCAGAGTAGGGTAGAAGTCTAAAGTTGATACTGGCGTTTCAATAACCTGTTGTGTTTGTTGTTTAGGCGCTTTAATTAACAGTGGTACCCGTAAGCCGCCTTCGTAAAACATGCCCTTAGCGCCACGTAAGTCAGGCGCTTGAGTAATACCATGATG
>Ga0105359_10003559_pt1 | contig 12701 bp, 15 predicted proteins | sample GOMGulsemesocosm_6_FD_83659 | JGI IMG/M metagenome (GOLD analysis project Ga0105359, IMG submission 83659) | Methane-oxidizing microbial communities from mesocosms in the Gulf of Mexico - GOM8C Gulf of Mexico | ecosystem: Environmental > Aquatic > Marine > Cold seeps | place: Gulf of Mexico... | reverse complement strand
CATAATAGCGCCGGTTTCAAAAATAGCGAAATCGTCGTTGCCTCTGTCAACAATAGCTGGAATTCGCCCATTAGGGCAAAGTTTGAGAAAGTCGCTTTCTTTTTGCTGGCCTCCCATTAAATCTATTGCATACACCCGGTAGGGTAGCGCCATCTCTTCAAGGGCAACGGAAACTTTCCACCCATTAGGGGTTGATGCGGTATATAAATCGATCATTTTTACTCGCTCTTATACTTAAAGAAAAGTGAAGGCAGGGTAAGCATTTAACAGTAATGATAAACACTGACTTAAAAGTTAAATTAACCTGCCCTATGCTAACTTATTTATTATAAAAATATCATAGCATGGCTAATAATTCTGCATTGGCGGTAGGCTTAGTAAAGTGATTGCTATAATTCGATAATGTCTTGATAGTAACGACTAAGATCACTTCTAATATTTGTTGTTGATTATAACCTGCATTTAAAAAAGCAGTTACTTCATCTTCTGGCACCCAACCTCTGTGTTTGACAACTGCTGCAGTAAATCTTGCTATGGCACTGTCCTTTTCATCTTCAATCGCATCACCTTGATGTAATGCATCTAAGGATTGAATATTTGCCCCCATAGACTTTCCTATGGCTCGGTGGGCGACAACACAAAAATCACATTTATTTTCAATACTGGCGGCAAGTAAAGCTACTTGAAGCTGTGGCATAGCAATACTTGTTTTTGCCAATAAATCATTTAACATCATATAGGCTTGAATGGTTGCAGGTGCCTCAGCCATATAGCTAAACAGGTCAGGCACAAATCCATAGCCTTTTTTAATCGATGACAAAAGTTCTTTTGTCTCGCCTTGAGTATTCTCTACTGTATGTTGGGTAAAAGTCGTCATTTAAGTCATCCTCAGGTTTTATAATAACAATGTAACGTTCATGTCATTTACATTAAGTGACTTCACTTTAACTCTATTATTAAGTACTATGAATGATAATAAGTGCTAATTTGATGCTTTGGAGTACGGGTGGAGGCTTTAAGCGATTTATTAAGGTTGATGCAATTAGATGTTTCTGTTTATCACAACGCAAAAGTATGTGGTGACTGGACTATTAATGAGCATGAATTGGGACAGACCTGTTTTCATATGACAACTGAAGAGTCTTGTCATTTAGAAGTGCCCAATTGTGGTACTTATACGCTCAATTGTGGTGACTTGGTTATATTCCCAAGTGAAATGCCGCATTCAATGAAACCTGTCAAAAAGTTAACAGGGAAGCAGCAGCACTTAACCTATAGTAGTGATTTGGCAGGTGTTGGTATGTTATGTGGTAAAGTTGATTTTAAGCATCAAGCGAGCCTTCAGCTGTTAACTGCTTTGCCTAAAGTATTGATAGTGAAAAACGGCGAAACTACACCGTGGTTAACGCAGTTATTAAACTTAATACAAGAGGAGTGTTATCACGTCGGTTTAGGTTCAAAGGTACTGTTGGATAAATTGTCTGAGTTGTTATTTACCTACGCGATCAGGCACTACCTTCAATCTGATCATAAAGACATCGGTGTGTTAGCATTATATGCTCATCCAAAGCTATCGGCTGTTGTTAATGCGATGCATAGGACGCCAGAGCAGAATTGGAGCTTAGTTGAATTCGCTAAAATTGCTGGCCAGTCAAGAACTGTATTTGCTGAAAGTTTCAAAAAAACGAGTGGCTGGACGGCAATGCAATATTTAACTTGGTGGCGAATGCAACTTGCTTGGTCAATGTTAAAAAAGGGCGATAGTGTAGCAATAACAGCAGATCATATAGGCTATCAATCTGAGTCGGCTTTTTCTCGTGCATTCAAAAAACAGTTTTCAGTTAGTGCTGGTGTTATTAGAAGAAGCTAAATTTATAAATGTTAAGTTTTTTTGACAAGAGCGCTTAACAACTCGATATCAATTGGCATAATTTGACTAATTGTTGGTATCTTTGCTTTGACGGTTCATCTGCTTCATTATTGTTTGAAATTGACCAACCAATATTTATTCTCAAGCAATCGTTATAGAGGTTTAAGGTACTAAACTCGTTACCTGCCCTAAAATAAATGTCCTGCTTTTTCGCTTCTTCGAGTAACTTTATACTGTTTAAATTAGCTACCTGTAACCAGATGACCAGTCCGCCTTTTGGGATACTAATCCGAGTATTTGAAGGTAAGTTTTTGCTCAATAATGCGTGATAAGCGCGAGTATTTTGACTTAAAGCTAATTTAGTTCTTTTTAAATGTTTAAAATACTGTCCCGAATAAATAAATTCGTTAATACAGCATTGCACAACTAAATTAACACCTAAATATTGCACGCCTCTGTACTGAAGATAATCTTCAAAAAAACGCCCTGGCTCACACCAACCTAATCGGTAGCTTGGAGATATGCTTTTGGAAATAGAGCCACACCATAAAATCCAACCCGATTTATCCCAATGTTTAATCGGCAATGAAGGGGTGTTGGTATGATTGAGTTCTAGATAGATATCATCTTCTATAACAGGTATTTGATAATAACCCGCTAATTCAGCAATTTTTCTTTTTTGCTTTACTGAAAGGCTTATCCCTTGTGGGTTGATATGATTCGCACTGAGTAAGCAAGCTTTTACGGATTTGTTTTTTAAGTGAACTTCTAGTTGTACTAAGTCTAATTGAGATTGATAACAGGGGATCTCAATGACCATTCTTTTCATGTTAGCCAAAAGTGCTAACAGGCCATTGAAACATGGTGACGAAACGGCAATGGCATCTCCCTCAGAAGTCGTCACTTCGATAGCCGTCTTAATCGCATCAATACAGCCATTAGTAATGACTAATGTTTCACTGTCTAAATGAAAATATTGCTCACTAAAATGTTTGGCTAAATTTTGCCTTAATACGGGCAATCCCTGATGGTCAGGATATAAATGAAATAACTTTGACGCTTTTATTTGTCCTTGACGAGCACACTTAGTTAATATTTCTTGTGGCAACAATTGGGGAGCAAGATGTGAAACGTAAAAAGGGCTATCAAGCCCTGAATCTAGTTGTTGGCTTTTAATTGGCTGACTAAGGCAGGCAGTAAAATGAGGGAATTGGGGTTGTGCTTGTTTACCAAAAGGATGAGTAACGAAGTAACCTGACTGAGGTTTTACTTGTAACCAACCCTGATCTTCCAATCGATTATAACAATTGAGTGCCGTGGTAATACTTATTTCATAAAGTTTGGCAAATCTTCTTATAGATGGCATGCGCTGGCCAACTGTAAACTGCTTGGCTTCTATCTTATCAATGACCATTTCGGCGAGTGTAATATATCTTGCTGACAAAACTGTACTCTAAAAAATAACAATAATTGAATCTGTTTATTATTTGGCAATTATTCATACTAGTCAACTTATCCGAATAAAAATATCTTGTTGGAGTTGAAATGAAATCACACCATTTATTAATCGCACTCGCAGTTGCTTGCATGTGGGGCTTTAACTTTTCTGTGATCAAGTTAGGAGTAGCAGAGATGGACCCACTAATTCTAGCGGGCTTAAGGTTTTCGTTTGCGGCTCTCCCCGCGGTCTTTTTCATTGCCAAACCGAAGGTTTCATTCAAAGTATTAGCGTTATATGGTTTGACCTTTGGCGTAGGTGTTTGGGGTGTTTTAACTTCGTCAATTAATCTTGGTGTCTCTGCTGGCATGGCGAGTTTAATATTGCAATCAAGCGCGTTTATTGGAGTCCTGCTTGGCGTTGTGCTTTTAAACGAAAAGCTTAATGGGTTTAGCATTGTTGGCTTAGCTTTTTCAGCCATAGGTTTGGCACTCATATTTACGCTTACTGATGGCAGTGTAACCGCCATCGGCTTGTTTCTAGCCTTTGTTGCGGCGCTTAGTTTGAGTTTTGTTAGTTTGATTATTAAAAAAACCACTATTGACGATATGTTTTCTTTCGTGGTTTGGTCATGTTTATTTGCGCCAATACCACTATTTGCTTTATCCATTATAATGAATGGTCAAGTGGCGTTTGTTTCATCTATAACTAATATCAGTGGCTTGGGTTTGTTATCAATTCTAATTCAAGCCTATCCGGTAACGTTATTGGGTTATTGGAGTTGGAATAAATTAATCGCAATGTATCCGATGTCGACGATGGCACCGTTGACCCTATTAGTCCCTGTATTCGGCTTTGCAGGTTCAGTAATCTTTTATAATGAACCTATAGGGCTAACAAAGCTGACGGCTTGTGCCTTTATTCTTACAGGTATTGCTGTTGGTATTTTTGAACCTTGGTTGCAGAAAAGAAATTTAAAATCGGCGCTAGGTTAATTTTTCATAATTAGAATCGAAATTTTAAGATAGCGGGTGATCATTAATAATGGTCGCTTCATTCTCAATTTTTGTGTACCTTACAAGCAAAATTCTCAATGACTACTCTTCAAGACTACGGTGGAGCAGAGCCAATGAGATAGGTATGTTATTTATTGTTAAACAAAAATCAAGTCATAAACCATAAAACCAAGGAAAAATGACATGTACAATGGAAAGTGCCTTTGCGGGAAAGTGAGTATAAAAATAACCAGTGAAATAACTGATATTATCCACTGTCACTGCTCTTTATGTCGAAAAAATAGTGGCACTGCCTATGCTACTAATGGCTTTATCGATAAAGAGGACTTTGAAATTATTTCAGGGGAAGATACTTTGAGTCAATTCTCTATTAAACTTGGAAGAACTCGTTATTTTTGTACTTGCTGTGGTTCGCCTGTTTTTAGTTCAAATGATCAGGACCCAAGTAGATTTCGTATTCGTTTAGGTTTATTAGATTCTGATATTTTGGCAAGACCTATTTCACATAATTTCGTTAGTTCAAAAGCAAACTGGGAAGACCTCGATGCAAAACTACCAAGGTATGATAGTTTTGAACCAAGCCGAAACGATAGATAAAATGAAGGGCGTATATGATAAGCACAAAAGTTAATTTTCAAGATAAACTGAGCAAATTTTCTGATCATTGGTCACCACGTGTTATCGCACAAATGAATGATGTGCAGTTTAAATTAGTAAAAGTTGCAGGAGAATTTGTTTGGCACGACCATCCCGATACCGATGAAGTTTTTATCGTTATTGAAGGAAGCCTTAGTATTGAATTTCGCGATCGAACAGAAACCTTAACACCCGGCGAAATGCTTGTTATTCCTAAAGGTGTTGAACATAAACCCTTTGCACACAACGAATGTAAAATTATGATCATAGAGCCAGAAGGTGTGGTCAATACGGGTGATGCCGGTAGCGAACTCACCGCACAAAACGATGTATGGATTTAAAAATAGGGGCCTATTATTAGCTAACGTTTTTTTCCGTTAGCGCCTCTTCTTTTAACCAATCAATAAAAGCATCTAACCGTGCTTTTTTGGCAGAGTTTGGATTAAATACTAAGTACCTCTTAAACGAGATAGGGTGTTTAATATCAAAGGGGATCACCAGCTGACCGGTATTTATGTACTGAGAGGAAATGGCTTCAGATACCAAAGTTACACCATGACCACTTAACACAGCGCTTAAAGCCATATCACCACTACTAACCTCTGTCCATTTTGAATGATCCTGTTTACTGCAAATTCCGGCCTCTTTGAACCAGGCTGGCCAATTAATGCTGCCTTGATGTTCTAAACTAACTAACCAGCATTTTAAAATGTCCTTTGGCTCTTTAAAATTCATTTCATCGGCTAACTTGGCTGAGCATGCAGGATAAACATAATCTTCACTAATAAACTCGTACTTCAATTTATCATCTACAGGCATGCTGGCGGTGGTAGCGAAACGAATGGCGAGGTCAATATGGCCTTGCTGCAAATCTTCAATACAATTTGAGGCAACCACTCGAATCTGAATGTCGGGGTGTTTAATAGAGAACCGATATAACCTTGGCATTAACCACAACGAAGTGAATGCATGCGTGGATGTAATAGTTAAACTGCCTGCTACACCTTCGCTTTGAATGTTATTGAATCCTTTTGTTAAAATATCGAAAGCTTGCTGAGTGGTTTGGTACAGCTTTTCACCACTGTCGGTTAATTGCATCTTTCGACCATTTCGAGTAAATAAACGACTACCTAATAACGTTTCTAGTTGTCGCATTTGCTGGCTAACTGCCGCTTGAGTGATAAATAACTCTTCAGCCGCCTTGCTATAACTTTGATGACGAGCAGCACTTTCGAAGCTACTTAAATTATTTAACTGTTTAAGTCTTTTATCCATTATTTTTTTCTCTATTATAACTAGTTTAACTGATGTTTGGATAAGCTCAGCTTATGGGGATGTTAAAATATCATTGTTGGTTTATTAGCCTTATTCAATGCAAAATAACTTTCATCAACTGAAAGAGGGCATAAAAATGAAATCAGTAAATACAACAGAACTCAACTATACAAACGATTCTAATGCATGTGATGCAGTTATTAAAGTTTCTAATGAAAACTTAACGGCTAAGATCGAAAAACTATTAGTGAATATTTCTAATAAGCTTGGTTTATCTTATGCTGTATATCAGAAGTAACCGTTACGATGCAAACAAACTCGAACTTAATTAAACAAAAAATGCTTGATATTGCTTGGGTGTAATTGCCAAACGTTTCTTGAAGTTTCGCTGAAAATGGCTCTGATCTGCGAAACCTAATTGCGTAGAAGTGTCAATTATTGAATGACCTTCTTTAAGCTTAGTTTTGGCTTTTTTGATACGTTCATCTAATTGAAATGCATGAGGAGTTAAACCAAAAACTTGTTTAAAGCTTCTAATTAAATGAAAACGACTTAATGATGATTCTCTTGATAATTCGTCAAGCGAATGATTGGTCGCTAATTGGTCTAAAATCATTTCTTTGACGCGATTTAAAGGGGGTAAACTTGGTGTTAGCGTTTGTTTTTTAAGTGGTGACTTATTTAAAAAACACTTGGCAAAATATTGAATTAACAGACTTTCTACCGCCAAATTATCTTTTTCACTTGCTAATAGCTCAAATAAGGTGGCGAAGTCTCGATAGTAATCTTCTTTAGCCTCATAAAGGTTTGTGAAAGGCAAATAGTCATAACTTTTACCGCTAAAAATTTCGGCTTGCACTGCGCCAACCCATGAAGCGTCAATAAACAACATTCGAAAAGACCAATCGCCTATATCTGGATTACATGCGTGTATATCACCAGGGTTAATCGTGACTGTATGGCCAGCATGTATCGAGTTTATTTTATTTAGATTGTGATACCTTGCTGAGCCTTTATCAATAATGCCAAATGAAAATTCATCGTGAGAATGTGCGTGATAACAGGTATTGGAGTTTATTGCCTTGCGCATTTCTATAAAAGGCAAAAGCTTACTCTTCTTTAAAAAAGTGTTGTTATCATCTTTCATGGTGTTAATTATTAGACGGGGGGTTGGTTTAATAAAATTGATATTACAGTACTGCTTAATAATAGACCCATAATAATATTAAAACTAATTTGACGTCTTCTCGTCGATAAATAATCACCAATTATATGACCAATACCGGCCCATGTGGAAATACCAAAAAAGCAAACTGCAAACGAGATCAAACAAAAAACCATCAAATAAAGGAAAACTGGCGTATTCGATGCTACAAATAGACTAATACCTGACATAGAAACTAGCCATGCTTTTGGGTTTAAAGCTTGCGCTAATACACCTTCAAGTAATGTCGGTGGCAGTTTTATTTCGTTTTCTGTGCTAGATATTGGTGAAGCAGTTGCTATTTTATAAGACATATAAAGTAAAAACGCGCCACCAATATATTGCATGCTTGTGCTAAGAATTGGCAAATAATTAATCATTTGGCTCAAGCCTACACCTGCCAAAAAAACGATAGCGGTATATGAGCACGATGCGCCAATTATATGCGGCAGGGTTTTCTTAAAACCAAAATTTGCTCCTGCACCAGTAGCAATTATATTGACTGGCCCTGGCGAAATAGCGCCAACAAAGGCGAAAATAAACATTGAAATAAAGATTGCTAACATATGTGCTCCTATTTAACTCTTCGCTGCTAAGTTACCTTTTAATTTTCGCCAAGTATTGAACAAAATTGCTCTGCTAATAAACTTTATTTTATTATCCTTGATAAAGATTACCTTGGTCCTTCAATATTGCGTTGAAATAAGTGTTCTTTACCATCATCATTTGCACGATATAGTTTTGCGGGTCGGTTACTGCCAACCCTCATTTCACCCGTTTCTTCAATAATATTCGCAGCCAATAAACGCCTTCTAAAGGATTTTTTCTCTATTGCATAACCTAAAATAAGCTCAAAAGTCTTTTGCAATTCAGATAAAGTGAATGTTTTGGGCAATAAGTTAATAGGTAACGAGGTATATTGAACTTTGTTTCTAAGTCTCTGATAACTATCTTCCAGTATACTGTTATGGTCGAATGCTAATTGATATTCCTTCTTAATTTCATCAATAGGCAACCAAACAACCTCCTCACTACTTTCATCTGTCATTAAGGTAATGTTTTTATTCGATATAAGCGCCATATAAGCGATGGTAACCGACCAACCTCGTGGATCTCGCTTTGCATTACCATAAGTGGCGACTTGTTCTAAATGAGAGATATTAACACCCGTTTTTTCTTCTAATTTTCGGCTAACCGTATCATTTAGACTCTGGTCCGTTTTTAAGTTGATAAAACCGCCAGGTAATGCCCATTCACCTTTCGCTGGGAATTGTGCTCGTTTTACTAACAATACCTTTAAGGTTTCATTTTCAATAGTAAAAATGGTCATATCCACACTGGTAAGTGGAATATCAAACTCATGAATATTATAACTTTCTAAAAAACTGGCTTGGGTTTCTGGGCTGCTCATAAAATACTCTATTGACTTAGTGTCTCTTTGACTTTATCATAAGGTCTTTGTGACACTAACTTAGTGTCTTTAAGACATAATAGCAGAGAAAAACTATGGATTCGAATAAAATTACTAATGACAGAAGAACGATTTTGCCCTTATTGTGGATATTTTATGTATTAAATATTCTCTATGCTGACGTGCTAACCAATATGGGAAATATGGCGACAGTAGGAACAATGGCCATTGAGAATGAAATTGTTGAAACATTGCTTACACCTGAAATGTTACTCATTGCCTCATTTATACTAGAAGCCGCGATGGTGATGATTATTCTTTCGCGGGTTTTGCCTTATAAAGTTAACCGCATCATGAATATCACTGTTGCTGTTCTTGAAACGATAACGGTTGTTGCATCATTATTTGTCGGCCATTCAACTATTTATTACAAATTTTTTGCTAGCGTAGAAACGATAACTTCATTATTTATTATATGGTACGCATGGCGTTGGACGCAGTCCGACGTGGTTGAACCGACAAGGGCATAAACTTATCGGTAGTAACTGTGCTAAATTTAAGTGATGCCAGTCTAATAAAACTCAATAGTAAACCAAATTCTACTCGGTGGTAGTTTAAGTGATAAAAAGTAAAATGAAAGCTGTGGTATTTAATGAATATGGTTTAGCAGACGTTTTAACGTTAAAAGAACTTGTTCTCCCTAAACCTAAAGACAATGAAGTATTAATTAAAATTAGTGCGGTTTCTATTAACGACTGGGATTGGGGTTTGCTAAGAGGCAAACCATTCGTTAACCGCATGATGGCTGGGGTTATTAAGCCACATAAAGATAAAATTCTAGGATCTGATATTGCAGGCATAGTCGTCGATACTGGTAAAAATATTAGCCAATTTAAAAAAGGAGATGAGGTCTTTGGCGATCTGTCGGCTTGTGGCTTTGGCGGTTTTGCAGAATATGTTTGTGCCCCTGAAAAAGCACTCACGATAAAACCCAAAGAAATGTCGTTTGAACAAGCCTGCGCCATTCCTCAAGCTGCGGTTTTAGCGCTACAAGCCGTACAAGATAAACGTAATCAACAAACTGGCATGCAAGTGTTAATCAATGGAGCCGGTGGTGGTTCTGGCAGTTTTGCTATTCAAATAGCAAAATCATTTGGCGATCACGTTACTGCGGTTGATTGCGCTAGTAAGTTTAACTTAATGCGAGAACTAGGTGCAGATGAAGTAATTGATTATAAAACTGAAGACTTTACTCATAATGGCAAAACCTATGACTTGATTGTCGACATGATGGGTTTTCACTCAATTTTTGACTATAAACGTTCACTTAAATCAAACGGCCGCTATATGATGGTTGGTGGTTGCTCTTCGCTTATATTTCAAACATTATTTATCGGCAGTACGCTTTCATTATTTGGTAGTAAGAAGTTAGCCATACTACCTCATGAGCCTAATAAAAATATGGAAGAATTGGTGAAATTATTTCAAAGAAATTTGCTAAGCCCAATTATTGACAGATGCTACCCTCTAGTTGAACTTAGCCAGGCAATGAAGTATTTTGGGGAGCGAAACAGTAAGGGGAAAATAGTTATCACTATCTAAATTATATTGCATCGGGATACTGATGAACTACATTTAGTAGGTTAATTTCTTTTTCGTAAGTTTGCGTACTAGAACAAATGCACAAAAGAAAATCCCGATAAATAAAATTACATTTAACTCTGTAATATGCAGACCTTTAACGATAAACCTTTCATTTTTCTTGATAGCTGCCCATTTATGTTTTCTAATTTCGGTAAATCTATCACTAGCAAATATTTCTGCTATGTCCCTACGACTTCGGTAGCGAACAATAACCAATTTGTCCCAGTTACTTGTATTTTTTTCAAACCAATTACTACCAAATATGGGATGTGAGCCATGTTGTAGCAATAACTTGATCATAATAGGGCTAAATCTATCAAATGCAGCTAAACCCGAAATGTTTTCTTCTTTATCGGCGTATATTGCTGACTCATTAAATTCATAAAGATTGACTGTATAAAAACTTCGTCCATCATCGCTTGCTAAAAATTCACGTAATTGGGCTAAATCACGCTGATCATTAAACACAGCATCTTGACTGGAAATTTTGTCCATGAATGCAGCGACTTCTAAAGAAGATAGAGGCTTCGTGGTATTTAAATACCAAAACAAAGTGAAGATAAAGAGTAAACATAGACCTAAGGCAACGCTTATTTGTGATAGTTTATTTTTCATATTTTTTAGCCTTAAGTATTTAAAAATACAGTAATTGTTAATTGCAAGTGATTTGCTTTTATAACGCAAGTTGATTACTTGTGTTATGCAAGTGGATTGATTGTATTTTGTTTGCTTGTGTTTTGCAAGTGGATGGATTTATAATTACAAAATGAAAAATAATTCAGAAAACTACCGCTCACGTTGTCCAATCAATTTCTTGCTTGAAAGTCTTGGAGATAAATGGACATTATTAGTTATTAGAGATTTGATGTTTAAAGGCAAGCGCTATTTTGGTGAGCTCTTAGCGTCAGATGAAAAAATATCAACAAACATACTGGCGGAACGATTAAAACGTTTAGAGCATAATCATATTGTTAGTAAAATTGTTGATCCTAACAATGGCGCAAAAGTTATTTATAGCTTAACGGACAAAGGTAAAGATTTGATGCCAATTATGTTAGAAGTGACTGCTTGGAGTAGTAAACATGATGAATTAACCAATACTCCAGCGCCATTTATGCAAGCCTTCGAACAAGATAGGACGGGGTTAATGGCCAAGTTACGATTTGATCTAGATAAATTAACAAAGTAAACGAACAAATCCCTTTTCTATCATGTTCTGTTTTTATGCCTGCTTTATTAACGTTCAGTTCCGAATGTAGCCAGTATCCTGAAAAAAATTAGTTATCATTTATTCACTTAACTTGAATGGGCAGTGAGAGGTGCGTTTAACAGAATGCCTAAACACTTGAATTTGAGCCCATTCTGGCCACATGTCTAGAAGAGACTAATAAATAGAGGAACTACTGATGATCAACAAAACAGATGAGTTAAATATTTTTAAAGCAATGCATGAACAAGATCAGCTACTTTTTTTGCCAAATGCATGGGACTTGTTATCAGCATTGGTATTACAACAAAGTGGCTTTAAAGCTGTTGGAACAACAAGTTGGGGCGTTGCCAATGCCATGGGGTATAAAGATGGCGAACAAATTGAGTTCAAAGAATTACTGATGCTGGCCAAAAAAATGGTTGATGTGCTTGATATTCCTGTGTCTATTGATATGGAATCGGGTTATTCCAAAAATGGTGATATTATCGCTGAAAATGTGCTTAAGATTGCTGAAGTTGGCGTTTCAGGCATTAATTTTGAAGATTCATTAAAAGGTGAATCAGGCCTAAATTCGGTAGGGGAACAGTGCAAATTACTTGAGAAAATGAGAAGCAAATTAGATAGCCACGGTTATGGAAACTTTTTCATCAATGCTCGAATTGATACTTATTTTCAATTGGAGCATCCATTGGATGAAACTATTTTAAGGGCAAATCAGTACTATAAAAGTGGTGCCAATGGTATTTTTGTTCCCGGATTATGTCAAAGTGAAGAGATAAAACAAATCGCTTCAGCCATAAAAGCTCCTCTAAACGTTATGTCATTACCCAATTTAACCGACGCAAAGAGTTTGAATCAAATGGGAGTAAAACGCTTTAGTATAGGACCTGCTTTATCGAATGCGACTACCGCATTTATTGAAAGGAGCGCCCGAGAAGTATTAACATTAGAAAACACCAAAGGTTTGTACGATAATTGTGAGGTTAAAACTGTCTTT
>Ga0105359_10003550_pt1 | contig 12717 bp, 9 predicted proteins | sample GOMGulsemesocosm_6_FD_83659 | JGI IMG/M metagenome (GOLD analysis project Ga0105359, IMG submission 83659) | Methane-oxidizing microbial communities from mesocosms in the Gulf of Mexico - GOM8C Gulf of Mexico | ecosystem: Environmental > Aquatic > Marine > Cold seeps | place: Gulf of Mexico... | reverse complement strand
GAACACTCCGGTGATAGTGCCTACAAACGCTTCGGCATGCATCACTAAGTTAGCTGCAATTTGCTGTATTGCAAGGGAGGGCAAATCAAATATTTTAGTCACAATAAGTGGACCCGAACGAGTACCTATTGTGGTGATAATACCATTTAAGACTAAGTGCTTAGAATAAGAAAATAGCGCCTTTATTTCATCTGTTCTAACTAAACAGATTTTGAATGACAAACTCGGAAATAAACGTTTTGCATAAATAATTTTAAGTATATTAGTGATTACATCGGAAGCTAAAGTTGCAACAACTGCCCCCCAAATATTTAAATCAGCAATTAACCAAAAGACCAAAAGCGCTTTTACTATGGCATTTAATGAGGATAAATTAGCATCAATATCAAATCTTAATAGTCCTGAAAAAAAGCCATGAAATGGGTTCATTAAAAAACCCCACAATACCTTTACCGATAAAATTAATAATATATTCACTAAGGTAAGCTGATCTGGACCGGTAACACCAAAAATAGCAGGAACTTGTGTTAAACCAATTAAAGTGATGACTGAAAAAACACCTAAAATAGCAAAAAGTGCTAAGCCAGTAGAGAAAACGACATTTACACGTTCATTATCATTAAGTTCGAGGGCTTGAATGATTTGACGTTGAACTGCTTGTGGAAAACCTAAGTCAACAACATTAAACCAGCCCATAATGGATAAAATTAATACCCATAAACCATAATCACTACTGCCTAGTACACTAATAAAATAAGGTGTCAGTAACAATGAGGTGATGACAACAATAGCGCGTTCGATAAACCTAAAAATAGAACTATTCAAAAGTAATTTTTTCATTTAAATTTTTTCTTAGTGTTAAAGTTGAATAGTGTCGAATGTAGGTGAAGAAAACCGCTTGATAAATTAAAGGCTATCAGTATAGATAGTACCTTAGAGATAAATAGATTATTAACATTATAAGTTTACTGATTATTATTTTGATACATTATCTTAATTTTATAATCTCGTTGAAACGATAACATAGGTTTAATGTAACTACCAAATCTAGCTTTGTAAATATTATAAATGTTTGATTCTTTCACTTACGGGTGTATATATGATTAGATATTTTAGCTAAGTCATCTTCATATTAATATTTTTGATACTTGAAAATGTTATTTTTGGTGCAATTTTAGTCATTTTTTGATCGCAAAACTGATTGTAACAGCCCACCATAAGAAAAATTTTTACTGTGGAGGTCGTTTTTTATCCTCTACTTCATACTTATTTAGTGCTAATTATAATTTATCGTTTTCTTTTTTTAAATGACTCCATAACATACATTAATACTACTCGGGGTTAGATAACTCCTCTTTGGTGACCTCTAAATACTGTCGCCCCCATTTTTGGCATGGTTCTAAGTGGTTACCTTCGGCCCATTCGTTCCATGCATTGATGAAGACGAAATTTTCCTCTGAACTATATGGTTTAAAGCTAATAGCGATATGTTTTAGCCAGCTGCGATAAAGCTCAGGCGTTGAATCATGAACTATAATACCGCCTGACTTCCGCCGGGCACTGTTATCCCACATGGGAAATGCAGAAGGAAAGCATTTATAATGAGGCTTGGGTTTTGTTATCATTTTTTCTACAATATCTTTATATAAATAAATTTTATCTTTAAGGACCGTGTCTTTATTATTGTTCAAAGGGTGAAATAATTTTTGAAACAATTGTCTCTTTCTTTTAGGAAAATTAGAAAAATCAGGTTGGAATTCAATAGCAGCATCAAAACCGAACTTTTTTGGATCAAACCTTTGGCTGAACGACTGCATGTAAGCAATATAAAGCCCCTCGAAACCTAGTTTTATTGCTTCTTCGCGCCAAATTTCAATTGTATTTTCTATGTTAGGAAAAAGGTTTTGGCGGTAAATAATAAATAGAGGTTTACCGTCAACGCGAATATAGCGGTTGTCAGAAAAAACATTTTCACATAAATATTTTATATGTTCTCGATCATCTTCATGATCATAGTTTTGCTTTAAAAGTATATCTTCATCTGAACCGTCCCATCGTCGCGACCAATTTTCATTAGCCCAGCATACACAGAAAGGAAAGTCGGGTTTTTTACTCTTTAAAACACCTTCAAGAGGTTTTTCCAAGATCCTACGTCCATTAAACCAATAGTGATAATAACAAAAACCTTCGATACCATATTCTTTTGCTAACTTAGCTTGTTCTTCACGGGCTTCACTCAAACGTAAATCATAAAAGCCCATATCCGAGGGTAAATGAGGTTGATAATGCTTATAGAATCTGGGTTTTGCCTTAGTTACATTTGTCCATTCAGTAAAGCCTTTACCCCACCAATTATCATTTTCAACTATAGGGTGAAATTGGGGTAAATATATTGCTATTGGTCTCAACTTAGTCATTATATATTCTCTTATAGTATGCAATTTAACGATAGGTATGTAATTTAATTTTAATCTGCTTGTCAGCTTTTGTTCGAAATATGTGGCTATTTATGCGAATCCCAAATTGGAAAGGGAGTATATATTGACCAAATATCAAAACGGAGAACTATCTTGAAAAACACCGGAATGATTCGTTTGAAAAGTGAGCTGACATCGTAACGGTTAGCATAGGCCATTTGTTTTAGAAAAACCTAAAATGCGTATTAACTCGTATACTCATATTTCCCGTATTTATTTAAAAGCAGGTGGCTAAAGTTCTTGGAACATAGCAAATTAAATAACGAAATGACTAAATTCCTATTTTTTGATTTTCATCGATCGGCGGTGCTTACTGTGGTATTTCAGGAAAATAATCATTTCGTTTATTTCCTACTAGTGGCACAAGGGAAATTGAACCATGAAATAAATCCATTTATTATTTTCTTAGTACAACTGTCATGAGTTATTTAATCCCTTATCCCTAATTTAGTTTGTTTATTTTTTATAGATTGCATTAAAGCAGATATTTTGGTTTCGTATAAATTATATTCATAAAGTCCCTTTATTTTTAATTAAAAGCTAATACCTTGAAGCAATTACAACATTGGGTAACCGAATAATTTAAAATCTTTATAATATGATATGTTAACTTTATCAAGCATTTCTCGAGTATAGGTGAGATTAAGGTCGGATTTTTTGATAGAGCTATTTTCTTTAGACAATGAGAGGGTAAATCCTTCACTTTTTATTATTTCTATGGTGGCGTTTATATCTTCAAATTTGCCAATATGATCACAAATAATCTCTCCAGACTTGTTTGTGACAAAGTTAATTTGAGGTATAAAATGTTCCGCATCTTCATAAATAGCTCTATCTAAGCCGTTTAAAACAAAATCTTCGAACGAAGAAAAATTATTTATATATTTATCTCTCCATACTAAATCAATGGTGTTCATACCCCCACTCTTTAGGTAAAGGTATGCCGCTAATAAACGATCGTATGGATTCCTAGTTAACGTAAAGCTAAAGCATTCGCGGTAACGTTTTTCATCTTTCAATAAATAATCATACGCTGTTGCATGGTGTGATGACTTTTTTCCATATAAAGCAAGTGCTATTGAGGTACCCGCAGCTTTTGGTATATGAATAAAGATAATTTTGTTATTTATTTTTTCATAAAGATCAAAATCTTTATACGAGATACCTTCATCGATAATTTTTGACCAATCCCTTTTACCAAGTAAAGTTCTGAATCCTATGTATTCCAAAATTGTACGAAATAATTTTTTTAAATTATGCATGTAACGTTTACTCTTTGTTAACCATTCGTTTAGCTTGAGGGCAATATTGTAAAAACTTTGAAAGAGTCTCTGAGTCCATGTCATTCAGGCTATGGAATCCAAAGCTATTGGCGTTAAATCTTTTTTGAGAACAAAATTGATCGCAGGCAACATCATCACCAACTTTACCTCCAATTAATTCAATATGGAATGCAAAAAAATCATCTTCACCACCCTCCCAAAGAGAATTTACGGGGAATCTAATAACTGATTCGAGTGACTTTTTATAATCTCGGAGGCTCAAACCTCCAACACCACCATCTAAAATTAAACCATTTCTCCTCCGCCTAAGGCTCCACCTAGATCCAATATAATCAAAGTCCATAAAGTGATCTAGAGTATAATCAGATTGTGCACAAATATCGCTATCTGTTTGAAAAACTAATACTTTATTTCTTCCGTGGATAGACTGCCAAAATGATTTTGTGAGGAATAATGCGTTATAGTGAGCCGCATCTAAATTATCAACCTTTAAGTCAGTTAAAATTACTTTACCATCTTTGATATGCTGGTTAATTTTTGACGATAAAATAAAGTCAATATTTTTTGTGCCATGATATAGTTGAACGCTCAATCCTGTAAGTTGTATAAAATTATCAATTACATAGGATAGGTGAGGATGCTCTCTAGTTTCGATGATTACCCCCCAACATTTATCTTTTACGATTTTGGTGTTTAATGAAAGAAATGAAAACATTTCATTTGCGGAAACAGTTTTAGGCGAATCTTGCCAAGACCATTGTTGCTTATATGTTTGCAATAAATGTTCTGGCTTTATTTCTAAACTTGTTATTTTTCTTTTTTCTAATTCTCTAATTATTTTTTTAGGTGTAGACGTTTGATATTCCGCAAATTTGAATAAAAATTTGTATTTCAAGTATACAAAAGGTGATTTTAAAATATTTGTTAAAGTACTCATTATCATACCTGTTGTGACAACGTTTTAGGGAATATAACAGATACTAACTTACCGCAAAAGTAATAACATTTTTTTTCTATTCCCGTAGATTTACCACCACAAGACATAAAGGTGCTATATATAAATAAAGACCTTACACCTTGGTATTGTTTATATAAACTCCAGTGTTTATTTAATATTTGAAAGTGACCAATAAGTATATTTCTTCCATTTGAAGAAATATTTCCATGCTCTTCTCTTCTTAAAAAAGCTAATGGTAAGGCTAGAAAACCAATTTTATATTGTTGACTAATAAGGCTAATAGAGAAATCCTGATCCTCTGAACATTTAATTTTAGGATCGAAGCCATTAATAGCTTCAAAGGCCGATTTTTTTATCATTAATGCTGAAGGCAATACATGACAAGTAGTTAATACTTCTCTAAGCGTTAAATCAAATGATTTATTATTAAAAGTAGAGATTATTTTGTTGTCATTAAAGGTTTTTATACCTGTATGACATGCTGAAAATTCAGAGTGTTCGGCTAAAAATTCACTTTGTTTTTCTAGTTTATCGGTTGCCCATTTATCATCAGCATCGATAAATGCAATGAATTCACTTTTTGCATGACTTACGCCTATATTTCTTGCCCTGGCTGGACCGCCGTTTTCATTGAGTGGGATCACAGTTAAATCGTCGAAGTTTTTTAAAAAATCTTCAGCTATTCTGCTATAACCATCGATAACAACAATAATTTCATCGGGTTGTAAGGTTTGCGCTTTGAGTGAGGAATATACATCATTAAAAAAGCCTTCTGCTTTATAAAAAGGAATCACAACACTAATAGATGGAGTCATTAAACATTCCATTATTGATACTAAGTAAATTAAGATGTAAATGTACTTTCATTGTAATTACCATTCAAGTTTTTTGATCTATTTATTTCACGGAATATATAGTTATGAATACCCCATAAAGAGGCAAACATTTAATGAAGGAAAGTTAAGCACCATTCAGTATTTTATAGCTAACTAGTTATTCGAAAATAAGCTATTAGAAATGTCGCTGCTGGTACTATTTTTAAGCTTATTAATGGAGCATTAATCGTCAGCATCTAGAGCAACAATTAAGTTGCTATTTATTTTGTTGGTATTTATATTTAAGGCTTTTTATTGACCTTCAATATTCGGTTAAGTTAAACACTGCTAAATCATCATGATTGGCCAAAAAATTCAGCATTGTCACCACAACCATCAATAACGACAATAATTTTGTTAGTGGGTACAGTTTGTCGTTTGTTAGTTTTTATCAAAGATTTTTTTACAGGCTAAAAGGAAATGACAATACTAATGGATCGCTTGATTTAGAGTCGTTTATTAGCATAATAATTGATTGAATTTCCAATGGGATCTTTTAGTGGATCCCAAACAGGTTTAAAAGTTGTTTTTATCTTACTTACGACTCTGGTGATATTATTAGAAAACGATATTGGCATATGAAGCCAGCGACAAAAAATAAAAATTTTACGCCTAAACACCCAATGATACATAGCTTGTTCGGAGTAAAAATTATATCCCCAGCGTTGTTCAAATAACCTAGATGATTGATATGTTAGGCTGCGGCTCCAACGGAAAAAGAAAAACTTCATATCGGCGAATTCCATGCGCGTCCCTAAATTATCAAAAATAATAACTGAGTTGGGTTGTGTAATAATTTTTCGGTGCATATTTTCTATTTGAATACCAATGTCTATGTGTTCTCTAATGACCATTTGTGGCAGGTCAAGTGCTTTTAATACTTGTGTGTCGAATAACACGCCATGTAATTCAAATATTTCTGAAGGGACTATTTTTTTTGGTATGTCGCTCGGTAAAGCTCTTCGGTAATGTTTATCTTCAATCAAATAAGCAGTACCAGCAACATCAACTACTCTTATTTCATTGGTATACATATGGTTTCTTAGATCTGCGCCTGTATCGACACCTTTTTTTTCTAATGTTAACGGATTTACAATGGCAGCAACTTCTGATTCAGCCACTGCTAGTAATGGCGGTAACCAACCTTGGGTAACATTCGAATCATTATCTAAAAACATTACGTAAGGTGTTGTTATTTCTGTGCGAATCTTACGCATTGCTTCCATTGGAATGATTAAACCCATTTCAATCAATTCAGCGTTTTCTTTTTTGGCTAATAAACTTGTTAGCTGGAGTTGAATGCGTTTGGGGTAGGCTAAATCTACTACTTTCAGGTAGAACGGCTCACTGGTTAATGCATATAAATTTTCTATGCATTCAATTACACCAGAATATCTATCTCTTGGGGTGATTACTATGGTTACTTTTACGTTTTTCATTTGTTGGTAGCCCTACAAAATTATATATTTTTCACAAAATGAAATATTTCTAGATATTTATTAACCATATGAGTAATCGAAAATGTTTTGGATACACGATTAAAGCCATTTTCACCATATTGTATTCGTAGTTCTTTGGAATCAACAAGTGTTGCTATCGCGTTTGTTAATTCCATAGTAGAAGCAGGAGGTACTAGAATACCCGTTTTTTCAGAAATAATAATTTCTTTTATACCACCAACAGCTGTAGCTATAACTGGTTTTGCTTTTGCGCCAGCTTCAACAAAAACTAAACCGAATGCCTCTTCTATTGAGGGTTGAATAAAAATATCACAGGCCTCTATCCAGATTAGGGTATTATTAATTTGACCAAGAAAAGTCACATGCTCTTCAATGTTCAATTTTTTTGTTAAATCAATTAATACTTTTTTTTCTGATTTAGTTCCATCCCCAGCAATATATAGGTGCAAATTAGGATTTATTGTAATTAGATTCGCTAGTGCCGCAAGCGTATATTGATGACCTTTAATAGGGCCTAAATGACCAATACTTAAAAGTACTATCTCGTTAGTGGTGATATTTAAGTCAATACGTGATTTTTTAATTGAAGATTCATTGGGCTTTTGGCCAATGTGGGCGCCACCATGTACTACATCACATCTTTTTTCGGGGAGTTGTAAATTTTTTCTCAGCAATGAAAGCCGATCATAAGAAACCGTTATATAGTGTGACACAAAAAATTTAATTAATTTATTAACGGTATTGGGTTGGTATTTTATTAAATCTGAGCGATGAAATGTTGCTATTGTTCTCACTCCACAGGTTAAACCTGCGATACTCGCATACAACTGACTAAGTTCACAATGTGCGTGTATTAATTGTATGTTATTTCTTTTAATGACCTTTCTGATTTGAATGATAAGTTGCCAGTTTATTCCTGGTGTTTTTTGTAAAAGGGTTAAATTCTGAATATCAATCCAGGGTTCTGGCTCGGAAAGACATAAAGGCAAAACAAAACAGTCTTGTTTTCGTAACTCTGAAACAGTATCTGTAAACCTAGTTGTTCTACCACCACTTCCTAAACTTTGTACAACTTCCAATATTCGCAATTGTTCAGTCATTTCATACCACTTCTTAGTTAATTACCCATAGAAATTAGCTGTCTAATACTTTGAACTTTGTTATTGATATATTTAATGTATCTCATTAGAGTGTGCTTCAATTTCCATTGCCCACTTGTTTACAGAAAACTCTGATAATGAATAAAGTCTACCGTCGTAGTTATACCCCTTATCTTCAAGAAGAATATTACGAATTTCATCGGTACTTTTAGAGCATAAAATTGTATTTTTAATAGGGTAATTAAAAATAATATTTAATCCAAAATATAATGCTTCTATTACCATACGTGGAAAACCATCATGTTCTGTTATGCGTATCAAAGTATGGCATTTTAAATAAAGCTTTAACATATCTTCCGGATTAACCTTACCTAGGTTAGTACAATTATTATAAGCATCAACATTTAATGAGTTGTTACCTACAAAAATAAAATTAAACTCCGGTGAATTGTTTGCTACATCTAACATTAAATCGGTATTGTAAAGCCATTCTCTACCTTCGTTGGAATATATAAGTATTTGTTTCTTTTGAGAAGTATTCCATTTCAAGCGTAAATTTTCATTTTTACATTTTTTAGCATCAAAATATAAAGGAGTAGGCGTCGTCCATTGTTTATTATTTATACCTAAATTTGTCAATTCCTCAGAAAGCCAACTAGCTGGCGAAAGATGTAAATTAACTAATCTTTTTAATAAAAATAGAGAGATTTTTTTCTTTATCCAGTGTAGTTCGTGCAAATTTAGAACATCAGTACCAGTCCAAAATTTAATGACTTTAAACTTCTTTAGTCTAATTTGTAGTGCTGTTTTTACCGCCTCTCTTGTATTAGTTTTAAAATAAATGACTATATATTTACTCGGATCATAGTCATTTAATTCCGACAGGTCTTTACATAGATGGATATAATCAATGTCGTGAGCTAAATCAGACCACTGGATGGCTAAAGAGTGATGGCTGAAAATAATTATTCCTTTATCCTTCATATCTTAAATTTCCTATTTTATTGATTATTTAGATACTTTTATTCTTCACATTTTTTGAACTTTACCGAGATGTATTGCTCTGGTAGAGCCTGGAGCCATTTAATTAGTGTTTAATCAACATTGATTTAAAGTCTGCATATCAAATAATTATAAATTCAATTATTATTACAATTTGTTAAACCAAAGTATATCATTTATGTAAAAATAACGACTTAAGGGGGTAGTTTAGGTAATGAAAATTGTTCATATTGTTGGGAGTTTAAATGTTGGTGGCGCAGAGCGATTCGTTATTGATTTAAGCACAATGCAGCAAAAAACAGCGGGAGTAAGCTCCGCGATATTTTCTTTGGGAAGTTCAATTGACCCTTTAATTAATGAGGCTCAAATACATAATATTCGTGTAATAAATTTTAAAAATGGTCGTGTCCTTAAACTTTGCAAAGCCTATTTAGCGCTGAGAGATTATGATGTTATTCATATCCATACACCTTATGCTTTGAAATTTTTAGACATAATTTTACCATTTTTGAATAAAACTATTATTTATACTAGACATGGTGCTGCAGCATTAGTTGCTGATAAATGGGTGAAATTACATCGTAAAGCTAGGCATTATATAAACAATATTACTTTTGTATCTCAAGAAGGAATGGATAATTTTCAACAACAGCATGCTTGGTATAATATTCCAAATGTAGTGATAGACAATGGCGTGCTACTCAAGCCTGTAAACAAAATGAAATCGGATGAAAATGTTTTACGTATAGGCTCTGTTGGCAGAATGATCCCATTAAAAAATCAATTAGGTTTATTAAAAGCAATAAATTTATTGAATGAAAAGTCACGGAGCCTTGTAAAAGTAAGTTTTTTTGGTGATGGCGAATGTGAAACGAAATTAAAAAATTTCCATCAAGTCAATTTGCCAGAATTGTATGTTGATTTTCATGGCATGGTTAGTGACCGTGAATTCATATATTCTAGTTTTGATGTATTAGTTGTTTGCTCGGAGACTGAAGGTCTTTCTATGGTAATAATTGAAGCAATGGCAAATAATATACCTGTGATTGCGACTAGTGTTGGTGGTAACCCTAAATTAGTTATTAATGGTCAAACAGGATGGCTGTTTGAGTATGATGATGATAAGAAGTTGGCCAATATTATTCAAAGTATTATCGATGAACGAGATATCATTCATGGGTTAGGAGAAAGGGCATTTAGTTATATCAGTGAAAATTTTTCAATTGAAGTGTCAGCAAAAAAATATGCCAAGCTATATGAAAGATAAAATAAGAAAATGGATAACAACTAATACTCGGCGCCTTATTTCCTCCTACCTTATTTTTTGCAGCTTTCTCTGTGTTATTGTTACTCTGCTACCCTGGTGGCCTTCATTTGAACGCTTGATTCTACCTAAGTACCTATTATTATTTGGGCCGCGTTGGTGGCTATTGATTGTTGTGCTTTCTATTTTTATCGGCTGGTATGCTCTGTCTAAACGGCAAAAAATAACATTTTTTATACTTATTTTACTCTCCTTCAACTACCTTGATTTTCAACTACCACAATTTTGGCATGGAAATGCTGTAGGTAAAGGGATTAAAATTATTAGTGCCAATATCGGTGGTGGTGGTTCTAAAGAAGTTATACAGTTATTAGTTGCTAGTGAACAACCTGACATATTACTTTTACAAGAAGCGCTTAAAATTGATTTAACAAAATTGTTAGGGTCCGATTATATAAGTGAATGTATTTCAGGTTTGTGCATTGCGAGTAAATACTCTTTTGAAAACCTACATTCTTTAGATAGAGGGATTTTTGGTGGCTGGGGGCAGTTTGCTCGTTTCTATAAGTTAGACATTGCAGGTGAAGAAGTCTTGTTAGCTAATATTCATTTAGAAACGCCTCGTTCTGCTTTGATGGGGGCTATTCATGGATATTTTGATTTGAATTTAGCCGCAGAAATTGAAAGTAACCGTGAACTGGAAGCTAATTTACTTAGCTTATGGTTACATAATAAACCTAAAGTAATAATTGCTGGCGACTTTAACATGCCTGAAGACGACAACCTTTTCCAGAGTAATTTTAGTGAGCAAAATAATACTATTGGTAAAAAAGGTATAGGTTTTAATTATACTAAGTATACTTCGTGGCATGGTATTCGAATAGACCACATTTTATTTAGTAACGATTTTCAGGTAAAGGATGTACAAACTATCGATTTTTTGAAAGGTGATCACAGACCTGTGATGGCAACACTAATTATGGATAATTAATTGAAAATGAAAAAAATATGTAAGGGACTTACAGTGTTTTTATTATTCTCTTCTTGGCTTACGTATGGAACGGTAAACAAAATATCATTTAATTTATCTATCCCTATTAAACCTCAAGAAAGTAACATAACATTTATAATGCCCATCCCTATTAACTTAATTTCGTCTCAGGCGGCGGTTGAACTATCTTCTAATAAAATACCATTTAATGCCGTTTATTCTATTTTGAATACTTGGTCATCTGTTGAAGACACAAAATATATACGTTTACTTCATGTTAGAATAGTGAATACTCAACAGGCCTTACATCAATTAACTTTACACTGGGATAATCAAAGTAATATTAGTGAAGCTAGTCAGAAAACTAATATAGATTCGTTCTTAAAAGGTAGTATCGATTCTCAAAATGTTCATTTAGTTTACCCATCGTCTAATTGGTTAGCTAGAAGTGTATTATTACATCCTGAGAAAGAAAAAAATGATGATTGGTATTTAAAACCACAAGAAAAATATGCTAATTATGTTACCAATGTAGCCTTGTTAACACATAATGGTTACCCACCAGAAAAAGCATCTCAGTGGCTTTATGACAGACCACAAGCGATATATCAACTTTTTATTATGACCGGTGATGAAAAGTGGTTGATAAAAGCTAGTGAGTTATCAGAATTTTATGCAAACAGCATTGGTGACGATGGTGAGTCAAACTTAATTAAGCGTTTTGATCCCAAATTTATAATGCCTAAAGGTTTGTTGTATCAGTATATGCTGAGTGGAAATTTAAAAGCAAAAACTACTTTAGCAAAATTATACCTAAGTTCTTTAAATTGGGATGAAAGTTATAGCATCGGGCGTGGTTTTTGGACGGAGCGTAATCAAGCTGCTGCATTAAATGTTGCCGTTTCTTATTGGGAGGTGAGCCATGATGAAAGGGCACTAGAGCGTATTGATGATATAATAGATGCGACCTTGGAAATTACCTTTAACCCCCTAAGCGACTGGCCTATACGAGGCTGCCCTCAACATAGTTTTAAATCACATGAAGGTTGGGGAGATAACTCTCCTGCATGTTCCCCGTGGATGATGGCTTTATTAGGGGATGCGCTGTGGCGCTTTTACCAGTTAACGGGTGACAAACGATCTGCTTCGCTGATTGATGCCTTTGGTGATTTCATTTTAAATCATGGTATTTATTATGGTGATAAAAGGGTGAACAATATTGTAATTCCTAAATATATAGTTTCAATAGAGAATCTAGAACAAGAAGAGTTAGACCAATGGACCGATCCTCAACATGCTTGTGATGT